>Ga0335085_10000882_pt1 | contig 73615 bp, 77 predicted proteins | sample Lox_Sample_45_FD_206712 | JGI IMG/M metagenome (GOLD analysis project Ga0335085, IMG submission 206712) | Soil microbial communities from Loxahatchee National Wildlife Refuge, Florida, United States - Lox_Sample_4.5 | ecosystem: Environmental > Terrestrial > Soil > Wetlands | place: USA... | reverse complement strand
GATGGGAAAAGTCGTGGAGCTTCGCGTCGAGGATGATCCAGAACCGCTTCAAGAACTGAAAAGAAATCTCAGACTCAAGCGGGCATATGACTGGGTCGAGAAAGGGGACGATCTGCTCGGTCTCGGGAGAATCGAGGAGTCTCTGGGCGCTTTCAAGAAAGCTGAGGAACTTGCCCCTGATTATGAAGAGATTCGATTCTGGGTCGGAGTAACTTTATCGGGATCGCAGACAACTCAGCGAGAGGGAATCGAAATAGTAAAGGAGATTCTTTCCCGAAGCCCTAACTGGAAAACTGTAACAAAAAGTCTAGTAGTGAAAGGATATCTGCCAAAAGATAATCCTATCGGTGATTTGCTCTAAACGATTATTGCATCTGCTTCAATTTCCACAAGCATTTCCTTCGCAATAAGCGAATTAACCTCTACAATAGTACTTGCGGGTCTTATGTCATGAAAGAATTCATTGTGCGCTTTCAATATGTCGTTGTACATCGACATGTCACGAACGAAGATTCTAGTTCTGACAACGTCTTTCAATTCACTTCCAGCTTGATTTAGTGCTGATTCGATTTTTCCCAGTATGAACTTCGTCTGCTCGTAAGCACTTTCCCCACCGTGTATGCTTCCGTCGGTATCCGCGGAGGACGTTCCTGCGACGAAGACGAAATTACCTATTCTAACAACTCGAGAGTATCCGGCAAGCGATTCCCAAGGAGTTCCGCTGGAAAAGTTGGTTCTTTGCATAAGTAATTCCAGAGAGCCGAAGGCAATAATTTAGTTATCTAGGGCTCAGATAGAAATGCCGTTCCCGGCCCGTCTCGCTCAAAGTTTTAATTCGCCCGATGTCGAGTTGGTTTTCAGATAATCGTGACGAAGACAACGATCTACTTTGTTACGGATGTTCATGGCTCGGACCGGTGTTTCCGAAAGTTCCTGAACGCCGGCAAGTTCTATCAAGCACAAGTACTCATTCTCGGAGGAGACATCACCGGCAAAATGATAATTCCAATCATCAAGCAAAGCGATGACACCTGGACCTCGCCTGGATTCGGGCAAGAAATGAGATTGAAATCTCAGAAAGATGTGGACGAGGCTGTAAAAGCATTCCGTGACTCCGGCGCCTATCCATACATGACTGAAAAGAAAGAGTACGAGGATCTGCAGGCGAGTCCTGAGACTGTGAAGAAATTATTCACTAAAATCATGTCTGAGAATGTCGCGAGGTGGATGGATCTAGCCGAAGAGCGACTCAAAGGGACCGGGATAAAATGCTACGTTTCCCCCGGAAATGATGATGAATTCGAGATTGACAACGCACTGGACACTGCCAAATACGTGATAAATCCGGAGGAGAAGGTAGTAATGGTTGATGATGAGCACGAGATGATTACTCTGGGGTATGCAAATCACACGCCTTGGAACAGTCCGAGAGAAGCTGATGAGGACGTGCTTGAGAAAAAAATCGAGGCGATGGCATCCAAGGTCAGCAACATGAGGAAGACGATATTCAACCTGCATGTTCCGCCGATCAATACCATCCTTGATCAGGCGCCAAAGCTCGACGAAACTTTGAAACCCGTTACCTCTGGCGGACAACTCCAGATGACATCGGCGGGAAGTACCGCAACCAGAAAGATGATTGAGAAATACCAACCTCTCGTCGGAATGCACGGCCACATCCACGAATCAAAGGGAATGGTCAAAATCGGCAAAACTGTGTGCTTCAATCCCGGTAGTGAGTATGGCTCTGGAATTTTGAAAGGTCTCCTCTGCCAGCTTGATGGTGAGAAGATAAAATCACACCTTCTGGTTTCTGGATAAGAATCCTCCTGGTGCTTTGGCACGGCCTGACGGAGTAGTAATCTGCACTAGACTATCTGACAAAGGAATCTGATTGAAAAATTGAGCTCTACACAAAGCCGATTAAAGAGAATAATACTGACCACAAAACCCCTCTCTTCGGAAGGAGAGAAGCTGGCCGCGAACGTCACGCAGGATGGGTACGAAGTTCTGTTGCCCACTGACCTGAAATCTAATGACGATGATAATCGAGTCGAAATCATCCTTCTTGACTCCGCCCGACCCGACCAGATGCATATTCTTTCTTCCGAGAATCTTGCTCGTTTTCCCAATCTGAAACTGATACAATCCACGCGTGCTGGTGTCGACGCCCTGAGGTTTGAGGACATATCACAAAACGTCCAGGTCTGCGGAAACGTTGGAGCTTATGGTGATCAAATTGCCGAGCACGTATTTGGAATGATCCTTTATTTCGCGAGAAATCTTGGCGTCTCAAATCAGGAGCTTGCGAGGGGCGCCTGGCAGATTCCGCAATCAATTTTCCTCAAAGGAAAGACAATTCTGGTTCTCGGAGCGGGCGGGATTGGAGAGCCAGTTGCGAGAGTTGCCTCAACCCTTGGGATGAAGACAATCGGACTAAACACTAGCGGCAGACCTGTCCCGAATTTCGAACACGTCGTACCATTGGATCGGTTAGATGAAGTACTGAAGATAGCCGACGTGATAGTGATAGCGCTACCACTCACAGTCAAAACGTTTCACCTAATTGACGAATCAAAGCTCTCAATCATGAAACCGGCCGCCATTCTGGTAAATGTGGCCAGGGGTCATATTATCAGCGAGAAGGCTCTATTCGAGCATCTGAAAGATAATCCTGATTTCAAGTGCGGCCTGGATGTCTGGTGGCATTATCCGAAGAGGGGCGAGACGTTTGCGCAGAGATTCCCCTTCTTTGAGCTTTCAAACGTTCTCGGAACTCCTCATGATTCTGGAATTGTCCCGGAAACGGACGAAATTGCACTTCTAAGCTCAATAGAGAACATCGGCCGATTTGTAAGATCGGAGCCGCTTCGGGGCCTTATGAACCGAAATGACTATCTGGGGCTGAAGGAGCTCATCGCGCGGGCAGAGTAGGATGGCTGACAAGAAATCTGTTGATCCGAAACAACTCTCGACACTAGTCAGTCTTCTTGACGGTTACGCTGCTTTGTCGGTCTCGGATCCGGCAAGAATTAAGAAAATAGCAAAGGGCTTCTCCGAGGAGGATCCCGAGATAAAAGGTGCGTGGAGAGAGATTTCGAAGGACGTGGATGACATAGCAGGGCTCCCTTCGACTTCTGATCAGATTGTAAAACTATCACGAAGGCTGGGAATTCTTCGTCCTTTGATGATGTTCCTTCCGCTCATCATACTTACAGTGTATTACGTTCTCTTGGGAGCAAGAATCATTGGTCGTCTCGGCACGCTTGGAGCTTACGCTTTCCTCGTTATTTTCATCGGCGCATATCTCCTGAGTTTTTTGGTTTACTATACCCAAAACAAAAAGCTCTCAAAAACAGTGAATGTGTACTATGAAAGACATATGGGCGAAATATCAAGACAGAGAAGACACATCAAAATCGTAAACCAGCGATTAATCGACAAACTTGCGATGATCGTCAGATCAGAAGACAAAGATCCAAACAAGTACAAATTCACCCTTTTTCACAATGATTACGCAAATATCAACGTGGTATCAGAAGACAAGAATTCGATTTACACTGTTGCGGTTAAGGGCAAAACCATGCGAAGGGAACAGCAACAAAATTAACTCGTTTTCTTCTGTATCCAGAAGAGCGCGCAAGTCAAGATCTAAAGCTCCGGTTCTTTCACTTTTTCTTTAGATTTTTTCTCTTGATCTTCGGCAAAGATAACTCCCTTGTGAAAGAGATATCCCATAAAGGACCGAAAATTGTAGCCACTCCGGTCACAAGTGTTCCCCGGAAAATAAAAAGACGTGACCATATCGACAGTCCGTCGAGTAACTCTTGCCGCGCTAAATCGAAAGGCGCGGCCTGATTTTTAATTCAGAGAACTAAGTTTTTGATCGGTTTCTCGAATTCTCCGGGCGAGCTCTTTCATTACTGGTACGGCCAGTTTCGGTTGGGTTTCAAGAAAACCGCTCCAAACCCATGCCGTCATGATCAAGCATTTTGTGGGCTCTATTGCTACAATCGAGGCCGAACGGGGTTGCTTGTCCAGCAACGATAATTCGCCGAAGAACTGTCCTTTCGCGAGCTTTGCTATAGATTTTCCACCCTTTGTTACGTCTACAGATCCATCGGTAATAAGGTAAAACGAGATGCCCTTGCCTCCTTCTTGTTCAATCACAGTTCCCGGTCCGTATGTTCTTTCAACAAAAGAATGAGACATGGCTTTCAATTCCTTTTTTGGCATGCCCGAGAATATCGGGACATTTAGCAGCATGTTGACAATTTCGTTCTCCTCTTTCCGATTGAGCGAGAGTTTCATTAGGTACTAAGCCGAGAAGAAATTTCGCGAACTATTTAAGCAGTAGCGATCGCCCTCTCGGCTATTTGATAAAACTAGATTCATGCTAACGACATGATAATTCGGGTTGCAGACAGATATCGCTACAGATCGATGTTCATCACTTTCATAACAGAACTTTATAGGAAGCTTAAACCGATCTCCAATCGATTCTGTTAAAGGAAAGTGGGAGCGCAAGTTTGTCCTCGAATTTGATGGCCGGAAAGATCTGCATGGTTACTGGTGCGAACTCTGGCATCGGAGAAAAAGTCGTTCAAGGTCTTGCAACTATGGGTTCTGGGGTTGTGATGGTCTGTCGTGACAAAACCAAAGGCGACGCCTCCAGAGAAGCTATTGTCAGAAAAACGGGAAACAAGAATATTGAAATTATGATTGCTGACTTGGCCTCACTTGCCTCTGTAAGAGATCTTGCGGAAAGATTCAAGCAGAACCACAATCGTCTAGATGTTTTGGTAAATAATGCGGGTGTGATAATGGGAAGAAGGGTAGAAACGGCCGATAAGCTCGAGACTACGTTCGAGGTTAACTATTTGTCACATTTCTTGCTCACGCTTCTGTTGCTAGATACTTTGAAAGCATCTACACCTTCAAGGATCATAAATGTGAGCTCCAGCGCTCACACTAACGGTATGATGGACTTTGACGACCTACAGGAAACTAGGAGCTACAGCGCCATGAGGTCATACGGACAGTCCAAACTTGCTCAGGTCTTGTTCACCTACGAGCTTGCAAAGAAATTACAGGGGACAGGAGTGACAGTCAACGCAGTTCATCCGGGGGTTGTAAGAACAAGGTGGGGAGACGAGGGCGGAGCTCTCGGAATAGGAATTCGACTCGGGCGGCCGTTCATGATTAGTCCAGAAAAGGGTGCTGAAACTCCGATCTACTTGGCTTCTTCGCCGGACGTCGAAGGGATCACCGGCAAGTATTGGTATAAGAAAAAGGAGCAACAGTCATCGAAAGAATCCTATGACGAAAATGAAGCTCGACTATTGTGGATTGAAAGCTCCAAACTAGCGAATGCCGATTAGAGAAATTAACTCGGCAAAAATAATATGAGACTCTTCCCCACGTGCAGATTCCTGCGACCTGGGTTTCTCTAGAAAACCAATGAAGACGCGAGCCACTCCGGCTCGATCGGATGAAAGCAAATTCTCCATTCGGGTTCAATTAGCGGACACTGTTTCCACTCCGGTTCAATCAACGGAGAATTATCAGTCTTCATGACGAGACATGAGATTACGGCTCCCGATATAAATCGGAGGCCGAAATATAACGAATCCCGAAACAAATGCTGACTAAGACTATTCTTATGAATTCTTTATTGACACAATTAGAGTCGGCCAGGTTAGATTTAGTTCACAAGTCTCTTCTTCAAATCAAGGATTTCTAGAAGAATCTTCGAAAACATGAGATTTTTTCGGCCAGCCAGAGTTCGGGACTGAGTCTTTGACGGGGGACTTTTCCTTGTATCTATTTTTTCGAAGGAGACTTTGCTTTGTAGATTGCAAGAACTGAAAGTAAAAAGGCAGGAGCGCATACTACAAAGGCATAAGCGAAACTTGGGTTCGGACTGCTAAACGGTGTTATAGGACTGCCCAGGAATAAAACGAATATCCAAAGCGCAATAGAAGCTAAAGCTCCCGCCACCACAATTCTAATGCCGATGACTTTTGATTCGGTTTTTTCTTCGGGCGTTTCAACCTGTTTGGAAGCTGTCATTTCCGAATCCCGTTCTATTTCTTAGAGCACTACCGATGCGATCTTGATCAAGAAGATGGCGAAAATTTCGAAAACAAGCATTCTGAAAAGGAAACCCCTAGTTCTCTGAGCCAAACTTACTGTCTGGGCACTTTCTTTGATGCGCAGAAGTTTGCGCTCAATTGTGCTAAGCACTCGAATCTGTTTGAACGCGATGATTGTGTTCCATACGATGATGTCGTAAAGAAATATCATCAGAAACCAGCCGACGTAGTTGTAAAGAGGAATTCCCATAAGGCTCATGGATGGACCTATCCAGACCCAAAGTCGATTAGACGATGCGATCGGATCTATCATCAAATCTAAATCGACGGCGAACAAACCTGCGAATACGGCAGCCGCGATTGTTTTTGATCTGCTAAGTAACACTTCGTGGAAAATCATGAATGAAGAAGCAGAAACGATGAACCATCCCATCTCTATCCAAAGCGGAACGATTCCGATCCAAACAAAGTAGCCAGGGTAGCCCGGAAAGAGTGTCCCGACAAAGGTAGAGTAAGAATAGGAACCAGTGGATATTCCAAGCGTTTCCAGCGGGGTCGTCCAAGCAACTGATCCCAAGAGGAAAAACGAAGCAACCGTCCAGCCATATCTTTTCCTCAATCCGTAAAAGACCAGGCCAGCAATGAGAAAAGCTCCTACTTCGGCGACTATAGCGGGAATGATGTTCATTTACTCTTTCATTGCCTTAATTTCCGCCCGGTCTCATCGCTATTTCTTCCACATTCTGTGAGACGAACAGCGAATTTTGGCCGGATCCTGAATACCGTCGAGAATATTTCTATAAATTAAAAATGTAGCCCCGCTCCGTAGCCGTGGTTCTTGAGGTGCAGTTCCAAAGGACCTCATTTTGATTTGGTTGTTTCAGGGAATGTCACGCTGGGAATCTTCGAGGCTTTGAGTTTAGCTGGGAGGATCGGATATTTCATATTGAAACTTTCGAGAGTCTCGACTACAACCGTGGAGACAATCAGGTCACGTAGCCACCGATGGTTTGAAGGCACAGCGTACCAAGGGGCAGATTCTGTGCTAGTTTTGTTTAGGGCATCCTCGTACGCTCGCATATAGTCATTCCAGTATTTCCTCTCGTTGAGATCCTCTTCACTGAACTTCCACTCCTTGGTTGGATCCTCTAGCCGCTCCTCGATTCTTCTTTTCTGCTCTTCAGGATCGATGTTTAGGAAGAATTTCAAGATAGTTACGTTTTGATCCGTCAGAAGCTTTTCGAATTCATTGATCTCTCCGTACCTTTTCTCCCAGACAGTTTTGGGCACCAGATTATGAACCCTCTCAACTAGGACTCCCTCGTAGTGGCTACGGTTGAAAATTGTGATTTCGCCGTCCGAAGGAATCTGCGCGTATGCTCGCCAAAGAAAGCCATGCTCTTTTTCTTCAATTGATGGCTCCCTGAAATGAGCCACTCTTACTCCGGCCGGATTAACTCCCTCGAAGATCCTCCGAATAACGCCATCCTTTCCCGCGGTATCCATCGCCTGTAAAATTATCAGAAGCTTGTGCTTGTGTTCAGCGTAAAGTCTCTCTTGCAGATCGTCTAGTTTCTTAGCCAGTCTTTTTGTTTCATCTTTCGAATCACTTTTCTTTTTATCAACGACCGATTCACCATCAGTGTCCAGTCCCGAAACATTGACTTTCCCGCCAGGCTTTATTCGATAACGACTCGTATCGATCAAATCTGCCCCAAACTCCTATTTGTTAAGGTAATAGAAATTGCCGAAGTTGACTATCATCATTTGGAGACAATATGTTAGCAGAGCGATTTTCCCCTCGCTTCAAAGATCTAGCTGTTGTCAGAAAAGATCCTGCGTCGAAGATTCATTCTATCATCTTGGAAAAGAGACTTTTCCATAGTAATCATTTTCTGGCTAATCTTTGGAGGAAACTCCATTTTCTGAAGGACATGCTTGTCAAGATCAACACCTGGAGCAATCTCTTCCAGGATGATTTCACCATTAATTAGTCGAAACACTGCCCTCTCAGTAATGTAAAGAACTTCCTTCGCATGCTTGGTCGCTTCTTTTCCACTAAAGAAAACACGGTACACAGAGGGAACAAATTTGCTTATAGATCCGTCTTCAACAATTTTCAGTTCCCCTGATTGGATCTTCATGTCTGTTTTTCCTCCAGTGAAAGCACCGGAAAAATAGGTCCGCGGCGCGCCTCCTGCGATGACGGGAAAGCCTCCGGGACCGTATAGTCTTCCCGGTAGCATAGCAGGGTTGACGTTTCCCATCTGGTCTACCTGCAAGAAACCAAGAGAAGCTGCATCAATTACGCCGCCCTCAAAATTTGAAAACATATCCGGCATTGTCGAGAGAGCAAAAGGACTAAAAGCGAGACCAAAATCTACTCCCGAAAGTGCGATACCTCCCCATGGCCCTGACTCCAGAACCGTTACAATGCAATCCGTGAGATCTTCTTCTGCTGCCACTGCCGAGACAAGCGCTGGAATCCCGACTCCCAAATTGACCAGGACCGGGGACTCTTTCTCCTTGAGCACCGAGACAAGTTCGAGAAGCACCCTTCTCGCAATCACTTTCTCAAACTGTCTCTCCGGCGGGGGCATGATTTGAGAAACAATCTCCTCATTTACGGGCTGCATCACTCTATATGAGACTCTAGGATCATACTCAAACGACCCGCCCTGCCAGTGATGTTCCTTTGGCGAGAGTACAACGCTATCTACCAAAGGAGAAGGAACATCAACATCGCGCGGGGAAAGGGTGCCGGATTTTGTAATCCACCTGACCTGTGCGATAACAATGCCAGGATCGGGTCTCGCCTTCGTTGCTTGCGAGATGTTCAATACAGTACTTCGAATTCCTTCATCCTCCATCGACAGATTTCCCGTTTCATCCGCAACGCTCGCGCGGATTAATGCAAAGGCTGGCTTTGGAGAATGGTAAAATAGAAACTCATCTTGCTCTATGTGAATCAAGTCAACCTTACAAGACATTTTCTCACTTGCTTTCGCGTTCATTGCTCCACCCTCCCTCCGAGGATCTAGCAAGGTGTCAATCCCTATCGTTGTAACTAGTCCAGGTCTGCCAGAAGCAATTTCTCGAAACCAGTAGGAAACTACCCCGATCGGCCAGCTATACGTTTCGAAAAGATTTGCTTCAACAGCCTTCTGTGTCCACGGAGAAAAACCAAGAAATGGGATCAAAAGTCCTTGCAAAAACTGATCATCTTCCTCGTTGAAGATTTGCTGGCTGACATAATCCAGCGCCCGTCCGGCTATTGCAGGCAGAGATTCGCAAATCAAGAATAGGTTGCGTGGATGACCCGTTTTTTGATAATTCTCAAACAAATTCAGGATCAAATGTTCGGGAGTAGCCGCCATGTTGAATCCCGAAATAGCCAGACAAGAAGAGTCCCCTATCCTTTCAAATGCTTGCGAAACCGGCGTAAGCTTGCTAGTATTGACCTTCAGCGTCATGCAAAAACCAAAACTCCTCTTTACCTGTTCAGATCTTCCGTCTGACTCTTCTTGGTTTTTAAAATGGTAGATTGGCGATTTGTTGATACAAGCGAAAATACATTAGATTGCAGTGTCAATTCGAGAGAATTCGTAAATACCTCTCGTGCTCTATATCTAAACGATGAGAGAATGACTCAACAATCTGGGGAGACTGAAAGAAATCTGTTTGAGGGACTGATAACTGCTCTTGCCAACAAGCAATCTCAGGTGGATCTTACGTTCAACAGAACGAGCTTGAGGTTCCCGGGTACATCGGTGGGCATGGAAATAAACGGCACGATTAGCCTTGTCGTTCACATGAGAGAGCTTACCGACGAGGAAAAACAGGTTCTTGCTTCAAAGAATGTAGCGAGCCTAACCAACGAAAGTCAGCACAAAGAACAGTTTTCACCGCTCAAATGAGGCTGATCAATTTAGGCAGTTTTAGAGGATTTAGCCAGATAAATCCTGTGCGCGGAGAGACTCCTCTTCCGATCCTCAAGAGCGTATTTCTTCCTTCGAAGATTTGAACGGTCCAACCGTCTTGGTTAAGTCCCTGAGCGAAATCACTGGAATTCCTTATCACACCGAGAAAGCCTCCTTTGGAGTTTTTGGTTTCCACAAGATCGCTCAGCCGCAACCCTGATTGTTCGAAGCCTTTGATTTCAACATCTAGTGTCTTCGTTTCTCCATCAATTTTCAAGAACGGAAAGTTGTTTACGCTCACTGTAATCGTACCGGACAATATCGAGTCGAGCGCGCGAACAACTGTTTCCCCAGCCGGATTGCTTTCTGTTTTGGTATCGTTCATGGAGGACACTACTCTGGCCATCCAGATCCGATCGACTAAAAACAAATTGTTATCCAGTTATATAATCCAAATTCTGAAATGGTTTGCGGGACCCAGGATTAGCTCATCGAACTACCCTACTCCCAATGAGAAAAAATTGTGAGAAAATTTGGCTGTTGAGTCTGTCCCGCGCAAACGGATAGTGATTCAGGAAAACCTTCCCCCGGCCGCTATTAAGGGGATGGTCGAAGCCATCGAGCGATATTATGTCACTCCGAATAGCAATTTCGTGGAGCTTGGTTCCTATCGAAGGGTCGAATCAGGAGAAAGTTTCGAATTATCTTGGAGATTGCGATTCCCTGAAGGGAGCACAATCATTCCGCTTTCTATTCTTGTCTCGGTAAATCAACAAGCGGTTGAACTCAGCTTTCCGGATTTAGACAGGAATAATCCGGCTCAATTGCAGTTATCTTCGAAGGTGATTGATGATGTGCAGAGTATTGTTTGGCAGTACATGCAAAATACAAAGTTGAGCAGTCTTTACTTCGTCATCGGCGGTGCAGAAGATCGGCATTCCGAAGCCCCGGGTCAAAGAGATTCTTTGCTCAGAAACATCGTAAAGCGACTATTCTCCGGCAACACCGCCAATGTGTTTCTGACTTTTCTTTTTTTCAGTTTTGTTCTGTTTTTCATAATTGGATTTTACACTGTTTTTGTCATGATCGTTTTCCAGCTTGTTTATCTCATTTTTTCAGACAGGCTCGCTTTGAACCTCGGAAACGTACATCCTAATGCGGAGCGGCCGCTCGTGACTATTGTCAGCGTAAGATCTACGAAAGAGAATCTTCAGGCGCTTTCAAGTTCCGGAAGGAAAATTCTACCGGAAATTAGAGAAGAGGTCGTAAATTCAGTACGAGTCCCCATAACCGCCGATGAAAGGTCTAGAGTAAAGACGACTATAATCCAGATTCTCGAAAAACATGGAATCAATGCCAATCTGAATGATATCGAAATCAAGACTCGAAACGTTTTCGGAATCGTCCAGAGAGTTTCCGCGAGATTCCGCCGCGAACCACCGCGAATTGTGATCGTTAACAGTCTGGTTTCGAATGCCGCAGCAACCGGAATATCCACTCGCCACTCTTCAATAATGATCACTGCGGGTTCTCTAGAAGACCTTAACGAGGACGAACTAGAGGCCGTAGTCGGTCATGAACTGGGGCACATTAAGGGACACGATCCAATCATTCTGTTTGCTGTGACCTCGTTTGAGTTTTATGGCCGTTTCTTCCTGTGGTTTTCGCTTTTTGCGTTTCAGCCCCTACTTTACTTTGTACTGGTCTTTGGTGCAATATTTGCGGTTGGGAAAGTGCTCGAGACACGGGCCGACACCGAGTCTGCTTTAGTTCTAGGCACTCCCCAAGCAATGGCATCCGCCCTCAGCAAGATCGGATTGAGGCAGCTTTATCATGAAAAATACAGTCCGGTTGCGAAGGTAATGGACTGGTTTCAGTTCGATCCCCACCCACCGATCTATTTTCGGGTAAAAAGAATGTCAGAGTTCAAGACCGGAGCAGAACAAATTCCAAAACATACTTTCTTGTTGTCGCTGCGTGATTGTATAGTAGGATTCTTGTCGGCATTCTAGATTTACCTCTAAATGAGACGTGCGACGACCGATGAGCTTTGAAGAAATTCTCAGGGACAAGGGTGGATTTAAGGGACTTTTTGCTACCGTTAGAAGTCAAGGGCTCGATGTTGAGAAAGAGCTTGAAAAGTTTCTGAGAGCTGAGAGCGGCTTTTTTTCTATCGCTAACTTCTCCGTCACGAAGGTAGGGGATGGAGTTGCCGACCTAACGTTCCCCTTCAGTCAACCAGTGGCACGACATGGTGGTATGGTTCACGGGGGCATCATTTCGTATGCCTTGGATACGGTCGGCGGAATTGCTGTTATGACAAAGAATTCAGGAATAGATCAAGTGACTCTAGAACTCAAGATCAATTTCCTCGAGCCTCTGACCAAGGAGCCTTACTTGGCAAGAGGTGAGGTTCTTAGACACGGCAGAATTACTTCTGTGGCAGAAGCCGAAGTGATCGATGGAAACGGAAAGCTATGCGCTAAGGCTCTTGGAACGTGGTACATGATTCATGAAAGACGAAGTCGATAGCTGAGACATAAACAAGACTTCATATGCTCCCGTCCAGGAAGCATCATGTTAAATTAAGGCGCTGCCTCAGACACGATCGCTGGATTGCGCGGACTTGAATGGAAGAGCAAACTTTCAACGAAGGAGCGCTCACCTGGATAGTCCGTGAAATCGGCATAAAATTCGGTCAGGGGGGTGCGCGAAGTATTGTTTTGGAAATTTCAGGAGTCTACAGAACTAGGCATATCTGACATTCCGAAGAAGCCTGAGCCTTCGAGGCATGTATGCATGAGATCTTTGGTAAAGGTTCATGCGCAATTGAAAGAGCAATTACCGAGGACATTTGTCCCGTGAATTCGCTATCGTTATTCACGGGGATCCTGACTTTGTTAGGGCAATCCACCTTGCGAGGTCAAAGAGGTTAAAGGAAGACCTTACTGATTAGCTCTGCATCCCCTTCAATGTTTATAGCCAATTTTTCTCAAGAACGCACGCCTTGCTTGAACATCTGTGCTTGATTCCACCCCCAAAGGCGAGCTGCCGTCAATTACTCCCAAAATCCCCCTTCCCTGGTCGCTCTTAGCAATGATGAGTTGCACGGGATTAGCAGTGGCACAGAAAATTTGGCAAACCTCTTGCAAGTTCTTGAGCGCATTGAGTATGTTGAATGGAAAGGCACCACGAATGAACAAAATGAAAGAGTGACCGGCTCCAATTGCAAGAGCATTCTTCACCGCTAGATTGTTCAATTCCTCATCTGTACTTTCGCAGCGAACTAGGCGCGGACCTGACGCTTCACAGAATGCCAGCCCAAAGCGAATCCCTGGAACCGAACTAACGAGAGATTCGTAGATGTCTTCGACGGTCTTTATGAAATGTGATTGACCAATTACCACGTTGGTTCCGTCTGGAACATCGACTTTGACGAGGTCTGTCTCTATCATGAGATTCTTGGATGGCCCGTTGGGATGATTTCAGCTTTCTCTTTGGATCGGAAAAGCTCACAAGCACAATGAAAGTAGAAGTCGGGCTAAAGAGCTAGAGAGATGTAAACGAATATCAAAATCAGACAACAAGAGCCTATCACAACTACTCGGTTAATCTGATTCCCTTGCTTGCAAGATCTGTACACATATGAAATCATCGCGAGCGAGATCAAATCGATCGCCAACAAAATTGCAAACACGGCTTGCTGAGCTAGGCTCACCGGATTCAAACTCCAGAGAAAGACAACCGAAACTACTTCAACCATCACGAAGAGTCCTGCAATTCTCGTGCTGTACTTGGAGATCGATGTAGTGCTCAATTTCCATTCCATCCTGCCTCAAAGGCTTTGATACGCCTCTTGAGACGGCCCGAACCTAGCTCAAGCCTGTAGAGGAAATAGGCGATTCCAAACAGTGAAATGCAAAGACCAGCTACATAGAGTACCGATGATGTGATTAATGAGTAGCTTCCTCTATCAACAGTGTATCCTACAAGAGAGTTAATTGTTCCTCCAAACGTGAAAGTAGCCAGCCCGAGCAGGATCGAAAAGGAGGCCGCGGTCCATACCGAAGCTGATTTCGATAGAGGTTGGGGTGGCGTTTCAGGAGTCGTGGTTGCCATCTTCTTTCCCCGAAGACCTGCGGCCCTGGAGATTAATCTGTATAACGCAACGGATGTCAGTGTAACAAGCAAGGCAACCCCTCCCAGCACGAGAACTCCCTGTTCATTTGGAATAACCTGTCCGGGAGTAAGTTCTCCCCAAACTGAAAGGGTGATCACCTCTGCGACGAAGATAGCGCCCAGGGTCACAAACTTCATTCGCTTGCCAATGCGTCTTTCCTCGCCTCTGTCAATGAACGGAAGCAAGACAAGAACGATGAAAATTAGAGTGATGAGCGAAAGAGCAACTGGAAGACCCGCGGTCTCGAAGACCTTGAATTTCAATATTTGATAAATCCAAAGAAAGTACCAGTCAGGCTGCGAAGTATACTGGGCCGCAAGCTGTGGCGTGTACTGGGGTGGAAGCGTCAAGGGAAACAGCGCAGATATCAAAAGCATGGCTGACCCGAAAAAGGCTGCAAGCTCGACAAGGTAGAATGTAACATCTGGAAAAATTGGAATGAGTGCTCTCTTTTTCTTTGGTAAGCTCTCCAATCCGCCCATCGGTTCCGAAACTCCATGCGCTTCGAGCATGTACATCTTTGTAGCTAGAAGAAGCAGCAAGATTGCGGGCAGAACTACAACGTGTAGATCGTAGAAACGTAGCAGAACACCTGCATCGCCAGCCGCTCCCACCACTAGAAACTTAAGAAAAGACGACAGTGGCTGGGGTAGAGCACTAATCATTCCCACCCCTACGTCCGTAGCGGATTTTGATACAACCGTCCAGGGAAGCAGATAACCCGTGAATCCAAAGCCAAGAGTCACAAAACCCATGATCATTCCGATGATCCACATCGCTTCTCTGGGCTTTTTGTAGACTGAGACAAAGTAGCCTCGCATCATATGCATGAAAGCAAGCATTATCATCGCATATGCGGTGTAAAGGTGAACCGTCTGCAAAAAGCGTCCGTAGGAAACGCTCTGAAATATAAACAAGGTTGAAGAATAGGCTTGCGAGGGGCTGGGTACGTAGTAAAGCATCATCATGATGCCCGTGATCCCTTGAATCACAAAAGCAACGACCGTCAGGGCGCCAAGCCAATAAAACGGGTTAATTGAATACTCTGGAGCGTCTCGCAAGAAGGGATAGGAAAGACCAAATCTCGAATCAAACCAAGCGGCAATCCTCGCTAGAACGCTTGCTGAGTCTCTCGATAATTTCGCGGCAGTTTCGCGCCCACTCTGATCGGGTTCTTTCTTTTTTGCTTCCAGATCAGTTGTCGTCAAGATCTGATCAACTCACCAATGTTCCGCCTTGAAGATCGCTTGATACATCGTTTGAGCCAGTGTTATATCCGAAAATTGTCGGCGATGTCATCCCTGTGGCGTAGATATTGCCTGTGGATGAGTCAAGACTCAGTATGACTTGCGGCTGCGGCCTCGGTGCAGGCCCGCCTACGACTTTGGCACCGCTGAGAAGGTCGTAAACACTTCCATGGCAGCAGCAATAACCAACTGGCCCCGATGCAGTGTAAGATGAATCGCAACTGGGCGAAGAGCCAGACTTTTGGAATGCATAAATGCAACCCAAGTGCTGACAAATCTGGCTGAATGCAACAATGTCATTCTGGGGACCGACGCCTCCCTCTGCTTGTTGCCCCAATTTGACAAGGATGTTTGGAGTCTCTTCAAGGGGATAGTTGAATGTAATCGGATTGTCTGCTTCGAGGTCATTCAGATTCGCTACTAGGATTACTGGAAACCCTGGTGTGGCTGGCGGTGGTAATGTTCCCCCTTGTGAGGCGGAACTCTGAGTGGTTTCTGTCCCAGAGGTGGTGGTACCACCCCCTGCTGCTTGGGCTCCCGGGCTAATGAGCGACTTTGCTACCGCGCCTATCCCCCCTACCAAAAGGAAGACCCCAATTCCAAGCGCTATCCTAAGGATATTCCTTCTCGACTCGTCCGAACCCTCTGTTGGGGGTTTGTTATCCGAATCTTGATTTCGCTCGCTCTCCGGGGAAGCCAAAATTAGAATTTCTTCTCCCGGCTATAGATTTTTCCGTGTTAAGACCCGAGGAACTCTTGGCAAAACAGAAGAGACACCTATCCCAATAGACAGCAAGCTTAGGACTGCAGGAAACAAGAAATCGATCACGGAAGATGCTCCGCTGCCGTTGGTTGTGCTCACTGATTGAATCGTTCCGTTCTGACTGGTTATCAGAAATGAAAAGTGGAACGATGGAACTTTCTCAGGATGATCGTCCGGTGTCAAAAGTGGGTACCTGTAGACTGGAATTGTTGACGGAGGAGCCGGTCCAAGGTAAATTGAGGGATAAAGATCGATAGTGTGTACACCCGGAGAACCGGCAGCAGGAATAACGACTGTAATATTCCCTTGGCTGTTAAAGCCACACGCATAGCCTACAAATGCATTATCGTAGTCTATCACGACTATGTTTGTGTTAAAATCCCACCCGGTTCCCAGAAGCTGGATCTTAATTTGAGTTCCCTGGGGGCCCTTATCTGGCATTATCGTGGCATTTCGTTCTATGTACAGGGTCGCGTTGCTATTTTGAGTGAGATTCGCCACGGAGATAAAGTGATTGCCCTCCAAGTCCGAGGGAACTTTCATCGTAAACGAAAAAGATCCCAAATCGTTGGTAATCACGTTCTCGAGTGGTCTATTGACAATAACAAAGCCGTTGAGATTGTTTCCCTGCCTAGAAGACCAGCTTACCGGAATCGGCGAATCTGATGGAAACCCTGATCCAGTCACATTCACGAGGGAACCAACCGTTGCTACATTGGGGCTGACGCTGATGCGGGGACCCGAAATTCCAATGGTTTGTGGAACCGTGATTTGTGGTCTGACAACAACTTCTTGCGGCACATAGTTCGCGAGCGAAGTTTTGGTACCTTGATTGGTCCCGGATAGATCAAGGTAAACAATGAAGATCACGCCAGCCGCTATGAGAAGACCTAAGATGATAGCAATCGTTGCGACTTTGCCTAGTCCTCTAGTGGGCCAAATGCGTCTACCTCCATTCCTCCCCCGGAATGCGAGGATTGGCACTAGGACAAACGCACAGATCACTAGGCTAAGCGAAGAAACAGCTAGGAAGGTCATAGAGGAATTTGAGGCACTGCCTAAGTTGTTCGCGGATGTGGCAAACGGATCAGAGGTGATATTAAACGTGGTCTGGTAAGGAAGATATGGAGGATACCAATTTCCAGGTGAAGGATTCTGGCTTGGATTTAGATAACCGGGACCTGGATACCCCTGATAGATGTCTACGTAGTGGATCCCAAGCGTTCCGACGGCATAGAAAGTGAAGTTTGCTTCCCCATGCGTTGTTACGGCGGTCATGTATCCAAAGTATTTGTTATCCCACATGACGTGGTAGTTCGTTGAGTAGGTTCCGTCGCCCAATCCGTGGGCTATTACGAGCAGAGGAGTTCCCGCAGCTCCACTAGAGGGTGAGACAACGAAGGATGGCTCTAAAGAGAAAATAGTAGGGTTTCCAAGTGCGGTCCCGTTTGTAGTGTACATCTGGATAACATGTTTACCGCCGTTGTCTACCGGCGCCGACACAATAACAGAAAAGGAGCCAGAAGCGTTGGTTTGAAATTTAGTCAGTCCTTCCTGTATTGGCGTGGCGTTAATCCCAGTAACTTGAATCGGGTTTCCACCAAGAACCCAGCTCACATTTGCAGTTCCCCAGTTGAGAGTGAGGTTCATGTTCGGCGGAAAACCATCTCCCTTGACGGTGATCGTGCTTCCAACTATCCCTGATGTCGGCGAAATACTAAGAGTTGACGATGCGGCTGAATTTCTCAGCACGAAATTGGACCCTATCAAGACGAACAGAAAGATAACAGAAGCTAGAGAGACGAGTAGCAAAGTCTTGAAATTTCGGCTCATTTCTCTCCCTCACTTTGGCCTTCTAGCCAGAATACCGACAATTACTCCGACGATTAGTGCGATCGTCGTTCCAGCGTAGGCCCAAAGGGAAATATTTGACTCGGACGTCCCCGAACTTGTCGTTGGTGGGCTTGCAACAGCAGACCCTAAGCTTAGCGACGCAGAGCCTGTGTTTTGTGGTGCCGCTTTGTCTTGAGAATTTACCACTACCTCATAAGAAGTCCCATTCTTTATCGCTGGCACAGATGATACGGTAAAGTTTCCTTCCCAGACTCCACTCTTTCCGGTGTAGCTCATCGACACCTGCGCAATCTGTCCTCCAGAAGTCTTCCCCCCTCCAAATGCCCCCGATGTGGCATTGTAATAACCCCATCCAACAAGTGCCGTAACTTTGCCTCCGCGCATTGTGGAATCAAGAGGCGCTACAAACCCGGGAACTGATTCAGCATTTTTTGGATAAGCGATGACAGCAAAAATTGTGGCAGCGGTACCATTTCCCAGCCCACCCAGTGTCTGGTTTGTCTTAGAGCTTACCACAGTAATGTTGGTGCTTAGCGAAGCCGGGGAAATTACAAATGGAACCCCAATGTAATGGTAATGCACAATATTGCCGTACGCATCTCCGGCTGTAGCATTGGGATTCCAGGGTCCAACATTAGTGTCGTTCCAATTAGGTTGGTACTTACCTATGTAGAATCCGACTGCAGATTGACTTACTGTATTTGGTTTGTGCCATGACGCATTCGCTAGGGTACCGTTTGGCAGGGTATACATCACATAAGCCCCTTTTGTCCGGTTTGTTATCAGAGCGCCGGTTGAGGCGTACGATACGTAAAACCTTGGAAAGATCTTGTATCCTCTATCCACTCCATTGACGTAAATGCAAGTTCCACCATTTACCATGTCCATAAACACCTTCAGTTCGTTTGTTGCGTAAAACGAAGTCGTGTCGACCACCTGATTCGCTTGTTCCAGAAACACATTGTATGTCCCGACCTGGTCAACGATCCCTCCGAAGCTGGACGAGGCATTCCCAAAAGTGGCGTTCTGCGATTCACCGGCGGAAGCAAAAGTTTCATTGATGGATAATTTAGTACCATCCGGCTTTTGTACTACGACAGTGTAGGTACCTGCTGAAGGTGCAGTTGTCACGATCGTAGAATTCATCCCCAAATTGATGTATCCTTGCGATGCGATAACGGATTGAGTCTGAGCAGCAACGCGAATTGATGGAATACCTCCGATGCACGTCAGCAAAAAGAGCATTCCTAGACTGAGTACTGCGATTTTTGGGAACATCGAGGCCTTGTGACACATAATCATGGGAAATATTTCTAAGACGTTAAGGGACTTCCATATAAATCAAAATACGATTTTCAGTATTGATAATCGTTGTGTAAGAGCATTTGGAAGGTTGTTCACTTGGGAATCCCTAATACATTCGGAGTAAATTGATGAATTACTCTTCCTCACAAATCCTAAGCTAATTTTCATAGGGTTGGTCTCGTTCAAAACAGTTCTCTACTAGTTGCCGAGTTCTATCGGTTCGAGTCAATCAAGGAAAAGTTTCGTTTGATGCCTAGGAGGACGAATCGAATTGACCTGATAGTGAAAAAAAGAGGCTCGATTATGAAAAACAGCAAATCGGCGTAAGTCAGGTCGAGTAATTCTCAAATGTGGAAAACGTATCTGTTGTTTAAATATTCTTTGGAAAACGGAAAATAACAGAATGGACAGAAGTTCCACTATAGTTGCCGTTTTGACAGTCGCTTCCATCGTAGTGGCCGTTTCGCTTGGATATTATTTTGGAACGATAACTGTCACGTCGAAAGTATTAACGACCACTGCCACGTTGACAACCACTCAGAACTCCACCAGTGGATCAACGGGTATAGCCGCAGTGACATCGACAGCTACTCAGAATTCTACTTCCCCGTACGACCTGACGCTTGTAATAACTGACAGCAATCTCTTCAACTCGACAATAGGAGATCAACCTGCGTACTACGTTTTAGGACAGAGTGGACTAGAATCTGCTGCCAGTATATCACTGCCATCTCACCGACTGATCAAGCTCGTGATAATATGTTACGATGACGGATCTGCAAACCTCACGAAATCACAGTATTCGAACGTCTCTGGTACTCAGAACAACATCGTGACGATGGTCAACGACGATATTATCAACTCTTCTCAAGGCGCATCAGGCATGCAGGTCAGTGCAGGACAGAATTTTTCAAGTGTAGCTCCGGACAACATATCCCACACGTTTACGATCCCTCAGCTCGGCATTAACATTCCGGTTACTCCCTCCTCAATCGTCTCTGCCTACTTCACTCTGAACCAAACCGGTACCTTTACTTGGTTCTGCATGACCCAGTGCGGCTTTGGTCTCACCGGCGAAGAAGGAGCAATGGCAACTCCCGGCTGGATGACCGGAGGCGTTGTCGTAAGCTAGTTCTCCGCGGAACCTAGAACGCTCTCGATTTTCAGAATTTTCATCCAGGTGCGGCGACCAACGAACGAGTGGAAACGTTGCTTCGCTCTCTAGCGACCGAGCGCCCCAAGTCGGCCAGCTGTTGATCGAAGGAAAAATTCAGGAAAGAGTGGAAAATTTGGGAAGCCTGTCGAGAGAAGTCCGATGGAATCATTAAGAAAGAAAAACACTTGTGATGAACTTAGTGAGCGATGAGGAGAATCAGTCCCCCGAGTGATGTCGAAGCGGGCGGTTCTACCGGATATTGTTGAACGAGCCACTCTATGTCGTTGCAGTTTGGCTAGCTTTTCTCCATTCGATGAGACTCACAAAAGTCCTGGACTCAGATTCCGGGCGGAGACAGAAAAGGCTCAATCCCGCACACTTTAGATAAACAAAGATCAAAGTGGTCCATCTTGGGATGTCCACTCAAATGGGCGGGATCAGATATGAATATTTGAGCCTTCAATCCCCGGCAGATCTCAATGATGTCCTGTCTACTATAAAACAAAATCATGCAAATTTCCCTGTGCCAATACGAGACAATCCCAGAATTTCGAACAACACTAATGTCGAATTGTTGCCCGTCTATCCTGACGGTTAAATTTCACCAGAACTCTTTTCATTGCTTAATCTCAGGGCTACCGAATAGTTCAATGACCAAAATCGACGTAGCTGCTTTGCGCAAGGAGTACTCAGATTATCGAGATGTTTTCCTGAAATCCTTCCCTCAAGAGCAAAATCCCCGTTCTTATATTGCCAAATCGCAGTCAGCCGTTGCTGTCCGTCTACAATCTGAAATTTCTTATCCCCTAATTTCATTAGATAGAATTTCGGAAGTTACCAGAACCAACTCGATTATTAACACTAAAATATGCCGTATGTCATATTATTGTAAATGGCCGGCTTACCGCAGATCATAATCCTCTCAACGATTATGGGTCTCTCGATTTTTCTCGCGATGCCAATTGTACTAAGAAAAAAGACCGGCCAACTAACGACAAAACTACTGAATGCGATCGCGATTGGAATTTTGATTTTTCTCATCGGAGACGTTTTTTCAAACGTATCTCCCAGTCTCTACAACGGAAGCTTTTACGGTTTCGGAACCTCTTTTTGGCCGGATTTAACTTTCGCACTTGCTTTCGCCGGAGGATTCATGCTTCTTTTTGCTATTGAAACGAGATCAAGGTTTGGTCTAACTGCAACCTCACTTGCCCTAATCATCGCACTCGGAATGGGATTTCAGAACCTAACAGAAGGGCTTGTTTTCGGTTCAATCGGTACCGCTGTCGGATTGTCCGGAGCTGCACTGGTCATTCTAGTTGGTTTCATTCTTCAAAACATTACCGAAGGGTTTCCGATTGCTTCTCCTTTCCTAGGAAGGGGAGACTTCAAAGCGTGGCAGATGGTTTTGTTATTCCTCGTTGGTGGTCTGCCAACGATTATTGGAGGAACTATCGGTTACTTTTACAACGGGACGATCCTCGACGTGGCATTTGACGGAGCTGCAATCGGTGCAATACTATACGCCATTCTACCAATGTTACGGATGCTTTTCAGGGAAACAGATCGAAAATATCAACGCGCGGGATACTTTGGTGTCTTTCTGGGATTTCTCATTGGATTTCTCGTGAATCTGATCTAGCTAGACAGGCTTCATGCTCGGAATCTATTTGTCACGATTCAGAATTGTATTCCATTCATAAATACTAAAAACATCCAAAGTTTCAAGTTCGAAGGATTGAGAGGAAAAAAGAATTGAGCGTGGGAGACAAGAGGGATACAGTTGAGGCGGTAATGTCAAGCCAGGTTTTTTCACTCGGGCCGAGTGCAAGGACACTTGACGCTCTTGATGCGATGGTGCAAAATGATATTGGTTCTGTTCCAGTAGTGGACAACGGAAAACTCGTCGGAATCATAACAGAACGCGATATTGTAAAGGAAATTACGAAGAGTTTCGATTATTTGGCAAAGCCACTTTCAGAGACAGGAAAGCGTTCCGTCGTAACAGTAACTCGATCTACTCCACTATGGGAAGCGTTTGCAACTCTGCTCCGGAATAAGATCAGGCGTCTGCCAGTTGTAGATGAGGGCAGGCTTATAGGAATAGTCACTGAGAGAGATCTATTCAAGTGGGTAGTTCGGGTAGCTTACGAGCCGAACATACCAGATGATTTGAAGGATTTGGTTTGAGAAGTTAGCGAAAAGAAAATGTCAGAAATTGAAATAGCAGTAAACGACCCCGTCTCGAAGTTTGTTCAGACACCGATCTTTGTGGGCGCAAACGAGTCAGTCAGGAATGCAGCGAGGATGATGGCGGATCGAAAACAAGGCGTTGTGATAGTTACGTTGAATGAGGAGCCTCTGGGAATTGTTACCGAATGGGACATTCTTTCTCGAGTTGTCGCACAAGGCAAAGATCCAATCAATACGACCGTGAAGGAAGTAATGTCCGCACCTGTTGCAACTATTTCGTCCACTGCGACTGCGGCCGATGCCATTTCACTGATGTCCCGGAAGAAATACAGGCGGCTATTAGTGAAGGACGGTAATCGCCTGGTCGGTGTAATTACCCTGACTCACGTCGTTGGTAGTTCCCGGCAAAATACGGTGACTCTTCCGATGCTTGAACCTGTGTCCGGAATAAGATGCCCCTATTGCGGTTCCATCCTTAAGGATAGGGAGGAACTTTCAAAGCACATTGATTCGGTACATGTACGCGAAGAGATGTTGAGGGGCTCTCACGGCCCTACTTGATCGTAAGATCGCCCCGCGCGAGGGGCTTCATAATCAGGTCCCAAGGAGTAACTATTCCTTTTTCACAAACTAGACACTCTTCTGCTTGGCAGCTCATGAGTTTGGCTGCTTTCTTCGCAGTCATGGTGTCTTTGACAATTTGAGGGGTGAGGGCTGGCAATTCGCCGAGACTGACATCCAAAAGGCCCTTGGGCTTCTTGGCTGCCGCCTCCAGTCTAGAGGAGCTGAATAGGTGTCCAATTATCCGTCTATCTGTTACTATCGAGTCACCGCCCTTTACAAAGATTCGTCTGATTCGGCGTGCAAACATTTCGCTGATCACGGTCCTGACCTCTGTTTCTTTTGGAAGTGAGAAAATCGGTGAAGCAAGATCGGCGAGACGAAGTTTAGTTTGTATAGTGCCGTCATCGTATAGACCAAGTAGATCTCTCAGACCTGCAAAACCCCCCAGCTTCTCTGACTCTACCCAAGCAAAGCCAAATTTGGTTTTCTGGAACACCTGAAGCAGCGCCGAAATATCCTCGTTCTTCTCGATTGTAGATAGTTCAAGCGCTGCTTTTCTCGCCGGAAGTTTTAGATAATTGCCATAGTCTTTAGGTTCGGTGTCCAGAAGCTTCGAAAGACAAGAATAACCAAATACGGCAAGCCTCCTTTTCTCAGATGCCTTAAACTCAATCGGGAGAGCGTCAATTTGATGGAATCGAAGAAGAGAAAGTGCAAGGATCATCTCAGTAGTCGGTTGAACTACCGGATAACTCCGCTTGAACACCTCCGGCAGGGCTTCCTCGATCTTCACGAGATTTGCCAACCTGTCCATTCCCTCTATTAGTATTCCTGTTTAGGGCTCTTGTGAATCACCAAAATTCTCATATGTTCTCCAAATCAGGTTGCTCGCCGTGATTCAACTTCAGTTCAGCGTTACCCCGGAAAGTTGGATCGACAGTCTGTGCCGCGATGATTCGGCGACGGTTAGACTTCTTAGTATGAAATCAAGCGAATCTGGTAGGGGCATTACTCATTTTGTGGAAATCACCTCTGACAGAGTGAACGCGGAGGAATTGAAAAAACAGTTGAAAAACCGCTCTGACGTAATTAGCAGCGACATCGCGGCGGTTGGATCAAATCGTCTCGTTGGCGCGATAACTAGCAATGATTGTATTATCTGTTCGTTGATTATTCAATCGCAAACGGGTTATTTCATTGGGCCCGCTACGACTGAAAAAGACTGTCAGTTTACCTACAAGCTCTTCATGAATGGAGAGGGAATTCCAAATTTCTTGCAGTCCCTCCACAACGAGGGGATAATTTACAGAATTGAAGAGATTGCAAAGATGAGTGGTTCCCGTTCGTTGACACCCAAACAGGAACGAGTTCTGAAATCCGCACTCGAACTCGGGTACTATGATTATCCAAAACGAATCTCTACCGAGGATCTTTCCAAGGCCAACGGCCTTGCTCCAAGCACGATTTCCGAAATTCTGCGCAGAGCAGAGAAGCGTATTATCAGCGGGTACTTTGAAAGATCTTAGCCAACTCGTAACTTGGCTAGAAATCACCCTGCAAATTCTTCAGATAGATTCGAAGTTCCTTCCCGTATATGTTCGGGAGTATATCCAATAACCGGACAGTTCATAGGTGACTCACAGGAAAGTGTATTGCGATGCAGGTCTCGGATGAAAACAAGGCAATTGAAGTCGTAAAGGTTCTTTCTGACGAGTACTCTCGAAAGATAATACTCTCAATAGTAGCGACCTCACTTCCCATTGAGGAAATAAGCAGGTTGCAAAACATCCCAATAAGCACCTGTTACAGACGAATACGCGAGATGCAACACTTTGGAATAATAAGAGCTGATCGCACAATCATTCGCGATGACGGCAAGAAGTTCGTTTGTTACAAATCCGCAATCAAGAATGCGACGATTCTGATTGACTCGGGCGAATTAAAGGTGGACGTTGTAATTAACAAAGATCCCGCAGAAAAGCTTGGCTCCATGTGGTCAGAGGTCAGAAGTTCTGCTATCAAGTCAGAAGATCGTCTAGAGAAGATCGAGGCGGTATCGATTTCTGCAGTTCAAAAGATAGCCCCGATACTCAAAGTTTAGCATGGAATTGACCTGAGTCGACAATTCGTAAAACTACTTTATACACTGGAAATTAAAGACCGCCATCCATTAGTAAAACGATAAGGAGCTATAAGAAAGTCATGTCGAACATTCAAACCAAACAGTTGTTACCTCTGGAAAAAATCCTCGTTGCGACCGACGGTTCGAAGAACGCGGAAAGGGCGGTTCAATCTGCCATTCAGATAGCTAAACAATCAAATTCGGAATTGGTAATCGTGACCGTGGTGATGGAGCTTGTTCCGCCCGTTTACTCCCCAATTGGAGTGGACGTTCCGACTATCGATTACTCCTCATATCTCGCACGAGCGGAGGCTGACGCCAAAAACCTAGTTGATAAAGCTGTAAACCTCGCCCAAAAGCAATCCGTCAAGTCCGAATCCGTCGTATTACGGAGCGTTACTTCGGTTGCTGAGACGATAATAAATGAAGCGACAAGAGAAAATGTTAACTTGATTGTAGCGGGCACAAGGGGACTGGGCGGTTTCAAAAAGCTCCTGCTTGGGAGTGTTTCGAGCGCGATTGTTGAACATGCGCCCTGCTCGGTGCTCGTCGTAAGGTAGTGGCAACTTGTTCGAATAAGAAAAGTTAATGGAATTCGTTGGCCCTAAGAATTGGGCTCGGAAGACCGTTATTAGGGAACCATATCTTCGGCTGGTTTCCTTATTGACTTGTCGCGTCTTTTTTCATGATCAGGTTTTCTGTCGTGCTTTGCGGCAATTCTCTTAATCCAGGAATCCACTTCTGAGAAAATCTTCGACAGATCATAGCCGGTTGTTTCGTAATTCTCGTGCCACTCCAGAGCATCTACGAAGACTTGTACCTGGTGGTGCATAGTATTAGCGTTTACTTCCTTATTCTTGATTACTGCCCTCGCTTCGGTAACAGAGGGATCCATGGTTTGCAGCATCCTCACCGAAGTCGAAAATTTTGTTGTCACAATCTCGGCCTCCATCGGATTTTGGGGTAGACCCACAATGAATGCCGCAGTGGGCGCCGCTTTATCTTCGATTGGTAGTAGTTTCAAAAAATCTCTGAAAGTGACGATTCCACTAACTTTATCGTTGTCCAGGATGACCGAGTAATTGGTCACACTGTGAAGCATGTTTTCTGCAACTTTTCTTAGCGTATCTTTTTCGTCGTTTGTAGTCGTTTCGACGGAGGCAATGGTCGAGGCAGGGTTGCCGTATCTCCCCTCCTCTCCGCCTCCCTTTGCTCCCCTGTCAGGAGCCTGCGTCAAGTAGCTGAACACAATAGCATCGGACGTGATAACTCCATTCAACTTTGCATTCTTCAAAATTGGAAGCTGGTCGATGCGCCGTCTTATCATGAGACTTCTCGCTTTTCCGACCTCATCGGAATATTGTAAGCAAATCGGATCGGGCGTCATGATTTTCTTAGCAGATCCGCTGATCATATTCGTTTCTAGCATTCTCTTGACTATTGCAGGCGACGTAACCTTTCCCACCAGGGTTCCGTTCCGAAATACCGGAAGGGCTCTTAGCTTGTTTTCAAACATTAGCCGCGCCGCGTAAAGTATCGAATCTCCTTCGTTGATTCGAGGTACGGACAACATGATCGTCGATACCTTTCTCATTACAGCTTCGTCAACATCTAGAATCTCGCGGAACGTCACAATACTCGTCCGATCATTATCTTCGACAAACACTTCGTACCCTTTGGTCGTTTTCAGCGATCCTATGACTCTGGAAACAGTTTCGGACGAATCGACCGTCGTTGCGACTTCTATGAGATCAGATACTGCAAGATTTTCAAAACCCGCGGACAAAAAATTCAAGTAAAGCTTCACTTTCGAGCTATTTAAGAAACGGGTAGTGATGGATTGCGATTGCCTGTATCGTATTTCGGAAACATCATAGAATTCTAGATCGAATCTCTAGTTGAATCTGAAATTAATTGAATCTAGAAATCTAATGCAAATTCTAGAGCACGTGTGATTCATAACCTGAAAGGAATAACAACCGTATCCTTAGCGCAGCCATTGCATTCTGTGGAGGCCGATGTTGCTTTAATCCCATTTGCCCTCGAATTACCAAGAGTGATAATCACAACTTTCCTTTTATTCAAGCTTTGTGAAACTGTTCGAAGTTATTCTAGTTTTCGAGAACTACAACGATGATTTTGCAATGGCAGAAATACAAGCTTCAGAGATTAAAGATTCTCATTTGTCTACGAGTGCCGAAGTTGGAAAGAAACTTTATGAATTGTATTCCGATGTTCTGAAAAAAGCAGAAAAATCGACACTGAAATTTACGATTACCTCTGGTCCGAAAAACGAATACAGTCGGGACAATTTGCTTGCATACTTGGCACTACGCGAGAAGGATCTTTCCGAGCTCCAAATCTCTCTCTCAAATCTGGGACTCTCCTCGCTCGGAAGATTAGAAAGCGATGTACTATTGAGTATCGAACAAGTTTTAGGGCATCTGGGTTCTTCTCCGATCCCAACATCGCTGAAAAAACCGACGTTCTCCTTCGCAAACTCGCTACTGGAAGAACGAAGCAAACATCTCTTGGGACGGCCCCGGGAGGGTAGGAAAACACGCATCATGGTTACACTCGACTCTCCATACATTTACCAACCCGAGCTGCTGGAGCAGTTGCTTTTATCCGGAATGGACATAGCAAGGATAAACTGTGCTCACGACAGCGAGCGGGAATGGCTCATGCTAATCACCTCGATTAGAGCCGGCGAAGAGAGGCTGGTTCAAAGAGGAAAGAAAGTTGGCAGGACCTGTCGAATCCTGATGGATCTTGCCGGGCCCAAGATCCGGACAGGTCCTCTCGCCCTCGAAAGCAGACCATTGAAACTCTCCGTAACAAAGGATTTTGCGGGAAAGACAACGAGCCTTCTGGAAGGGGTCATGGACGGAGAGGCAGCACAGACAGAATCTCTAAACCTAACTGGAATGAAGCCGGGCTTTACGATTTCGTTGAAGAGCAGGCCGAATTTCTCAAACCTAAATGTGGGGGAGAGACTCTCATTCCAAGATGCTAGGGGCAAGCAGCGGATGCTTGTAGTCCTCCAGAAGATTACACCGGCAAAAGTTCGAGTCGGTCTTGGAAGGACAACCTATCTCGAAGAGGGAATTGAGCTCAAATCTGAAAACGGAGAACGATTTGTGATTGGGGCAATCAAACCACAGCCAGTTGATATTCGAGTCAAACTCGGTGATCGTCTCAGATTATATCGAGATCCCTCAAGAATGGGGACAGTTGCTACCTCGGACGAAGTCGCAGGGATAAGCTGCACACTCCCAGAAGCGCTCGCATTTGTAAAAAGCGGAGAGCGAGTTTTCATTGACGACGGAAAAATCGGCGGTATAGTCCGCGAACTTAACGACGAATTTCTGGAGCTGGAGATACTCGCTCCCACTGAAGGGGTCATTTCAATAAAGTCGGAAAAGGGACTCAATTTTCCCGATTCTTCGATCGACATCCCTGCAATGACGCCGGAAGATGAGCGAAACCTCAATTTCGTAACTACTCATGCTACCGCTGTTGGTTTGTCCTTTGTCCACCGAGCTGCAGATCTCGAATCTCTTCGCTGCGCTCTAGCCAAGCTGGGGAGCGACGACTTTGGAATAATCGCCAAGATCGAAACTCGCGAGGCAGTTCACAAAATGGGAGAAATACTTCTGGCTGGTTTGAATCTCCCGAACTTTGGAGTTCTTATTGCAAGGGGAGATTTAGCAGTAGAGATGGGTTTTGAAAATCTAGCTTTCATTCAGGAAGATATTCTTTGCATGTGTGATGCGGCTCACGTCCCTGTAATAATCGCGACCCAGGTTCTTGAGTCCCTTGCAAAAAGTGGATTGCCCACTAGAGCAGAGATCACAGATGCCGCAATGGGCATTCGGGCGGAGTGTGTAATGTTGAACAAAGGTCCGCACATTCTGGATGCCTTGCGCACCCTCGCCAATCTGCTCACGGCCGAGGAAAAACATCAGATGAAGAAAAGGCAGATTTTCAAAGAATTTACTCAGCAATTTGGAATTTTTCAGGATTCCGGAAAGACCAAGAGCTGAATTATTTCCGAGTGTCAGTCTGCGGCGTAAGTATTTTCCTTGGCTTCTCTTCTGCTTTTGTAAGCAGTCTTAGCTGAATACTTGCACTTTGGACAGGCTCCCGCGACCATTACTGTTCCGCATTTTGGACACTTTCTCCCGTCTCCTTTGCTTTTTTTCTTGGAATATAGAGTCAATTTGTGAACAAAATCTCCCTACTAAGAATGAAAAAAGTCAAACTCTTTCGTGCGGAACAAATCTTGCCCTCACTAGTTCCTGAAGGTAGCCTATCTGAATTGGTTCAGCTTTTATGATATCGGTCGAAGTGATTATTCCTATGGGTTTCCCGTCTTTCACAACCGGAAGTTTTGAAACGCTATTGTGACTCATCGACCGGGCAGCTTCCTCAATTGTGGTACCAGGCTCGGTTGTGATCACCGGTTGCGACATCACCTTCTTGCACGACACTTCCCTCGCGTCAAAGCCAAGAAGGAAGGCTTTTCGAAGAATGTCTCCCTTAGTTATAACTCCCTTCACTTTTCCCGCGTCAATTACAACGATGCAACCAACATTTCGATCAAGCATGCGTGTAACTGCTTCACTTACCGGTTCGTCAATTCCGGCCATTACAAGGTCAGTAGACATCAGGTCCGAGACCAACATAGAAGGAAGCAAACTAGTCATCGTTCTTCGAAATCCTAACGCGTATATTGCAACGGCCTTGCGGTCTGCTTTTGTAATTCAGATGCCCCGGCTTTTTGTATATCCTCAATTTCCGGCATGTTGAGTCGTTTTCGCTCGTCTATGAAGCGCCTGATTGCGTCGTTAACTATTTCCGCACGACTCCTGTATCCCATGTCAGATACGAACTTATCCAGCTTCTCCGCAAGTTCGAACGGAATTTTTACGGTTGCGTACTTCGCTCTCAACTTTCCAATTTCACCAATTTATTAAGAATAATTTTGGTGCGGAGAATTACCCCGCACCATTTTTGGATTTCTTTTTGCGCAGACCTCACTTTTGTCTCGTTCTTAGAACGAATCCGAGACCACCGAGAGCTGCTCCGATGACTGCCAGGACTACGAATCCGCCAATCCAGGTCTCGAGTGGGCCGAGGTAAGCTACGTGGATTTGTCCCGAAGTATAGCCGAGTCCTCCGCCCGAAACCGCAGTTGCCGCGTATCCAGCCATGTAGCCGCCGTACACCATTAGGAGCATCGATACAGCGACTCCGACGTTCATGAATAGATAGTGCCCCCAGGCTAGTAGGTTTGTAAATCCGTGGTATGTCTTTCCCTGCAATCCCTCAATGTAGAAGTAAAACATTGCAGTGACCGCTACTGCGACAACGCCGACTACAAGGTAGAGAATGTAACCAGTAAACATCCATGTACCTCCTCCACCGCCTGCGATCACTCTAGCTGGGCTGAAGTACGAGTTTATGCCCAGATACGTTTGGGGTTCTACGATGAGCAATGTGACGATGGCTGCAACGAGACCTTGAGCCACTGCTGCCCAGATGAATCTGCTCGACCATTTACTTTCGGTCACCGGTACTTGCTTTACCGGCTCTTTCATTTGATAAGTCGTCATGTTTTTCTTTCACTTGTGAGTCATTGGCGGGTCAAATGTACTTAAAGCGGGTATACGATTATCAATACTGATATCGAGATGAAAAAATCCCGCATCTATACGGGGAGTACTGTTTCATTCTGATTATCATTGTTGAGAAACAGCTGACGACTTATTACTTCATTCAGGAAATACGAGCCGAACATTTTTGCCCCCTCCGGTAATAAATATTGAGGATAACAGGCCAGCAAGTCCAGGACGCAATAATTAGGGCACTAGCGGATGAATATTCGAGAAGGATTATCTTGAGAACAGTTGAAAAGGCCATTTCAGTTGAAGAATTAAGTCATACACTTGCGATCCCAATAAGTACTTGCTACCGGCGAGTAAACGAGATGAGAGAAGTGGGATTGCTAACTGTTGAGAGGACGATTATTACGGATGATGGAAAAAAATCTGAACTTTACAGAAGCGCTTTCAGAGGGATTAATCTGCAGTTGCAAAAGGGAGAAATCATAGTGGACGTGGAGCTGAACGAGGATGTCGCAATCAGGCTTTCACGATTGTGGGCATCGCTTAGAGCTTGACCAATATGGAAATTACACTCGACATACTTCGAATATTCCAGTTAGCAATTCTTTTTCTCGGTGTAGTCGTAGTTTACTACTCTCAGAAAGGCTACAGGAAAACAAAGAGTACGTCTCTATTGTACCTAGCATTGGGGTTTATTTTTGTCACGATTGGTGCTGCCCTTGCAGGACTCTTCTTCGAACTTTTCAACTACGATCTAACGGTCGTAGAGACAATTGAAGCCGGAGCAGAAGTTATCGGATTTTCTCTGATAGTCTACTCCATTGTCGGGAAGCACGATTAAGGTGTTGGTTTCTAACGACTTGCGACAAAACCTGTGAATTGCAGATCTCTTTTTATCAATATCAGAATTGTGTGAGAGATGGAAAGAGATGAGGAACGGCAGCGAATCAGGGAAAATCTCGAAAGAGAATCTTTACGTTTACGTTGACGGAGAACTATTGCCCCGATCAAAAGCAACAGTTTCTGTTTTCGATCACGGACTGCTTTACGGGGATGGCGTTTTCGAAGGAATAAGGGCTTATCGCGGCGTGGTCTTCAAGCTAAAAGAACACATTGATCGTCTGTACGAATCTGCAAATTACATCAGACTGGACATTCCGATGAAGAAGGATGAAATGATGAACGCTGTCCTCGAAACACTTCGGAAAAACAATCTGCGTGAAGCTTACATCAGGCTACTAGTCACTCGCGGCGTAGGCGACCTCGGATTAAATCCTACGATCTGCAAAAAGCCTTCAATCGTCGTGATAACAGAGCCCTCAGCTCCTTCTCAGGACCCTCGTACAAGTGCTATCGGCAAAACTACGATCATCTCTTCCATCAGACGTGACCCGGTGGATGCTACATCCCACGAAGTTAAGTCTCTGAACTACATGAACAGCATCCTGGCAAGGTGGGAAGCGATAGAAGCGGGAGTGGACGAAGCAATTATGCTGGATACCCGCGGTTTTGTTTCCGAAGCAACCGCTGAAAACGTCTTCATCGTGCGCAAAGAACAGGTGGCAACGCCATCCACAAATTCGGCCATTTTGCACGGCGTGACCAGACAGAAGGTTATTGAAATTGTATCCACTCTCGGGTTTCCCGTTAGCGAAAGGGAGATCACACCTTTTGAACTGATCAACGCAGACGAGGTCTTCCTGACGGGAACTCTCGCTGAAATCGTCCCAGTTGTCAAAGTCAATGGCCGAATCATTGGCTCGGGCAAGGTTGGACGAGTAACCGCCATGATTTACGGAGAATTCGTAAAGGTTCGAAGTGATCAATCAGAAGGAACTGCGATTTTTTCGCGAGTTGAAAGCGCAGAGATCAAGGCCAGAAAGAGCTAGCCTTTTCTTTTGGAAGATCTTTTCTCGTAGAATATCTCCATCCATCCGCCCTAAATCGATCGAGAATTGCCATCGGCCACACGAATTCTGTTTTTGCCGGACGTCCGAACCTGAAACTTTTTACGATAGAACCGTAAGCAATGCTCGTTTCTCGGAAGAAACTGTTTCTCTGAGTAACGGTTTTTCCCCAAAAAGATTGGTAATCCAAGCATAATACGTAAATACCGATCATCTTCAAGATCTTCGGATATCTGTTTTCTACCGTAGGGTATCTAACTGAAAGCGAGTGCATTTTACCGTGGTAAAGAAGAATAAGAAAGATGAAATTTTAGAAGAAGTAAAAGTGACGGATCACGTTCTGGTCCCAAAGCACGAAATTTTGAGCGCCGAAGAAAAGAAGGATATCCTCGTAAAGTTCAACGCAACCGAGGAACAATTTCCGTTCCTTTTCAACAGCGATCCGGTTGTCAGAGAAATCGGCGCAAAGCCCGGCGACATGGTGCGGATCAGTAGGATCAGCGATACCGCCGGAGAAACGACGTACTACAGATTTGTGGTAGAATCGGTGTAATTAGTAAAAAATGCAAAAAGAAATCCAGAGTTATGACGCGTGGCCGGTCCTTCAGGACATTTTGAATCGCGAGGGCGTTGCAAGACAACACCTTAACTCGTACAACGAGTTCATCCAGCGCGGTCTGCAGAGTATTGTGGACGAAATCGGCTCGATCGACATCGAGACGGTCGGTACGCCCTACAAAGTAAAGTTCGGAAAAGTAAAACTGAAGCTGCCGAGGGTTGTCGAAATTGACGGCTCGGTGAGCAATATCCTTCCACTCGAAGCTAGACTTCGAAACCTTTCGTACGCTTCTCCAATTTTCATCGACATGACCGTTGAAGAGGATGGCATCGTCAGGGAATCGCAGGAGCAGCACATTGGAGATCTTCCAGTGATGGTAAAGTCAGATCGGTGCATGCTCGCGACAATGAACCCCCAGCAGCTCATCGAAGTTGGCGAGGATCCGAAAGATCCGGGCGGGTACTTTATCATCAACGGTTCGGAACGAGTCATCGTCGGTCTAGAAGACCTGTCCCCGAACAAAATTCTCGTAGATGTTGACAAGGTCGGAGGAGTGACAAACTACAAGGCTAAAGTTTATTCTTCCATTGTAGGTTACAGGGCGAAGCTAGAACTTACTCTAAAACAGGACGAGTCAATTAGCGTAAAACTGCCAAGCTCTCCAGTTGATCTTCCTCTAATTATCGTAATGCGTGCTCTCGGTCTAGAAACTGACAAAGAGATCGCGGACGCAATCTCACTGAAATCTGACATTCAGAACAGATTGGAAGTCTCGTTCGAAAAGGCTTCTGAAGCAAAGACACCAAAGGACGCGCTGATGTACATCGGAAACCGCGTCGCCCATGGTATGCTTGACGAGTTCAGGCTGCGCCGCGCTGAATCAGTACTTGATTGGGGTCTATTGCCTCACTTGGGCAAGACCAGAGACGACAGGTACGACAAGGCAATCTTTCTTGGCGAAGCGGTCTGCAAATTGGCAGAGGAGAGAATTGGTTTGCTAGAGTCAGATGACAAGGACCACTACGGCAACAAGGTAATCAAATTTGCAGGACAGATGATTGCAGACCTCTTCAGGACCGCTTTCAGAAACCTGGCACGTGACATGAAGTACCAATTGGAACGGACTGGTCAGAGACGCGGCTTGAACGTCGTCGGTGCTGCGATTAGACCAGGCATCATCACTGACAAGTTAAACAACGCAATTGCAACTGGAAACTGGGGTCGTGGGAAGGTGGGAGTGACTCAACTTCTCGACCGAACCAACTACCTTTCAACCCTCTCTCACTTGCGCAGAATTCAATCGCCGCTTTCCAGGAGCCAGCCAAACTTTGAAGCAAGAGACCTTCATGCAACTCACTTTGGACGAATCTGCCCGAGTGAAACTCCAGAAGGTTCGAACTGTGGTCTCGTAAAAAATCTCGCACTTTCCGCGTTGATTTCTGTCAGCGTGCCATCTGCTCAGGTCGTTGCAAAACTCTACGATCTAGGAGTAAAGCCGTTCAAGGAATCTGACGAGAAGATCAAGGAAGACGGATGCAGGGTCTTCGTCGAGGGTCGCTTCGTCGGCTTTGTGAAGGACGGAGAGCTACTTGCTAGATCTTTCAGGAAACTGAGGCGCGAAGGGCAGATTCATCCACACGCGGGTATCGCTTACTTCCCTGCCATAAAGAACGGCGGAGTCAATAGGATTTTCATCTCGACAAACTCTGGCCGAGTTTTGAGACCTCTGATCATTTGCGAGGGCGGAAGACCTCTGCTCACTCCAGAGATGATCAAGAGGATTGAAACGGGGCAGCTTAACTGGCGAGATCTCGTTCAGATGGGCGTCATTGAACTTATCGACGCAAATGAGGAAGAGAACTCCCTGATTGCGATCAACTTCCCGCGCCTAGCTGAGAAGAACACTCATCTCGAAATGTATCCTTCTTCAATTTTGGGCATTGCTGCGTCAATCATCCCGTACCCGGAGCACAACCAGTCTCCGAGGAATACGTATGAATCAGCAATGGCAAAGCAGTCCCTAGGCTTTCCAACTCCAACCTATCCATTCAGCACCTACGTTAGGGAGCACTTGCTAGTACATCCGCAGCCACCACTGGTAAAAACAAAGTCTACATCGCTACTCAGTCTGGATGAAAGACCAACCGGCCAGAATGCAGTTGTAGCAGTTCTCAGCTTCGAGGGCTACAACATCGAAGACGCGATCATATTCAACAAGTCCGCAATCGACCGCGGTTTTGCAAGATCCGTCTTCTACAGGCTCTACGAGGCTGAAGCAAAGCAATACCTCGGTGGGATGAAAGACTCCTTCGAGGTCCCGCGTGCAGATGCAAACATTCGCGGATACCGCGGAGAAAAGTACTACCGTCTGATTGAATCGGACGGTGTAGTCATGCACGAAGCCCAGGTAACCGGTGGCGACGTGATCATCGGACGGACTAGTCCGCCGCGTTTCATGGAGGAGTACAAAGAGTTCGAAGTTAAAGGACCTTACAGGCGTGATACTTCAATCGGCGTCCGCGCTAGTGAAAACGGCGTCGTCGATGCAGTATTCCTTACGGAGAACGAGGAAGGGGGAAAGATGTACAAGGTCCGTGTCCGCGACATGCGCATCCCTGAGATTGGAGACAAGTTTGCTTCAAGACACGGCCAGAAGGGAGTCATCGGACTCGTCGTAAACCAGGAGGACATGCCGTACACCGAAGAAGGGGTAGTACCAGACGTTATCATCAACCCACACGCATTTCCTTCGCGTATGACTGCGGGTCAGTTCATCGAGTCTCTTGCAGGAAAAGCAGCCGCGCTTCGAGGGAAACCAGTGGATGGTACCGCTTTTACAGGCGAGCAAGCCCCGTCTCTCGAGGAAACTCTGAGAAACAACGGCTTTTCCCAAACTGGACGAGAAGTGATGTACGACGGCAGAACCGGTAGGAAATTCACATCTGACATCTACATCGGCGTCGTCTTTTACCAGAAGCTCCACCACATGGTCGCAGACAAGATCCACGCGAGAGCCCGCGGACAGGTCCAGATGCTAACAAAGCAGCCAACCGAAGGGCGAGCAAGAGGCGGAGGTCTGAGGTTCGGAGAAATGGAGCGGGACTGCCTCATCGCATATGGGGCGTCAATGGTCCTGAAAGATCGTCTGCTCGACGAGGCTGACAAGACCGAGGTCCACGTGTGTGAAAAGTGCGGCCTGATCGCATACTTCGACGCAAAGCAAAGAAAGTACGTGTGCAGGGTAGACGGGGACACCGCTCGGATTTCGACGGTGGTAATCGCATACGCCTTCAAGCTCCTTCTTCAGGAGATGATGAGTCTCAACATCGCTCCGAGACTGCAGCTCAAGGACAAGGTTTGAGGAAAATAGGGTGAAAATAAAATGTCCGTAGAAGAATCAATCAAGGCGGTCGGCGGGATCAGGTTTGCTTTCCTCTCGCCGAGCGAAATCCGAAAGTACAGTGTTGCAGAGATTACCGCGCCCGAAACGTACGACGAAGACGGCATGCCGGTCCAGGGAGGACTCATGGACAACCGTCTGGGTACACTAGAGCCTGGGCAGAAATGTGCGACCTGCGGCAACACCGCGCCTAAATGTCCGGGGCACTTTGGTCACGTCGAGCTCGCAGAACCGGTAATACACATCGCATTCGTAGACGAGGTCCACAAACTGCTCATTTCAACATGCAGGGCTTGCGGAAGGCTGCGTCTCTCCGAGGAAGACATTGCCGAGTATAGAAAGAGGCTGGATGAAAGATCTTCATCTTCTCCAATGCTGATCGAGATCATCTCTCGTGAGATTCTCGCGAAGGTGAAGAAGGCGAAAGAGTGCTTCCACTGCGGCCGCGGTCAGTACGAAATCGAGTTCACAAAGCCCACCGTATTCCACGAAATCACAGAAACCGGCGGAGCGACAAGGTTGCTCCCGGTCGCGATCAGGGAAAGATTAGAAAGAATCACGAGCGACGACCTGAAACTATTGGGTTACGACCCAACAAGCGCGCGTCCCGAGTGGCTCATCCTGCAAGTCCTGCCGGTGCCCCCGGTTGCGGTCAGACCATCAATCACTCTGGAATCCGGTATCAGGTCAGAAGATGATCTTACTCACAAGATAGTGGACATTCTCCGCGTCAACCAGAGGGTCAGGGAGAGCAAGGAATCTGGAACTCCTCCGCTCATCGTCCAAGACCTTGTAGATCTATTGCAGTATCACGTTACAACGTACTTTGACAACGAAGTCTCGGGCATCCCGCAGGCGCACCACAGGAGCGGACGACCTCTGAAGACGATCAGCCAGAGATTGAAGGGGAAGGAAGGAAGGTTCAGGGGCAGTCTTTCGGGAAAGCGTGTCGACTTTTCCAGTCGTACTGTAATCTCGCCCGATCCATCGCTGGACATCTCGGAGGTTGGAATTCCGTACGAAGTCGCGAGAAAACTGACCATTCCGGAGAAAACTTCTCCGTGGAACATGGAGTTTCTGAAGAAGCTAATCCTGAACGGACCTTTCAAGCACCCGGGTGCGAACTACATCATCCGACCAGACGGGATCAAGATCAGGCTGGACTACGTTACTGATCTCCAGATGCATGCCGATACACTTGCACCGGGATTCATCGTCGAACGGCATCTCGTGGACGGCGACATTGTAATCTTCAACCGGCAACCTTCTCTGCACAGAATGTCAGTCATGGCACACTATGTCAAAGTACTTCCGTACAGGACTTTCAGGCTGCACCCTGCGGTCTGCCCTCCATACAACTCCGACTTTGATGGGGACGAGATGAACCTGCATGTGCCGCAGAGCGAGGAAGCGCGGTCCGAAGCACTGACATTAATGCGAGTCCAGGATCAGATTCTTTCGCCGCGCTACGGCGGTCCTATCATCGGGGGAATCAGAGATTTCCTCACAGCAGCGTACCTGCTGTCGAAGGATGGAACTTACCTTTCAAAGGAAGAGTTCACAAATCTGGCGGTTGCCGGCGGCTATCCACCGGAGGCAGACCTTCCAAAGCCTGAGAAAACAGAACCAGTACCACTCTACTCCGGGAAACAGCTATTCTCGCTATTCCTGCCGAAGGACTTTAACTATGTGCTTGTTAGCAAGTGGGAAAAGAGTTCCAGAGGGGCGGGCAAAGACGTCGTCATCAAAAACGGAATCTTGCTTAGCGGCGTTATAGACAGGGCCGCGATCGGAGCTGAAGAATCTGACTCTATTCTTCACAGAATTGCGAAGGATTATGGAACCGACGAAGCTAGGAACTTTTTGAACTCGATTCTGAGGCTGCTAAAGGCGTTCATCACCCGATCTGGATTCAGCTACGGGTTTGACGAGCTCGAACTTCCAGCAGAGGCCGTGACAAAAATCTCGGAGACCCTTGATGAGTCATATGCAAGAGTTGCTGAACTCAATACCCAGTATGAAAACGGAACTCTTCCTGAAACCAGAGGATTGTCTTCCGAGGATGCACTGGAGTTTTACGTCGCAAACGAACTCTCAAGAGCTAGGGAAAAGGCTGGCAGAATCGCGGACAAGTCGTTCTCGCCGACAAACGCGGGAATCATCATGGCACGAACCGGTGCCCGAGGTTCTACCCTTAACCTCGGTCAAATGACAGCAGCTCTAGGACAGCAGTCAGTCAGGGGAAAGAGAATTGAAAAGGGATATCTCGCAAGGGCGCTACCACACTTTCCACAGGACGATCCATCTCCTGACGCGAGAGGATTTGTCAGATCTAACTATCGTGACGGCTTGAACCCAATCGAGTTTTTCTTCCACGCAATGGGAGGTCGCGAAGGTCTGGTTGATACTGCGGTCAGGACGCAGCAAAGCGGTTACATGCAGAGGAGGCTCGTCAACGCGCTGGAACATCTCAAGGTAGAGTACGATCTAACGGTAAGAGACCCCAACGGCAACATCATCCAGTTCAAGTACGGTGAGGACGGCATTGATCCGGCAAAGAGTGACCACGGTAGAGCTGTCAATCTTGAAAGGCTCGTTGACACTGTAGCTCTCAGCTCCGAGCCGTCAAAAGCCGCGGCAGAAAGCACGATCACGAGAACTGTCGAAAAGTACTCTACTGACCTGAACCCAAAGTTGCGCCAGGATCTACTTGAGGCGCTGATGGGATCGAAACTAGATCCTAAGTCTGTCGAAAAGGTCTGTGAAAGAGTCGTAGAGCTAGTAAAGAAAGGTACAGTTGAGCCAGGCGAAGCATCGGGAATCGTTGCCGCACAGTCTATCGGTGAGCCCGGAACTCAGATGACTCTCAGAACGTTCCACTTCGCGGGTGTCAAAGAAAGAGACGTTACGCTGGGTCTCCCTCGTCTGATCGAGCTGGTGGATGCAAGAAAGCAACCCGCGACTCCTTCGATGGATGTGTTTCTGGACGATGATACGAAAAAGTCAAACGAGAAGGCAATCAAGGTCGCAAACCTGATCAGGTTCACCAAGGTAGGAAATGTCATTTCGAAGTCAGAAGTCGATCCCTCCGGCGAGATCTATCTCTTCGTAAGTCCCGAGAAGATGGTGGAACGCCAGGTCGAACTTGCAGACATTACGACCGCAATCGAGTCTCCAAAGCGCCAGGTCTCGGTAGATGAAGCAAAGGGTGTCATTACGATCAAGATCGACGTGGACTTTGCCTCTCTACACATTCACAAGAACAAGATTCTCAATCAGAAAGTGAAGGGGATTCCTGGAATCGAGCGAGTCACCGTAGTAAAAGAAGGAGAAGAGTGGAAGATTCAGACATCAGGCTCGAACCTTCAGAAGGTAAGAGCTATTGAAGGCGTGGACAAATCACGGACTACCACAAACAACATCTTCGAGATCTACCAGTCATTGGGAATCGAGGCTGCAAGATCAGCACTCGTTCGCGAGATCATTGGTACCCTGGAAGAGCAGGGACTCGAAGTCGACATCAGACACATCTACCTCGTTGCTGACCTGATGACGAGCAAGGGTTTTCTGCAGCAGATTGGTCGGCATGGAGTTGCAGGAACAAAGACCTCAGTGCTCGCGCGCGCAGCATTCGAAATCACGGTCCCGACTCTTGCTGAAGCAGCTGTTCGGGGAGAAACCGAAGATCTCCGCGGAGTCACCGAAAACGTAATCGTCGGACTGCCGATTCCAGTGGGAACCGGAATGATAGATGTCTTTATGCGCGGAGTCTAGGGGAAGGGTAGAAGAAGAATGTCAGAAAATCTCGAGCTCGAAAAGCAGCTAAAGCTCGTCAAAAAAACAGGCAGCTACGTGGTGGGAAGGAGAGAAGTCTCATCCTCGCTAAAGGGTGCAAAACTACTGGTGTGGTCAGCTTCGGCGAACGTTCCACAAGCGATGCTGGATGATTGCAGGAGCCTATCTGTGCCGGCAATCAAGTTCGCGGGTAACCCCGTGGAGTTAGGGCGCGCATGCGGGATTCCGTTCAGAGTTTCCGTGATTGCTCTAAAATCAACAGGGGATGCGGATCTCTCTGCCTTTTCAAAGGCGTCTGATTATCACTCGGGCGTGGTCATTGAATCATCGAAGGAGACTCCAAACCGGGAGCATCCAGAAGTAAAGCAGGCTCGCGAAGATACTGAAATCAAGCCGAAGAAGGTAGCTAAGAAGAAAGACGCGACACAGCCCCCGGAAAAGAAACCAAAGAAATCGGGAGCAGCCGGCGAAGAAAAGAAGCCGAGAAAGAAAGCCGAAACGGAAAAACCAGCTTCCAAGGAAGACGCCGATACTGATGAAGCAAAGCCGAAAAAAGTCGCTACCACACGAAAAAAGAAAAAGTCTGAAGAAGAATGAGCGAGGTTGGGATACTCCCGGCCGCGCGATTAATTGATTCGTAGGGCTTATCCCATAAAATACAGGGCAAAATTGTATCAATTTTGAACGACAGCAAGATCAAGCTCACATCCGAAGAATTGGGCTTGATGTCACTCTTTCAGAATATTTCCGGCGCGACTGCAAGAGACTGTGTCATAGATTCCAAAATCGAAAGAGTCATCTTTGTAGTCAATCGCGGGGAAATGGGTCTTGCGATAGGAAAAGCCGGGGAGACGATCAAGAAAGTGCAAAAGGCATTGGGGAAGCAGGTCGAACTGGTCGAGTGGTCCGATGATGCAAAACAATTCGTCCTGAACTCTCTCAATCCGCAGTTTGTCAACGAGATCAGATTGTCTGAGAAAGCAGATGGATCTAAAGCAATGACAGTCGTCGTCAACGAAAACAAGAAAGGAGCGCTTCTGGGAAAGGGCGGACGGAACGCGGAAAAAGCGAGATTACTTGCGAAACGCTACTTCTCGATTGAGACGATACAAATTGTCTCCTCACAGTAACGAGGCAAATACGTTTTTATAAGATTCAGAAAGGTTTGTAGTTACTTTGAGCAAGTCCAAGTCTCCAAATGGTGAGTTTGCCGCCAGAAAGCAGGCTCAGAAAAGACAGCGACTTCGATGGTCCGACAAATACTACAAGAGGCGGATGCTTATGCTTGACAAGAAAGCGGATCCTCTGGAAGGTTCGCCGCAGGCGAGAGGTATCGTTTTGGAGAAAATTGGAGTCGAATCCAAACAACCAAACTCCGCAATTAGAAAGTGTGTCAGGGTTCAACTTGTAAAGAATGGGAAACAGGTAACCGCCTTCCTTCCCGGCGACGGCGCTCTTAATTTCATAGACGAACACGACGAGGTGGGAATCCAGGGAATTGGGGGATCTACCGGTGGCGCTATGGGAGATATTCCGGGAGTCAGATACGAGGTCTACAAGGTAAACGACGTCTCGTTGAACGAACTCGTCTACGGTAGAAAGGAGAAACCACGAAGGTAGTCGGAAATGCCAGAACCAAAGTTACTTTTGTTTGAAAAATGGGACGTCGCTGGAATCAAAATCGGCGATGCCGGTCTGCAGCGAGCAATCTCATTGAAGCCATCGATCGCCGTTACCTCGATGGGTCGACATGAACACAAAAAGTTTGGAAAGCTCGAGGTCAATATCGTTGAACGACTAGCCAACAACATCATGCATTTTGGCAAAAAGTATGCTAAGAATGCAGGACGGATGGGCGGCAAGAAACAAAGATCGCTAAAGATCGTCGCTTCGGTTCTGGATATTATCTCATTAAAGACTGGAGCGAATCCAATCGAAGTTCTGGTTAGGGCAGTGGAAAATTCGTCCCCGAATGAGGATACGACGCGTATCGCCTATGGAGGAGTGGTGTACCACGTAGCGGTTGACATTGCTCCCAGTCGTAGAGTTGATCTCGCTCTGAGATTCATCTCAGAAGGTTTGCGAGAAGCTGCATTTTCCTCGCCTCGAACTGTAGAAGAAATTCTCGCTGATGAGATCATAATGGCAGCCAACAACGACACCAACAGCTTTGCGATAAAGAAGAAGAATGAACAAGAAAGAATAGCAATGTCCTCGCGTTAGGACAATTGCATTTTTTTCGAAAAGCTTTCGAAAGTTTACCGAAAGCGGAAAAGGTTTAAAAGACAAGGAACCCAATTTTGGGTTTATCCAAGGCGTATTATCGAAATGGCAGAAAAGCCTCACTTGAATCTGATTGTAACGGGGCATGTCGACCACGGCAAGTCCACCACGATGGGTCACTTTTTGTTCGACATGGGCGCTGTCGATCAGCGAACCATCGATGAGTTTGCAAAAGAGTCTGAAAAGACCGGCAAGGGTGATACTTTCAAGTATGCATGGGTCATGGACAGCCTCAAGGACGAGAGGGAACGAGGAGTCACAATTGATCTTGCTTTCCAAAAGTTTGAGACACCAAAGTACTCTTTTACACTGATTGATGCACCAGGCCACCGCGACTTTATCAAGAACATGATCACCGGCGCTTCGGAAGCGGATTGCGCTGTCATTCTCGTGTCGGGAAAGCCAGGAGAGACTGAAGTTGGCACCGGTTCGGGAGGACAAACGAGGGAACATGCGTTCTTGCTAAAGACTCTGGGTGTAAACCAGGTTGTTTGCTGCATTAACAAGATGGATGACCCCATCATTGGCTACAAAGAAGCACGGTACAACGAAGTAAAGGGCGAAATGGAGAAACTTCTGAAAACTGTCGGTTTCAACGTTGCGAAGATTCGTTTCATTCCAGTGTCCGGTTGGCAGGGCGACAACTTGGTCAAAAAGAGCACCAACATGCCCTGGTACAAGGGTCCTACTCTGAAGGAAGCGCTTGATGAATTCGAACCCCCACCAAAGCCCACCGACAAACCGCTGAGAATGCCGCTACAGGATGTCTACTCGATTACCGGTGTTGGTACCGTTCCCGTAGGCAGAATCGAGACAGGCAAGATGAAGATCGGCGACCAGGTAATTGTCATGCCAGAAGGGCTGACGGCTGAAGTCAAGACCATTGAATCGCACCACGTTCAGATGCAAGAGGCTTCTTCCGGGGACAATATTGGAGTCAATTTAAGAGGCATTGGAAAGGGCGAAATCAAACGCGGCTCGGTTTTGGGTCCGTCTAACAATCCTCCTTCGATCGCCAGAGCATTTAGGGCGCAGATTATCGTCGTTCACCACCCAACTGCAATTGCAGCGGGTTATACCCCCGTGCTTCACGCGCATACCGCTCAGGTAGCTGCAACCATTACCGAGATTGAGGCGAGGATTGATCCGAGGACCGGTCAGCCTACCGAGGAAAAGCCAAAATCAATCAAGACTGGCGATTCGGCAATCGTGATCATCAAACCACTTAGGGCGCTCTGTATCGAGACGTTCAAAGAGTTTCCAGAGCTAGGGCGGTTTGCTCTTAGGGATATGGGAACGACGATCGCTGCAGGCGTCGTCCGCGAAATCACTGAAAAAGGCGTTGCAGAAACAGCCAAAGCAGTAGCCAAAGCATAGGTCTTTTGAGGGCTCTGGTCCTCAACGACCTCACCTCCTTCTTTTTTTCAAATCCTTCTTTTCCCGTACAGTTTTCTTGATTCTTTCTTCCGAGGATCTTTCAAATTTCCTCATTTGTTCTTCGAAATTCGAGTCCAACTAACGGTTTTGGACTCTATTTCTGACAAAACCTGCCCATTTTTCACCATCGGACCCGATCTTGAGTCACAAATGCTTCGTAAGGGTGGGTCACGCACGAAATTTCATGTTCAACGACTTGAACAGGGGGGACACCCGTTGAACATACCGTTCAAGACTGCTGTTTCTAATACATTTGACGGGAATCCCATAGTTCAGTGAACACCATGTCCACCAAAACGAAAGTAATCGTATCAGGCGTCGTCGCGGCTATAATCGCGATAGCACTGATCGGTGCGGTAGTGTACACGCCAGGTGTCGTAAACGGGAAGAGTTCTTCCTCCAGTACCGTAACAGGTAGTGGGACTACCAGCGGCGTGAGCACTTCAAGTCAGGCAGGTTCCGGAGGTTCCGGGACTTTGGCAGTTCTTATGACCGACCCACCAACAGTGCCACAAGGCGTCACAGCAGTATACATCAACTACAGCGATGTCGAGATCCACATTGCAGATGCGGGCAACCAGACAGGCTGGACTAACCTGAATTCAAATGGAGAAATCAATCTGATGAGCATTGTCAACGAAAGCCAGACAATTGCCTCCACCAACATCACATCGGGCAAGTTCAACGGAATGAGGTTCAACGTAACCTCGGCTGTTGTCACATTCCAGGGATCAAACTACACAGCTGATCTCGTGTACCAGCAACACACACTCTATGTGTGGATACCTGGTGGAGTAGAAATCTCGAATGGTCAGACAACCGGCGCTATGATCGACCTGGCTCCGACAGTCCTCCTGCTCGGGAATCTCACGAACCCAACATTCGCGTTCATCCCAGCGGCAACAGGATACACCCTGCCGGCAAACTCTATTCCAAATCACCCACACGTTGGTGACAGAGACGACTGGAAGAACAAAACTGGAAATGGCAATGATAACGATGCGATCTGGGAAATGACCAGGTTCCAGCTAACGTCGGCCACACTGACACCGAACTCGCTCAGTGTATACGTCGAGAACACCGGCAATGCGACAATAATCTTCCACATGGTCGCTCTTACCTCGACGACAACTCCAAGTGGCGGATGGGTACCAAGCACTGCACTCGGATCTATCTCGAAGAACTCTGAATTCTTCGTAATTACTCCGAACGGCACCATGCTTGCACTGACCTCTTCGACAAAGCAGGGAACAATACAGACGCTGGCATTAGCAGGATTTGCTCTTGGACCAGGAAACGGTGCAACGTTCTCATACAATGGTCCATTGAGCATTGGAGCACTAAAAGTGTTTGAAGGCGATACACCTTCACATGGAATTCAGGTCGGACAGAAGTACATCGTGACAGTACTTGGCAGCGGACAACACGCGCAGACTGCGGTGGTTGCAAGCGGCTCGACTGTCACTTCAACCAGTTCAATTTCTGCAACGGAGACATCGACTGTAACCGTCACGACCACACCTTCGACAAGCACAAGCACTTCGACAAGCAGCCAGACATCGACAACCACTTCACCGACCACAACTTCATCTTCAACTACCTCGACACCATCATCGAGCACATCGTCTTCAACAACATCTTCGTCGTCAACTTCCTCCTCATCTACATCAACATCCTCGTCATCCTCGACTTCAACTAGCACCAGCACAACGACGACCACTGCAACTTCGACGACCACATCCACCACAACTTCGACTACAACTTCAGGCGCCTAGACGAAGAATAGTCGATAAGCGTTAATTGGAGCATTGCGTAACTCGCAACTCCTTCCCTTCTTCTATTCTTTTTTCCTAAAAGAGAAGAAGGCACGCATGAAGAAGGGAATCAATTCAGATTTCAATATGAATCCGGATAACGACTTCTCTTATTTTTATGACCCCAGCTAAACATGCTCTAATTTCTCCTCTGTGGCAGGATTTCAAAGAATCGCCAAAGTATGATTTACTCCGATTTACCTGACAACTCCTTCGTGACCGCCATCCATGCATCACGTACATTCTGAGGATTGTAACCTCCTCCTCCCATGGCTAGAATTCTCCCCTCGCATATTTTGTGCGCAAGATTGTGGAGTTTCCTAGTCGCATAGGCGTGCGCCCTTGAGCTGTAGCTTAGATGCGTCAGAGGATCTCCTCGGAGACCGTCTGCTCCGCACTGAAGAAATATGAAAGACGGGTTTGAAGCAGCTGCAAAATCTTCAACTTTATTGAATGCCTCAATGAAAGCTTCGTCTCCCGAGCCAGGAGCTAGTGGAATATTTAGTTTCGTACCTTTGGCTTTTCCGATTCCAGTTTCGTCTGCGAATCCTGTCCCAGGATACAGGTACTTGCCGTCTTCGTGGATGTCTGCGATGACGACTCGGGGATCATCCTCAAAACCATAATATACGCCATCACCGTGATGAGCATCAATATCGACATAGAGGACCCGTTTCATCTCCTGAAGCAATTTCGAGATTGCCACACCGCAGTCATTGAAGACGCAAAATCCTCCCGCTCGATCCCTTCTTGCGTGATGGAGGCCCCCGACAGGATTGAAAAAGTGGTCCACGCTGCCGTCAAGAACCATTCGAAGTCCGTTGAGCGAGTTCCCGACTGTATAGAGGGCTGCTTCGTAGACTCCCTTGTAAGAAGGCGTGTCGCCATAATCCAGATAACCGCTTCCCACTTCGGAAGATCGCCTAACAAAATCAACGTATTGACTTGTGTGGAAAAGCAAAACTTCTTCCTCGCTTGATTTCACCGCCTTTACTAGGGAAATGTCGTTTGTAGACGCGAGTTCTTCAATCGCCCTTCCAAACAGCTCGGTTCTTTTGCTGTTCAAGGGGTGCCCACCTGGAAACGAGTAAAGCGAAGATTCGGGGCCAAAGGAAACTCCCACGCGGCAGCGTTTTTTGGAGGAAGACAAAAATTCTACACCTTCAGATTCGATCTAGCGGATTTGGGGAGACCACTCAGCATATCGAGTGACCTCTTTGCCCCCGGGTTTTGCGTTAAGACTAAATAGGCATAGCGACGGATTGCCCTGATTAGACTAATAGGGATAAGAGACGATACATGGCAACTTTTGCTCGCGTTAAGCTTACGAGTACAAATCTCAGGGGATTGGAAGATGTTTGCAAGGAAATCAAGGATATTACTGAAAAGACTGGAGTCAAAGTGAAAGGACCGCAACCGCTACCAACCAAGAAATTGCAGATTTCTACGTTAAAATCGCCCTGCGGTGAAGGAACAAAAACTTGGGACAAGTGGGAAATGAGAATCCATAGACGCTTGATTGATCTTGACGCCGACGACCGAACGATGAGACAACTAATGAGGCTCCGCGTGCCCGAAGATGTTTTCATCGAAGTAAATCTAAAACCCCAATAGCCTTAGAAAAGCAGGCACGCCCAAGTAACCCTTGGAAAGGTAAGGGGTCGATAGGCGGATGGCTCGATTAAATTTTGCCGGATTATTGCTTATTGCTATAGTGCTATCCGCGACCGCAGGTGCGCTCGGGGTTTATTATGGAGTCGACAGTCATAGTCCTCAGACATCCACTCAAACTGTCACGCTGACCTCGGTGAATACTGTCGTTCAGATTGTCACGAGCTTACCCCAAAGCTCCCCATCCTTGATTGCAGTTCAAGGGACGGTGGAAAGTGAGGACAACTATCCGGTGTCGGTTGATTTCTGCCGGTTGAGTGGAACAGGTGGAAGCAATTCTTCCCTCCCTCAGCTGACCGGCGTTACATGCGGTGGTCTTTCTGCGTCTGTAACAAATCAGACTACGAGAATATCTGAGCAAAATCGGACTTTTTACTACGGAGTTTACACCGCGAGATTACCCAACAATGCTACCTACCTTCTGCAAGTCAGACTTAACCACGCTCGCGTAGGTTATCTTTTCGAAGAACAGGCAGGATGGTTACCCTTGAACTACACAGGTTCAAGCAGGATAGGAAATTATGGAATTTCATGTTATGACTTGATCCAGAACGGAACGCTGACCTTTGAGTGCAACAGCGGCTTTGGTTAAAATCTGCACTGTTTTTTGATTCTTAAAATAACGGAGAAACCATTTGAGGGTTTCACCGCTTTCTCTTCTAAAGGGCTTTGACTACTTTTTGGACAGCCACCACTCGAGATACTCGCTCTGCTGGGCTCTCTTTTTCCTCGATTCGTCCATCTGGTTGTGAAGTTTGTCCCTGATGTTTACGAGCTCATCTTTAGTAACGTACAGACCGCAACCCTTGCAGGCGTACCTCTTAGTAGAAGTGTCATAGAACAGCGAAGCCCCACATTCTGGACAGGATTGTTCTGGCATCGCAATAACGAATGGTGCGAATTAGAGATTAAAACCTTTCCAGCCGAAGGCAGATTCTTTTCTCGTTATATGATTCGTTTTCCCATCGCGGAAAGAATCAGCTCGACCGCGAGCTCGGCGGTCGCATTTTGCTGATCGAGGATCGGATTGACCTCAACGACTTCTAGAGATCTCATCAGCTGTGATTCGTAGATCATCTCCATCGCGAGATGGGCTTCCCGGTACGTAGCGCCGCCCCTCACCGGTGTCCCCACGCCCGGTGCGTCAGAAGGATCAACGAGGTCCATATCTACGCTGACATGGATCTTGTTTCTCCCGTCGTTGGAAGCAATTTTTATCGCGTCGCTCATCACCGATTTCATTCCGGCGCGGTCGATGTCTGCCATCGACAAAACCTTCACTCTTGAATTCTTCAAATTCTCCTGCTCTTGCGGATCGAGCTGCCTTGCTCCGACTATAACAGTCTGCTTCGGATCCACTGACCTTTTCGGCCAGGGAGCCGGAAACCACTTTGTACCCTGACCGGTTGCAAATGCAAGACTCATGCCGTGAATGTTTCCGCTCGGCGAAATATCCGGGGTGTTAAAATCACCATGAGCGTCCAACCATACTACCCCAAAATCATTTCCTCCCACATTCGTAGTTCTTTTTCGCAAGCCGTTATAGACTCCCGCCAGAGTTCCGATTGCAATCGAGTGATCACCTCCGAGGACTAGAGGTGTTTTGCCAGCCTGAATTGATTTCGAGACAGCCTTTGAAAGTTTCAGGCAGACCTCCCGCACTTTGGACAGATATTTTGCGTTGGATTGCTCCATCTTCAGAGCTTCCGCAATTGGGGTCTCGATGTTGCCGCTGTCCTCAACTCGCAGTCCCAACGCTTCCAGTTTTTCCGAGAGGCCAGCGTACCTGATCGCCGAAGGCCCCATGTCCACCCCTCTCCTGTCCGCCCCGAGATCCAGCGGGACACCAATGATTTCTATGTCTTGAGCCAACGCGAAGGACTACTCTTGGATGGAAAAGAGCCCAAATCAGTTTTCAGATTTGTGGTGTGAAAAATACTCGATTAGCATAAATTCTGCAAAGTTCTCCGTCGCTAACGCAAGCGAGAAAAAAATGCCAAGGTCACACGTAATCAAGAAAGACACTTTCCACTATCTCTGGAACAGATCGCACAAACCAGTTCTCAACATCAAGCCGGGCGATCGCGTTCACTTTGAAGTGAATGAAGTGTACTCTGGTCAGATTTCTCCTAAAACAAAGGTGGAAGAACTGCCGACACTGGATGGATCAAAACTTTACCCGATGGCTGGACCGGTCTACGTCGAAGGAGCTGAACCTGGGGATGCCCTAATTGTAAATGTGGAATCAGTAAAGCCGGCGAATTGGGGATGGAGCGCAATTATGCCCCCCTTTGGATTGCTTGAAGAGTTTACAACGCCATATCTACACATCTGGAACTTACGGGGGAGTAAGAGGTACGCGAATTTTGTCAAGAGAATTCAGGTGCCCCTGAATCCCTTCTGTGGTGTGCTTGGTGTTGCGCCTCCCGAAGAGGGGTCCTTTGAAGTGATGCCGCCGGGAAAGCACGGCGGAAACATGGACGTAAGACATCTCATCAGCGGATCTACAGTCCTTCTGCCGGTCTGGAATGAAGGAGCATTATTTTCCACCTCCGACGTTCACGCAACTCAAGGGGACGGCGAGGTCTGCGTCACGGCAATTGAGTGTCCCGGCGATGTAACGATCACTTTTGATCTGAAAAAGAGTGCGAACCTCCAGACACCTTGCTATTACTCCAGACCACTGAACGAGTCGAGATCCGGCTATTTCGGAACGACCGGGATCTCTCCCGACCTTATGACCGCCAGCAAGCAAGCAGTTCGTGGCATGGTTTCGTTCCTTGAAAAAAATCTCGATATCTCCAGAGAGCAGGCGTACATTCTGTGTTCGGTTGCGGGAGAACTCCGGATTCACGAAATTGTCGACGCCCCGAACTGGGTGGTAGGAATGATGATGTCACGGAGCATGATCAAGGAAGAGAGTCGCCGACCTGGGAATAGAAGGCGAAACTAGAGTCTCCATAACTAGACAGCGATCTCAGTACTCGACAGCGGCTCGAAGAGCGAATCAGATCTTTTGTCGGAGACTTTGATCAAGGGCTTTCCCTCAACCAGATAAACAGGCTGTCCGAATCTGTCATACGCGCTTGCTCGCCTGAACACTTTGTTTGCAACAAAGATGATTTTTGCAAAATAAGTCCCATCCGCGAGAGAATATTCGTTCCATCTTTCGTCCCTGAGCTGAATCTGGCACTCCCAGCGCGGGCCGCTACAAACTGAACCTTGCTCAAATACACCTGGGGTTCCCTTGAGCTCTTCGGGGGCGGAAACTGTTGTAACCTTGTCAAGCTGAAAATTGAGCGGACCGAACTCGAACTCTTGCAAAACCGAGGTCAGAATAAGCCTTGCCCTAACAAGAACCTGATCAGAGAAAACATATTCGTTCCAAGCTTCTCGCAGAAGCTAAAACGGAACGCTCTGAACGCGGCCGCCCGTATTCATGACGGCCAAACGGAAAAGGTGGGTTGTCCTGAAAAAGTTTACTGTAATTTACAGTAACCTTACTAGTACTGTAGTTTTTTTACGCCCTCAGGGTCAAGAAGAAATGTGGTCCACTCTCTGTTGCACTTCTGGCAGCTGTAGCGAACGACAACGCCGCTTTCGCCGAAATCATCAAAGTGAGCCAGTATCCATTCGTGGCCGGATATTATTTTCGATACTTCAGAAACCTTTCTGAGATCAAGTAATCGTTCGTCTATGCACGGCACCGAATAAACAAAACCCCCCGCGCGAACCAAAAAACCAGCAGGTTTTCGACTGTTCTTAAACTATTAGGGAAATTGGTATTCGCAACCCGAAATATGTCGCGAGTCACCAATGGCTCAAAAGCCCTAAATTCTTCTCTAATCCTGTCCACGGGATTGCTAGAAAGTTCGAATGATTTAGTCAAAATCAGAAGAAATTATTCTACCGAAGTTCCTCGTTCATTCTTCTTGATCTTGAATTCAATACCAGACCGGCGATGACAAATCCCACAACGACTGACAGTCCGAAGCCGATAAGCAGGGAAGTGTAAGTAGTCGATGCAATACCGTGAGTCGATGCCGCCCAAGCAGCGATAACGATCCCAATCGAGAACGTGAGTATAGTGAAAAGAGAAACTGTGACTTCGGAGCGCAACTTCTGGATTTCCGTTCTCAATTATTGAAACGGAACTTTTTATCACTTATTGTCCCGTTCTCATTCAAAATAGAAACGTTAAGAAAGCAACATTCTAAACCCTACGCGCGTTCTTCCCAAATATGAGCAGAGTTGTTACTGTCCAGCCAGAGTCAGTAGTCGGTGGCATGGTGCGCTGTCAGAGATGCGAGGACACCTTATCGCGTGAGAAAGCTGCCTCAATTACGTTCAAGAAAGAGACCACGTTTTTCTGCGATGGCTGCTTCAAGTCTGTGTACAAATTCGACAAGAACATGAAGACTATCTTGCAGATCTGGGAGCAAAACGGCCGTGCGGTGCCGTTCATCGTGAGGAGCAATAACTGGCACAAGTCTTCTTACATGAAGATCAAAGAAGTGAAAAATTCCGAGGCGCAGGGAGGGAAATCAACCAAGCTTATCTTCATCGGAGATATGTACTTGCGCGGTGAGCTGAAGGAGCAGGATCGCAACGTCGGCAAGGCAAACCACTTTCTCTGGTTCCCCTGGAGCGAAGAGCTTGCCCTAAAGTACAAAGAACCCGCCCAGACTGCCTGATCAAGAGGGCCGTTTTTTTAGCCATTTCAGAGTCCAAATCTACTTCTGTTGCATGTCCAATTCTGAAAGTAAATTCTGGATTATTCGCAAAGTCATCCCCCATACAACGTATTTGCCCTCAACGATGAAGGACGGAGTCTGAATTGACCGGTCTTCCCTCCTGAAAGTGTAAGTAGATGAATTCCTTTTCCCTGCAAAGAAATTCATGGGCACCCAGAATGATTCGATTATTTCACGATGATCAATCTCGACCGAGATATCCGACGGTGCAATCACGACAAAAGGTCTAACCACTAGAGAGAAAGTCCCAGGATAGACTCCATCCATGGATCCCACTATCTCGCACTTGTCGAGATCTATTCCTGTTTCCTCCTTGGCTTCCCTCTTTGCAGTTCCCAACAAATCTTCGCCGGTTTTCGATCTTCCCCCTGGAAGTGAAATCTGACCAGACCAAGGATCGCGCTCGACGGTTTGCCGTTGAAGGAGCAGCAGCTCTGCAGTGTCAAAATTAGACGGCCTCAGAATCATCGAAACCGCAGCGGACGGCAGATTACTTTCGTCGTTCGACTCTGGAAACTTGTTACCTTTACCCCAGATTCTAAGTCGATCAAAGAAAGGAACAGATCTCCATGCCTCCGGTATTTCTTCAAACGTCAGTGAACTCACCGATCCATTGAGGCATTGCCATGCTACGAAGAGCATTTCAGATAAACTTTTGAGGGTTGTGAAAAAGTCCTTTCTTCTATTCGAGTCGTAAAGGGACGCGTTATGTTGTTCAACTTGGTCTTTGTTTTCGTCAGTTCATTGCTCCACGGACAGTTTCTGGATGTAACCGCGCTTTTTGACTTTGGAGCGGGTCTCGTTGCCTTCTTTTTCGTCATCGTTTGCGTTCTGATCTTCATTTTCATCTACGACAACCTGAGAAGACAGAAACGGACGACGGCCCCTACCACGACCTAAATCAGCTTTCTCAATCCGTTAAGGATATTACCAGCTCCGTATCCTAGTACATATCTTTGGCTGATTTACTGACGCAGACTTCGCTTGACTCGGTCAAGACCCTCGATTCTCACGTTGAGGAAAGATATCGTGAGATAGGCTGGTCTGAGCTAACCCCAATACAGCAGAAAGCCTACAGACTGCTCGTCCGCGGGAGGAATGCCCTGCTGGTTGCGCCCACCGGGTCAGGAAAGACAGAGGCCGCCGTAATCTCGATCTTTGCCAAACTAGCTTCTACAAAGGATCCTACTCAGCCCAAAGGCATCAGAATGCTCTACGTTACACCTTTGAGAGCCCTGAACAACGACATTTTCAAGCGACTGATCGAGTATGCAGAAGCAGAGGGGCTCCGGGCCGAAATCAGACATGGTGACACGAGCTCGTATGCAAGACAGAAGATGCTCGCGTCTCCGCCCGACATTCTGATTACTACACCTGAAACTATCGGGATACTTCTGGTCAGCCGCAAGTTCAAACTTCATCTTGCCCAGCTGGAATGCATGGTCGTCGACGAGCTCCACGAACTGCTGGGAAACGAGAGAGGCGCACATCTTTCACTCAGCCTGGAAAGATTGCAGCGAATATCGCGCCATCCTGAAATCATGAGAGTGGGACTTTCCGCGACGGTTGGCGAACCTGATGAAGCAGCCCGTTTTCTCGTGGGCGATCAGGGAAAGTGCGCCATTGTCACTGATACAGAAGCTCGAGGTTATGATGTCAAGGTAAAGTTTGTCAATGGCAACCTGACTCTACTGGCGCAAAACATCCTTGATTACATCGCCGACGAGGAAGGGCAGGACAAGAGCACTCTCGTCTTTACAAACACAAGGGACGAAGCCGAGTTTCTAGGAGCGGTCCTCAAAGCCAAATCTCCATCGGTCCCGGTTGAGGTGCATCACGGTTCGCTTTCGAAAGAGAGCAGGGAGACGACTGAAGGGATGCTCAGGAGCGGCCAGGCAGGAATCGTCGTTTGCACCTCTTCATTGGAGCTCGGTCTGGATATCGGTGCCGTCAATCTGGTGGTTCAGGTAGGCTCACCGAGACAGGCAACCAAACTGATTCAGAGGATTGGAAGGAGCAGACACAAGACTAGGAGCAGGGCGGTTGGGGCGATCATTGTCAACAAGCATGATGACGAGCTCGAAAGCCTTGCGCTCTTGGAAAGAGTGGACAAGCACTCGCTTGAATCAATCTCGATTCACAGAAAACCACTGGACGTCGTTGCACACCATCTTGCAGGACTTGCAATGGAGGAAAGCTCTTTCCAGACGGAAAGCGCCCTAAATCTATTCAAAAAGTCGTACGCCTTCAAGGATCTGTCTAAAGAAGAACTGGACGGCGTCGCGGGAATATTGGAGGGGCAGGGTATTCTCAGATTTGATGGTGAGGCGATCAAGAGACGAGGACAGAGGACGTTTGACTACTACTTTTCGAATTTATCGACAATTCCAGACATTCAGCAATTTGTGGTTCACGACATTACGACAAAGAAGATCATCGGCCGCCTCGACCAGGTGTTTGTGGGTGAGTATGGCGAGCCAGGAAAGCCGTTTGTCCTGAAGGGTAATTCCTGGAGGATAGTCTCTGTAGAAGATGACAAGAAGATACTTTTTGTTGAACCGATGTTCCGCGATCTCAGCACGATTCCTTACTGGGTCGGTGAGCTGATACCGATTGAGTACGAAACATCGCAGATTGTCGGCGCGTTCAGACGACAGATAGCCAGCGGCAAATTCCAATCCTCGAGGCTAGTTTCCCCCGGTCAGGTAGAACGACTAGAGAAAACTGCGAGACAAATGTCCGGAGTTCCAGACGAAAGATCTATTACCATTGAAAAACGACGGGGCTCGCCAGCTATCGTAATTCACTCGTGTTTGGGCACGAAAATCAACCAGACTCTTGCGACAATGCTGTCCACGCTACTCTCAGCGAAAATAGGATACCTCGTGGAAACAAAATCTGACGCTTACAGAATCATACTCTCTACAAACGGACCGCTGGAGACAAAGCACGTCTCCGAGGGACTGTCTGAGGTTATTGATCTGAAAGATATCCTGTCGGCTTCGATCGTCGGAACGCATCCGCTGAACTGGAAGACCTGGTACGTGGCAAAAAAGTTCGGAGTCGTGGATAAGACAGCTCAATACGACAGAAGAGCTGCAAGACTGATCCAGGAACGATACAAAGGAACACCTTTGCACGATGAAATCCTGAGAGAACTATTTCAGGAAAAATACGACATTCCATCGACGACCCGGATAATGGGGGAGCTTCGCGAAAACAAAATTCCGATCCGAGTCGTAGAGGTGGACGAATTCTCCGAAATTGCAAAACCGATACTAGAATACACTTCGAGCTTTGCTGCGATGCCGCTGACGATGGACAAGGCGATCCTTGACTTGGTAAAGGAGAGACTCGGCAACGCAAAGCACAAGCTCCTTTGTATGAGCTGCGGCCGGTACGAATCAGTAGTCAAGACAAACGACGTAAAGGAGCCAATAATCTGTCCGATTTGTCGGTCGAGATTGATCACGGAAACATTCGCCTCGGATCTTGAACTCCCCAAAATAATTTCCAAAAGAAAGAAGGGAGTTGCGCTAACGGAGGATGAAGAAAAGAAGTACCGAAGGGCCTGGAAGACTTCCAGCCTGATTCAGAACTTTGGAAAGAGGGCAATCGTGATACTTTCAGGTTTCGGAGTTGGAGTCGACACCGCTGCAAGAATCATCCGCAGGACCGCTGACGAGGATCAATTTTACAAGAACATTTACCTTGCCGAGAAAAACTACGTCGCGACACGCGGATTCTGGCAAGATTAGGCCGTTATCGGCTTCTTTTCAACAGTAGAATAGTTCTTCAGCAGGAGAAACTTTCGACCTTCAAAGATCTGCGTTTCCACTGCGTTCAGCAATACTCTGTCGCCGGCGGAGAAATCCTCAAGAAGCTTTGACAGATTTCGCCAGCCGAACACCTTTACTTCCCCAGTATGATCGGCGACCGTGAGCTCGCTCCTTTTTACCAGTCCTTCTTTGGTCTGGATCTCGCGACTGGGCTGCGCACTAAGGCAGATTAGTTCAAGAGAAACGACCGCTCCTTCAGTTGCAGGGATCTCTTCAACCTTCACGACCAGAGAGGACGAAAGAGGGATGTCTGGTCTCTTTGCTCCCACTCTGGAGATCGAATTCGCGGAATTGCAGTTTGCGCGTAAGGACGACTGGTCGAGCGAGTCCGGCTTACAAACTACGACGCTGTCTATCTCTACTTCTCCAAGATTCTTTGTCGCTTCGTCTGCAGCCACGACTGAAACCTTGCGTTTTTGCGAATCGATAAGCAAGACATGATATTTTTTGTCATTCTGGGAGTACCTTTTCGAAATTACTCTACCGATGAAAGGCATAGGACGCGCAGGAGCGGCAGTTTTCTCTTCAGAAGCTGCACCCGATGATGAGGGAGCAAATTCTTTCGACTTTTCGAGCATCCAAGCACGGGTCTCATCGAAGAATTCCAGAATGTTGGTCGTTTCATCGCCGTGGATCTCAAGAGAAGCGGTGTTTTGATACGTGCTAATCTTAGTTCTAACGTTGAGCACCGTGACCACGTCCCCGTCGTGAAATCTATCGAAACTGGGACTAGAGTTATTCCAAATCACAACCCTGACCTGGTTTCCAGTTCCAAGTTCGTCAGCGATAGAAAACGAAATCAGATTGGAAGTGCTGCCGTCAGATCTTGAAAAACTGGATTTTCGAATCTCGCCAAAGATCTTTCCTCGGACGATAAGAAACCTTCCGCCGTCGGAAATATTGGAAGGAGCGATTACTAGATTTTCAAGGGGATCAATTTTCTTGCCTGCCTCAGCCAGTTTCTCAAATTTGCCTTTCTCGCCAACGTTCAGCTCTGCTTTCCCATCCAGACCTGCTCTGGTGTAAGCATCTGAAATTTTGAGAAAATCTCCGGGCTTTAGTCCAAGAGCCGGATCGAGAATCTTGGTTACAGCTGAATCCCAGAGACTGGCGGCTGCAGCTCCAGAGCTATCGTAGATAACCAGTTTCGAAAGAAGTCCTTTTGACGAGTCTCCTTTCCTAGTAAAAGACTTTGGAATTCCGAGTGAAAGGAGCCTTCCTACAACACTTACCGAGCGCGAATCTGACTCCAACTGGGCTACCGAAGCGGGCCGTTGCGGGTCGTAATCAACGCTAACGCCGAGGTCGGAAGCCACGAGAAAAAGCGCTCCCTGATCAGTGAGGTAACCCGCACCTACTTTGGATTTCTTTTCTTGGATTAACTTCAAGAGGTCACCCCGATCCAGCTTCGATCTACTGGAAATGTCGGAGACTAGATCTTCAAATCCAGCATCGCTCACAACCGTCATGAAGCAAACACCAATGCTTGAAGAAAAGACTCTGAAAATAAGATCTTCAAACGAGGGCAATGGAGGGCTCTGTTCTGGTAATAACTATTTTGCGAATTCGCCCGGTACAAGATTTTTGGAACGGCAGGAATTTTCAAACATAAAACCTTCATCTAAGATAAGAAGATTTGTCCCCTCAGCAATATTGATTTGAATCCACAAGGAAACGAAACCTGTCATGGAAATGGGAGACAAGACCGCAATAGCTCTTCGAGCCCAAGTCGTTGCTCCGAACGAGATCGTGAAGCTAGCGAAAGTGATTGATCAGTCTCCCGTCTCGCATCTATTCATTCCCGATCTAATGGTAGGATACGATTCACTTGAAATAAGCGCCGCATGCCTCGGCGTGAGCAAGGGACTTCGAGTCGGCAGCGGTGTTTTCAGGCCACTCGAACATGACTTGCAACAGTTGGTTAGGCGCTTGCAAACACTTCAGGCAGTTTCCGGCAATCGCTACTTGCTCGGAGTGGGCACTGGTTCTCCTGGGCCGAATCCCAAAAAGAAGATCGAAGATTTACTCGCGCGATTGGAAGAGATTCGCAGCAACCTTCGTGAAAGGTCAGTGACACTACCCGAAACGTACATCGCTACTCTGAAAGCTGGAATCGCACGCGAGGTTGCAGGAAAGTGCGACGGAATTATTCTCAACTTCTGTCCACCCGAGTTTGCGAAAACCATAGTGGACGGGGTGAAAGACTCTTTTTCAGGAAAACTCGAAGTTGCTTGTTACCTGAAGGTTTTCTATTCCAAGTCGAAGGAACAATCGACAAAACTCGCGATAAACGAGTTCGTAATGTACGACTCACTACCTCAGTATCACAAGATGTTTGAAAAAAGTGGCTTGTCTCAGCAAATCATTGCCGCGGCAAGAACTTTGAGTGAAAAAGAGCCTCAATATCCTGAAAGTCTTCGAAAAACCTCGCCCGTAAATCCCACTCAAGATGAACTGAGCAATTACATCGAGGAGTTTCGAAAGTCTGGGGTATCACTCCCCACCGTGTATCCATACTTTTCCCCGAATGAAAGTTTCGATTTCAAGCACGAAACAATTCAAAACGTAATATCGGCCACCGAGTAATCGCGGCAAGCCTAATTTACCAGAACGGCGGGAATACATAGTGTAATGAGCTCTATCGAATTCGTCCAGAAGATGTCGCACCTGTCGGACCAGGGTATGAACTTTGCCACGGCGACCGTTGTCGGGACCAAAGGTTCTACAACTGGAAGAATTGGTTTCAAAATTTTGATTTCAAACGACGGCTCGATTGTCCACGGCAATCTTGGCGGGGGCTGTTCAGAGAGCGTTGTTGTTGAGCAAGCTCTGGAGGCGATCCGGGAAGGAAAGCCAAGGACTATGTCAGTCCTTCTTGAGGAAGAGGAAAAAGGAGGCATCGGAGCAAACTGCGGCGGATCAATGGAGATCTATATCGAACCCTATGTGCCTTCATCTTCATTGGTAGTCTTTGGTGGAGGAGGAGAGAGGAGCATTGCAGGCCCTCTCGTAAAGATGGCGAAGGTTCTCAATTTTAACGTAACAGTCGTCGATCCTGGGGCGAGCAAGGAGATGTATCCGGAGGCTGACATCGTGATAGCAGAGTTTGCAGACAAGGCTGTGAATCAAATTCAATTTGGCAGAAATACCTCGATTGTGATCGTTACGAAGCACAAGTACGATGAACCTTCAGTTAGGGCAGTTGCGGGACTCGACATTCCCTATATCGGGCTTGTCAGCAGCTATCACCGAGCGAGCGCTCTTTTCAAGGAACTTTCGGAAAAAGAAGGACTGAAGGTCGAGCACCTGAAAAAAATTCACGTGCCAATCGGAATTGATATCGGAGCGCAGTCCTACGAGGAGATCGCGCTATCGATTCTTGCAGAGATTGTAAAGACGCTGAAGGGTGGAACCGGAAAATCTATCTCGGAGTACAAGGGTGTTTACACCAGGACTTCCCGAGAGGACCTGGCTCCCAAGCAGATGGCTTGAGAGCTACTGCGGCTTCTTTTTCTTAAGACCGAAAATTCCCGTTTTGATGGTCGTCCTGAAAAAGCGCCACATCTCTTTCGTGTTTAATTTCGTTTCGCCCGCCTTCCTTGTTTCAAAGTTGTAGGGGACCTCGGCGAAGGTCATTCCGAGTTTCTTGTAAACATACAGACTCTCCACCTGAAACGAGTATCCCTTGCTCGAAAGTTGATACTCGAACATTCCGTTAATCGCACGCTGGCTGATTAATCTGTAGCCGGAGGTCGCATCCTTTACCGGAACGCGAAGGAAAATCTTGGTCAGGAGGTTCGCGCCCCTGCTCACAATCCTTCTTCCGAGGGACCAGTCCGAAGCTCCGCCACCAGGGATGTATCTCGAAGCGACGACGACATCTGTTCCTTCAGATGCCTTCTTGATCATCTCGCTCAGGACTTCGGGAGGGTGCTGGAGATCTGCGTCCATCTCGCCTACATAATCAGCGTTAAAGTTTGAAATTGAGTACGCAAAGCCATCCATGTAAGCCGATCCGAGACCCATCAACCCGGGCCTTTGAATCAGTTTTATGTTGCCGAACTTGCCTGCCAGTTCCTTTACCTTCTCGGCTGTCCCGTCAGAGCTGTTGTCGTCAACTACCACGATCATGAGGTCAAACGGTAAGTTAGATCTGAGGCTCTCGATCCTTTCGACGAGGACTGGGATGTTCTCAACTTCGTTATACGTTGGAATGACTTGGCAGAGCAAAAGCTTCGCTCTGGTTCGGGATTCGGGTCTTTGCAACTCGCGTGTAACCTCTTGGAAAACAGGAGAGGCGGATTTGATCATCTTAACCAAATTTGAACCCGTAATAAACAGTGAGAGTAGCTCATGAGATTAGATGCTTATGAAGCGGCGATTCTGGTCTCCGCTTCAGTCGATGCGAAGAAAGAGAGTTGGCTTAATATAGTGCTTTTCAAGCTACCCGTTTCGAGATTTAACGAGGCGTAACTTGAGAATGTTCTTGAAATCAGCGGAAGCGATGAAGCAGTATACCCGCGCGTTTATTCTGATACAGTGCGAACCCATGCGAGAAAAAGACGTAATGGAGGAATTGCTCAAGATGGATGAGGTTGTCGAAGCCCACATGATCACGGGTGAGTACGACGTAATAGCTGTCGTGCAGGTAAAACGATTGTTTCTTGAAGCGGATTACGACAACGTGTTCAACTCCGCGATTGCAAAGGTAGAGGGTGCAAAGTACGTCGTTGACACCAACACGATTATCGGAATGGCGTCGAAGACGAAGATATTCGATAGTACCTAAGCTTCTGTGACGATATTCGGACTCACGTTTGAAAGGTCGTCAACTCCACAGAGGAAAGCTGAGCGGACTAGTTCTTCCTTTAGAATCGACATTACCTTTTCCGCGCCGTTTTCCCTGTCCACTGCAATTCCTGAAAACATCGGTCGGCCGATCAGACAGCCCCTCGCGCCCAGTGCTAGCGCTTTCAGAATATCTGTTCCTCTTCTGATTCCGCTGTCGAAGAATATCTCTGTCTTCCTGGTGGATTTCTTCGATTTTACCTGTTTGACAATCTTTGAAAGTACTTCAATCGAACTCTGGCCGCTATCGAGTATCCGTCCTCCATGATTGGATACAACAATGCCGTCGGCCCCGTTTTCAATCGCGGTAAATGCATCCTCGGGGGTCATGATTCCCTTTACAATAAATGGAATGGAGACAGAGTCCCGCAGCTTTTTCACTTCAGCGATACGAGTGATGTGGAAATCTCGATCGCGGATTTCCTGTGGTATTTCATTTCCTATCTTTACATTTAGGTCTGCGTCAACGGTAATCGCGAGTGCTTTGTAGCCGTAATGTTGAGCGAGCTTTGCCCGCTTGAAAATGGTATCATAGTTTTCTTCAAAGATGTAAAGCTGCCAGATTAGCGGAACGTCGGGAGGCATCATTTTCGGTATTTCGCTCGCATCTAGCCCGGAGGTAATCGCGATATCGGAGACGAAGATCGGGACCTTGAAACTTTTCGAAACGCGCAAGATATCCAGGATCGCTTTGGGATAAAGCGGGGAGGTGTTAACGCAAGCAGGGAAGAACGGAAGCTCACTCTTGATCTTTCCATCAAAGTAGGACGTTTCTGTACTTACTTCCTTTTCGATGTCACGCAGCACCCTTCTCCTCAGCAAATACCTTCCAAATGCGGTTCGATTCCTTTCGAGAGTGGCCCCATTTTCAGCACCACCGTAGATGTAATTTGCCAGTTCTGGAGTCAGAACTTTCTTGGCCTCACGATCGAATTCGTCGATTGAATTGAGTTGAATTTTAGAATACGGAGCTGAAACCATGTATTATTTGACGCCGCTGGCCTCGATTTGAGCGAAGGCTATATGCATGTTTCTCCGACAAGGCACAAAATCTATTACACTGATACGCGCATCACATCAGCACTTTTTCACATTTCTATTGAGAGATCCGGGAAGAAAATTGTATCCAAACTTTCAGCCTCATCTGAAGAAGGGCAGACACACTCAGTACCTTCCCATGACCAAGCCGGAATCCTGGACTTTCATTAAGAATCATTACAAGATGGTGTTGTGTTCGCTCGATTCCGACGGCTTTCCGCATGCGGCGCCCATCTGGTTTGTTGTCATTGATGACAAAGTATACTTCCGTGCTCAGCCTTACAAGAAGAAGATAAAGAACATTATGAACAGACCGCAAGTATGCGGCGTGATTGAGGACGGAGAGAGATACACAGAACTACGCGGAGTAATGATAAGGGGATTTGCAACTATTGTCGATTCTGATAAACCTCTCAGAAAACGGGTCTTCGAGCTCTTGGCGGAAAAATATTCTGCGGTCAGAAATACAAACAAATTCCCGCGTTCCTGGCAGGAGACCTATGGAAAGGAGCACAGGGTCGTCGTAGAGTTCAAACCGACGAGCATCGTTTCTTGGGATAACCGCAAATGGATCGAGCAACCCGCACTTGCTAAAAGAGCTATGAGAGCCGCCGCGGAACGAGCGCCTTAAAAATACAGCCTCATTGGATAGTTTTTGCGTTTAGTACGTTGTGCATCACTTTTCATTGAAGCCGCCTTCTAAAGAGAACGTCCAGAAATACATAGCTTCCCTTTCCTCGACAAAAGGAAAGAAAAAAATCAAAATCGAGTATTTCGGACCCCTCGACCTGTTCGGTGAGGTCGCGTCAGAAACAACAAGAGGTAAGACGCAGGGCATCAAGAAGATGGGATATGGGTCGCCCTACTTAGTTGTGTATCGCGAGTCTGTCAGAGGACTGCAAAAGAAGGCTATTCTTTCAACAATGAGGATCGGGCATGGATTCGGTCATGACTACAGGGCTGACCGGGTCGACAATCAGGTGCTTTCATTCGACACTTGGAACACTCTCCCTCAGCACTGTCGAGTGTGGGACATTGGTGCTTTCAACGGGAAAGGCTCTGAGCTGGTTTCTCTGGGCCGGGTCGGAGAAGTCTTCCTTCTTCGACCGATGGTCGAGGGAGTTGAGTATTACAAAGACTTGGACAGAATCTTCGAAAATGGAAATCTCGAAAGTACCGATCTTGATAGAGCAGAATCCCTTGCAAAATACCTCGCAGGTATTCACGCGAAAAAATATACCGGTCTGGGAGCAAGAGAGCTATACGAGCGAAAGATAAGAGACACTGTGGGACACGGGGAATGCATTTTCGGACTTTCTGATAGCTACCCTGTCTCTACCGGCAATTACCTGAGAGAGAATGAACTTGAAGAGATCGAAAAAAAGTGTGTGAGCCAAAGGTGGAAGCTCAAGGAAAGAAGTGAAAGACTGTGTCAGGTGCACGGGGATTTTCATCCCTGGAATATTCTGTTTAAGAAGAGCGCGAAACTTCCCAAGTTCGTAGTTCTGGACAGAAGTCGCGGAGAATGGGGCGAGGCGGCAGACGATGTTTGCGCACTCTCGATCAATTATTTGTTTTACGCGCTCCGAAAGACTGGTGAAGTGAAGGGGGAGTTTCTCGAACTGTTTGAACGATTCATGTCTACCTACTACCAAATTTCCAAAGACGAAGGACTTGCGGATTCCATGCCTCTCTTCTATGTTTTTAGGGCGTTGGTAATCGCATCTCCAATCTGGTATCCAGATCTAAACGACTCCGTTCGGAGAAAGATATTCAACTTTGCACAAAACATTCTTGACAAGGGGACATTCGATTATCAAAGGGTGAACGAATACTTTGGTGATGTTGCTTCATGAGTGGTAAAGACATGCGACGCTTGAATTGGTCGGCGATCTTGAGAAAAGCTGCTCAGGCGGGCCGGAGTGCGATTCTGAAAAATTATACCGAGTCAAGCAGACACAAAGTTCTGGGACGCGGTAAGGGAGGAGATATGACCCTCAGAATAGACGAGGTGTCCGAGAGAGCCGTATACAATTCTCTTAGGAGAGATTTAGGCAAGACTTTCGTCTTCCTTTCGGAAGAAGCAGGCGAAATCACTGCCCCACATCATTCGGACCTTCCAGTAGTCGTTTGCGATCCGCTTGATGGGTCTCATAACGCCGAAGTGGGAATCCCATTTTTCTCGGTCGCGCTTTCAGTAATAGAAAACGAAAACGGAAATAACGAGAGAACTTTCGGAAATATCACAAACTCCGTTATCACGAGTATCAAAACTGACGATGAATTCTATGCGAGAAAAGGGGGCGGCTCATTCCGTAATGGGAAGGGATTGAAGCTCGTTCAAAGAAATACATCACATCCGGTTAATACTTTGCTCGTTGAAACTTCTCACCTTGAGTACTTGAGAGAGAACATTCTCTCCAAATTATCCAAGGATGACGTTAACAAGACGAGGTTGCTAGGAAGTGCGGCCCTCAGTTACTGCATGCTCGCAAGTGGTTCTGCAGAGGGCTTTGTATTTGCCCAGTCAGGAGGGGCGAGAACCATTGACTCACCGGCGGGCTATCTTATCGCTAGCGAAGCAGGTTGTGTTTTCTCAAACTTGACTGAAGGCATGAAAAATTCGCCAATTGAAAAGGTTGCAGTCGGTTTCTCTTCACGTCTGAACATACTTGGAGCAAAGAACACGGAGATCCTCTCGTTGCTTCAGAAAAAGTTGGTCAACCTCCCGTGACCGTCCAAAAAACCGATCGCCAGATTGTGGTGTGGTTTTGCGGTTTACCGGGATCTGGAAAAACGACGATTGCCCGCCTCATTTATGAAAAAGTGAACAAATCAAACGAAATCGGCAGCGAACCCAGACGGAGGTTGGCGCTCGTTTCCATGGACGCTATCCGGAAGAAGATCTTCCCTAGTCCCTCGTATTCTGATCAAGAAAGAGATGCGGCCTATCGCTCGTTTGTAATGATTGGGAGTTTCCTTTCAGCAAACGGTGCCGCAGTCCTGCTCGATGGAGTGGGACACAAGAGAGTCTGGCGAGAATTCGCCCGAGCAGAATGTCCCAAGTTTGTGGAAGTTTACGTAAAGTGTCCCATTGAAATCTGCATGCAAAGGGAGACGAATCGAGTTCGGGAAACGAATGGCGTTAGGCAGAAATTATATACTGACGCTCTGGAGCGACTAAGGTCCGGGAAAAAGATTGAAGGTCTGGGAAAAGTTCCTGGCGTTGACGAGGCTTTTGAAGAGTCCCGGGCACCCGAAATCCTCATCGATTCATCTAGAGAAGAACCTGAGGTCCTGGCGAAAAAAGTGCTCAAAGATCTTTGTCGTTTCGATTCAATGTTCTGTATTACGGATCAGAACTGAAAATCTTACAAGATTGGAGTCAAACTGTAGAAACTTTACAATTTTTCTAGCAATGTTTGGTAAGGGTTAAATCATAAATTGGCAGATAGACTATTGTTTTGAACCCCGATTCCCAGGGAGTTTTGCAGGTAATCTTTTCTGACGGCCACCTTGAAGAGTCCCTCGATCCCAAGCTTTCCGAGAGCGAACTGAAGCGGATTTATCGCTCTATGACACTCACGCGGGCTTTTGATACAAAATGCCTCAGCCTTCAACGCCAAGGAAGGATTGGGTTTTTCGTACCAAGTGCTGGCCAGGAAGCTGCGCAGATAGGGAGTTCTTTCGCTCTTAGAGAGGACGACTGGGTCTTACCCACCTACAGGGATAACGGTGTAGCGATATTTCGGGGAGTTCCGATCCCTCTTTTGCTAGCTCATCTTTTCGGAAACGCGAGAGACGAAATGAAGGGGAGACAAATGCCAAACCACTGGGGCTACAAGGAAGTCAATATTCTAAGTATTGCTGCGACAATCGCGGCTCATCTTCCTGTTGCGACCGGAATTGCAATGGCGATAAAGCTTCGAAAGGAAGACAAGGTGGTAATGGCCTTTCACGGCGACGGCGCTACGTCTGAAGGGGATTTTCATTCGGCATACAATTTTGCAGGGGTCTTCAAATCACCAGTCGTATTCATTTGCGAGAACAACGGATGGGCAATTTCGCTTCCCGCCTCAAAGCAGACTGCCTCGCGATCTTTTGCCGAGAAGGCAGAAGCATATGGATTCACCGGCGTTAGAGTCGATGGAAACGACGTTTTGGCTGTTTACAAAGCTGCAAGGGATGCGGTCGACAATGCGCGGCGGGGAAACGGGCCCTCGATGATAGAGTGCATAACCTATAGAATGGGTCCACACAGCACCAGCGATGATCCGAACAGGTATCGTACAAAGGAGGAGATCGAAGAGTGGAAGAGAAAGGATCCGATAGAGCGATTTCGATCGTACTTGGAAAAGAGGGGAATCTGGACAAAGGAGTACGAGGAGACGATAGTCAAAGAGAATGATGCCCTTATAGTAAATTCCATTCGCGAACAGGAAAAGATCCCAAAACCCGAGATCAACACAATGTTTGAAGATGTTTACGCGGAAATGCCTTGGAACCTCAAAGAGCAATTGTCAGAAGAGGAATCCTAGAAAATGCCGGTAATCAACATTGTCCAGGCTGTAAACCAGGCTCTAAGGGAAGAGATGCGCAGAGATGATCGAATCATCGTCTTGGGCGAAGACGTGGGAAAGGACGGCGGTGTTTTTAGGGCAACTGAAGGATTGTATGATGAATTCGGAGAAAATCGCGTTATCGATACCCCTCTTGCAGAATCCGGAATTATCGGAACTGCAATCGGGATGGCCGTTTACGGTCTAAATCCTGTTCCGGAGATTCAATTCTTGGATTTCATCTATCCTGCGTTCGATCAAATCGTCACAAACCTTTCAAAACTGCGCTATAGATCTGGAGGGCAATATTCCTGTCATCTCGTAGTGCGTGCCCCGTACGGCGGGGGTATCAAGGGAGGACATTACCATTCTCAGAGTTCTGAAGCCTATTTTTGTCACACCGCCGGCCTGAAGGTTGTGATTCCCGCGACACCTTACGATACAAAGGGCCTTCTCCTTTCATCTCTTCGAGATGAAGACCCAGTAATTTTCCTCGAACCAAAAAGGATCTACAGGGCCGTAAAGGGTGAGATTCCGGACGGAGAATTCACGGTGCCGATAGGAAAGGCAAGAGTAGCCAAGGAAGGAAATGACGTGAGCATTTTTGCGTACGGGGCGATGCTCCACGTAGCGATGGAGGCTGCCGAAAGTGCCGCAAAGAACGGGACTCAGGTCGAAGTCGTTGATCTGAGAACACTAGTCCCGTTGGACATTGACGCAGTTCTGGAATCAGTAAAGAAAACAGGCCGCGCGATCATCGTCCACGAAGCACCGAAGACCGGCGGGTTTGGAGCTGAAATTGCAGCTCTGATTGCAGAAAAAGGGATCGACTATTTGAAGGGACCAATAATTCGCGTCACAGGTTATGATACGCCCTTCCCATACACTCTTGAAGATCGCTACCTTCCTGACGCAAAGAAAGTACTGACTGCGATAAACAAGATCATGCAATACTAAGATTCGGAAAGTTTCAGAATCCACTCCCACTGATCTTTCGTTACCGACATTACCGAAAGACGGGAGAATCTTACCAGTATGAAATCCTTGAAGCGTGCATCTGATTTGATTGATGCAAGAGAAACCGGGTTTTTCAATTTCCGAATGGGCACGACGTCTAGCCCAATTTCTTTCGATTCGTCCAGATCGAGACTTTTGTCCTTGGAGTAAGCGTTTGAAGACGCTTTCATTATCCCCACGATCCGTTTTTCATCTCCGGTCTGATAGAAGAATATCTGGTCCCCTTTCTTGACTTGGCGCAAATTTTTCAGCGCAAGCGGGTTGTGAACCCCTTCCCAGACGGTTTTCTTTTCGGACTCGAGTTTGTCGAAAGAGTAACTTTCAGGATCTTCTTTGAAAAGCCAGAACATTTACCTTTACCGGGATTCCGGCTGGTTAAGAAAAGGCTTTTCCCGACAAGTGCTTTTCTAAATCAACAAGTCCGCTAGATCCCTTATGGTCGAGCGCTTCAGTTCTTGAGGGGTTATCTCATTATCCTTCCAGGCCTTCTCAAGCTCAGGATGATTGGAAAATTCCTTTGAACCGAAACCAAGCGGATGATCGAGAACTGGAAAGATCAGAGCTTTGTACCACCCGAGAATTGGGTTTACATCGACATCTCCCGGAGCCAAGTACGTTTTCTTTATTTTGGCTTCAAGAGAATCCTGAGTTTCATCCAAGTTTATCGTGTTGCCGAAAGACTTGCCCATTTTTCGCTTTCCGTCGGTTCCCTGCATGATGAGCTTGCTGTGGATCGCGACCGGCGTCGGGTATCCTAATTTTTTCAGATTCTCGATCGCGAGAACATGGACTTTTCGTTGATCAATTGCTCCAACCCCGACGTTCACGCCAAGGACTCCTATGTCGAGTACTTGCATTAGCGGGTAAATCAGGGAAGAGGTCATGCGGCTGACTGAAGATTTGCTGATCTCGTCCATGCTCTTCTCGGCTTCGGTAAAGTTGATGACCCGCGACAGTCTCAGCATCTGGATAAAGTACTTCTGATCTTCGAACTCGGTGCCGTAGCGGTACTCCAGCTTGCCCCCAACTCCCAACTTCCTTGCCACCTTTTCGTACATGTCGCGGTCCGAAGCCGCAAATTTCTGAATCTCGCTGATCTCTCCCTTGTCGTTTGCTAGAGCGTGTAAATCGGCGAGCAGGATTATAGCTTTGAAACCGTGTTTTGCGAGCTTGAAAACAGGAATCGAGGCACTGAGATTTCCGATGTGAATTACATTGCTCGGTTCGAGACCTATGTACGTGACGGGGTTTGGAACTTCAGTGATTACCTTGCCGAGCCTTTCTTCGGTGAGAATCTCAATGTCCTGCTTTCTCAGGTCCGCGATTATTTCCTGTGGGTTCACAGTCTTTGAATCAACCTCTCTCAAAACTGTATTTAAGATGAAGTAGCGACCTGAATCAGAAAGTTTCTTTGATCGTCGCGAAAGAAGCGCAAGTCAGAGTTCTCTCGACACCCTTGACATTTCGGATCTTGTCAAGTACGAGTTCGCCTATGGATTGAATCGACTCTCCACGCGCCTTGGCGATGATATCCCAATCACCGGATATTACGTGGACCTCGAAAACATCTTCAATCTCTGCAATCTTCTGTGCTGCATCTTTTTGCGATACCCCTGATCCTGCCAAGAATGAAACCAGAATAAAGGCGGTGACAGGTTTACCTATCTTTGCATAGTCGAGCTGCAAAGTGAATCTCTTGATTACACCACTTTGGACCAGTTTCTTTATCCGCTCTTGAACAGTAGTTCTTGGGAGTCTCAAATCGGATGATAACTCAGATACCGGCTTGCTCGCATCCGCCCTGAGTTGCCTGAGTATCAGTTCGTCCTTTTCTTCCATTTTTGTTATCGGCAGAACGACGTATTTATTGGGGTTATATAGGCGTTAGGCCGTCATAATGTCGGATATAAGAGCAGATTGCTTATACTGCAGTACCTAACGCTTGTTATTCGCATCGTCGTTAGGGAGCTGGTCCAAGGGCAGGATTCCAGCCGGTCTCGCTGGAGGTGGCGCGTTCGAGTCCGCCGTTCCCTACCAATTCCATAATTAGGAAACGATGTCTTTCAGGAGCTTATCCTCGCGGACTGTTATCACGAAATGAAGATTTCCAGTCAGCCCACTCCGGAAACGGTTTGGGTTCCATGTTAGTTTCATAGATCTCAACTTGTAGAGGTTGAAGTTCTATCTCACCGGACATCGTTTCAAGAAAACTGCCATCCCCCTCGGGGCAAACAGAAATAGCCACCAACAAGTCAATCTCAGCATAAAATTCGATATAATCACCCTTTTCACATTCTGTCTTTGAAACCGAAACGTTCCCAGTTTTTCCATCAATGCTAACATTCATGTGAACATTGAGGTTGTCATGAATGTCTCCCTCTGTGAGCCCAAACGGCTCGACCGCCTGAAGCCAGTTCATGTAGCAACTGTTGTGACCTTTTACTCCCGTGAACAATTCCCAACCTTCGGTAGTACAGTAAGAGCCTAACGCTATATTATGAGGACGGCCTCCTCTCGAAGATATCGTCTCCTCCAAAACGGTGGCCATTGGGCGAAATTTAGGCACCGTCGACCACAGCCGGCTTAATCGTTTCAAATGAATCCCCTCCAAGACCATCGTATACTGAGACCAGAAATGTTCCTTTGGATTATTTCTGTTGTAAAACCAGACATCGCCTATCTGAGGACCCTCAGCTTCAACAATTCTGAAAGCCCGACCCTTTTCAACGACAAAGCCCTTGCCGCTTTCGGGAGGAACTAGGAACTTTTCTCTGAGATTAAATTGAGATCTGGTTGTCAGTAGTTCTTTGTAGAATTTTTCGTCGAACCTCGGCGGCGCCAAACTTGCTAACACCAGTAAAAAAATCTGAATACCTTTTGATTGATGGACTCTATGAAGTATGAGTTTTCTGACACTCTTCGCATTCACAAAGTTTCCGGAGATACTCAAATGTGTAGATGCCTAGATTGTGTCCATCATTCCAGGTTATCTTCAATCCATATTTGCCTACAGGCTGGATCTCATCAGGCAAAACATCTTCGCGAATCACCGTTTTAGTGGGGCCGTATTCTCTTCCAAAGATTCCGGGCTCGCCCTGGCACATAGCGCATGGACAGGAGACTCTTAGCTTGAAAGGTTCGTAATCAGATCTATGCCCATCTGACCAAAGGACCGAAATAATTTCCTTCCCCTCGACCTTTGCGACCTTTAGTTCGACCGGTTGCATAGATTCACCGCTGACACTGCGCAATATATTCGATGTTATCGGGAACGGCCTGAGTCAACATGCCCTGGAAGATAGTTCCAATCCAAGATTCACAAATATTGTTTAGGCCATCTGCAATTTCTATCCGGATTGTAAGTGTTATAGATGTTCCATACAACTTCTGACCTCATGGAAGCTGAAACCGCCTCAAACGTTAAAGCTGAACTGGGCGAAGGACCGAGCTGGGACGAAAGAAGTCAAATTCTCTATTGGGTGGATATCAAGCGTGGACAAATCCACGCTCATAAACCTGGAAATACTTCGGACGAATTGGTGGCAGACCTCGGAGAAATCGTGACATGCGTCGCCCCCAGGAAAAGAGGCGGACTCGCCTTGACGTTGAGGAATGGATTCTATGCTCTTGATCTTGGAACGAAGAAATTAGAACCGCTCTACGAGAATGTCGAATCGCCAGATGCGGGTGCTCGGTTCAACGACGGCAAAGTCGATCCTGCGGGGAGATTCTGGGCTGGCACGATGGACGATAGTGAAAAAAATCAGATAGGCTCTCTTTACTTTCTTGGAAAGGATCGAAAGTTGAAAAAAGTTCTGTCAGACATCTGGATTTCTAACGGTCTTGGGTGGACTCCGGATAGCAAGATAATGTTCTACATAGATACCCCGACGAGGCAGGTGTGGTCCTTTGATTATTCTATCCAAACTGGGGAGATATCAAACAGAAAAATTGCTGCGGATTTCATGGAAAATCATCAGAAAGGTGATCCCGACGGCATGACCGTCGATGCTGAGGGAATGATCTGGGTAGCGCACTGGGGTGGTGCGTGTGTAACAAGGTGGAATCCCGTGACGGGCAAGTTGCTCGATACTGTGGCTCTGCCAACGGATCACGTTACTTCTGTCTGTTTTGGTGGAAGGAATCTGGACGAGCTCTACATAACTTCAGCTCAGGAAGGACTGGATGAAAAGGCTCGTGCCGCTCAACCACTTGCAGGTCGTCTGTTCGTAGCACGGGTCGGTGTCAGAGGCTTGCCTACCTTCGCATACGAAGGCTAGTGGCCTTTCTTTTCTCCGGAAGAATCCGAAGAATCTAGCACCTCGATGACACTGGACGAGTCGATATTTCTGCGGCCGGATCTCACTGATTTTCTAAGAAATAAGTTAGCTATCTCTTCGCTTCTGACTTTTTCGTAGCAGATACTATCGAAAGAACATCACGATCTTTCAGCTGGTAATCTACTGGTAGTCTCAAACCAGTGCGGGCATCTACAGCATAGATCAATCCCCGAGCGAGATCAGAATGAATTGAGTGCGCAAGGTCGGTTACAGTGGAGCCGCTCTGCATTAGAAACACGTCTGGAAGAATATTGCCAGAGCCGTCAGAACATTTGGTAGCATCTGAAACAGGATAGACAGTGTTCATCCTCAGAAGCTTAAAGACTGCGACGCTAATTGCAAACTGGACGCCGGTCCTCATGTATTCTCCGAGAATCGCTTTGCTGATGTGGGATAGTGCCCATTGCTGCTTATCTGTCAGATTCGCACCCTTTACCAGATCAAACCTTTCTTCACCCGGTAGATACGTTATGGCACCGCTCTGCTCTGCCCTTCGAAGTGTTAATTCTGACTCGGCACTGCAGGGAACAACAATCATATCGTGATAGCTTTCCCTTATCTTCTCGAAATTTTTAGTGGCTTCTGGGACGTCCATCTTGTTAGCGACGATCAAGGTGGGCTTGGAAACCTCTCGCAGAGTCCATGCAAACTCCCGTCGCTGGTCGTCGGTCCATCTCTCAGCCTCTTCACCATACAATTTGTGTTTCGACAAAGCCTCTATTACGTGTGATCTCTTGACTCCTACGCCCTGCATGATTTCGCTCACGGTCTCTCCAAAGTCTGAAGATGGAGAGCCCTTCATGGTCCGGATGATACGATCAAAGCTGTTATCGAGAATCTTGAGGTACCACATCGCAAGTTCTTCCTCAATATCAGAAACGTCCGCCACCGGGTCCCCGACGCCCGGACTGGCAATTTTACCGTCGGCATCAATGCTACCCGAAGCGTCGACTATATGCAACAATGCGTCTGACTGCGCTGCAACTGTAAGAAACTGGTTGCCCAGACCTCGCCCCTGCCACGCGCCCTTGATAAGCCCCGGAAGGTCAATGATTTCCACTGGAATTATTCTCCAGCCATCCTTGCAAACGGAGTTGCGAGGATTGTCAGTTTTAACTCCAAGTTCTCTGTGGACACAGAGGGTTGCAGCGTGTCCCACTCCGGTGTTAGGAGCTTTTGTCGTGAAAGGATAATTGCTCATCTCAGCGCTCTGAGTCGTCGCAGAGTTGAAAAAAGTCGTCTTACCTGTATTGGTCTTGCCGATCAGACCTATCTTTACTAGTGGCATTCTTGATTGGGGTCTATACATTCGGTACCACGATAAA
>Ga0335085_10000881_pt1 | contig 73663 bp, 59 predicted proteins | sample Lox_Sample_45_FD_206712 | JGI IMG/M metagenome (GOLD analysis project Ga0335085, IMG submission 206712) | Soil microbial communities from Loxahatchee National Wildlife Refuge, Florida, United States - Lox_Sample_4.5 | ecosystem: Environmental > Terrestrial > Soil > Wetlands | place: USA... | reverse complement strand
CCACCACCGCCTTCAATTTGACGAGGATCTGGAAGCAAGCCCCGGAGGCGCTGGGGCGGTAACCTCCGCCGTCGGGCTGGGTCGAGCGAGGATCGAGTTTGCGAAACGTTGAAGGGGATCATTGCCAGTCTCCGCGCTTACACTGCGAAAGAGAATCTCGGGCGGCGCGAGTTCTCACACAAACTCTTCAGCCCCGCCGTTAAAGACCTTCGAGATTTCTCCCTTGTCTCGCCCCACGCACAGCTTGCAGTTGCAAGCTGTGCGTGGGGCGAGACGAGAAAAGCGTCTAAATACGCTGTGCGGCAGGGCTGAAGCCCTGCCCTTTCGGCTCTGATAGGGCCGCTGGTGAGAAATGCGGATTAGTGGGCGCATCTTTTCTGCCACGCGGTCACATTACTCCCCGACCTCTCTCCGCTCAAGGAGATCCTTTGCCTGCCGGCCATGATGCGTCAAAGCGGCTTGTTGCGGCTACACGATTAAACTCCGGCAGATAGTGCCAATCACGTATTGCCCCGACGCAACCCCAACAGGTAGCCTTTCTAAGCGTTCGAGTGCGGTCTTCGATAGCAGGGCAGTTCTCATAGGTAAGAAGAAGGGTCACATCATAGGGGCAGCTCCCGCGCGGGAGCTCGCCGGCGGGGTGCATTTATGCGGATTCATCGGTACGTTCCGGTCGCCGTTTTCCTGGCGACGCTGATGTTCGTTTCTGTTCGTCCGGCATCTGGGCAAGGTTGAGTGTGCCAAAGACAAAACCCATCCGTGTTTGGTGGGTCAGACGCTTATATGCAGAAGGGGCAGTGGCAGCTCACCACTTCTTTCTTCCACTTCTATTCCGACAAGCATTACATCGGCACTGAGCCCAACAACAACATCACTGCCTACCAGGGTCCCGTGAACGTTCGCAGCCAGTTTGACCTTATGTTCACCTACGCCCTCACCGACCGTTGGGACGTTTCGCTCGACGTTCCCATTCAGCACCAGACCTATGATCTTCACCGGCCCTTTCCCGCCTCAGGTCAATCGGGGCCGGTTCCCATCAACACCGGGGCGGATGGCCTGGGCGACATCATCCTCAGCGGGGGCTACTGGTTGTTTTCGCCCAGGCAGTCCCGGGGAAACGTCTTTGTCTCCCTGGGCCTGGAGATGCCCACGGGCAATTATTATGCTAGCTCTGACGTCTACGGCCGCCAAGTCCCGGTGGACACCTCCGTGCAGCCGGGCAACAGGGCTTGGGGAGTGGTTCCCACGGTGCAGGCTTTCCGGACCTTCAACCGGTTCGCGGTTTGGGGTTTCGGGACGTACCTGATCAACCCGCGAAACACCACCGGGACGCCGGCCTTCTTCCCAGCGCTCGGCAACCCCAACACCACTACAGTGAATTCGAGCGCTGACCAATACCTGGCAGTGGTGGGCGGCACGATTCCCACGCCTTTGCACTGGCTCTCCCTCACTGCCGCGTACCGCTTTTCTGGGGTTCCAGTCCAGGATCTGTTCGGCCCCTCGGACGGATTCCGTCGGCCTGCCAACCTGCAATACATCGCGCCCGGCCTGGATGTTACCTTCCTCGGGCGAACCATCAGTTTCAGCGTGCCGATGGTGACCTACATCAACGTCAAGCCCCACATTGTGAATGGCGTGAATCAGAATACTGACGCTACCGTTCCCGGTTTCATGTTCACAATTTCCTATCCGTTGCGGTTCGGCGGCGGAGGAGGACATCGGTCCTCTTGAGTCGGCGAGTGAAACTCGTCCTTCCGGTGTTGTTGCCGGTGTTTGCCCTGGCGGCGCCGCATAGCTTGGCGGCCGGGGAACCGCGCCCGGGCGATCAGGTGGCCGACTTTACCTTCACCGATTTTTCCGGCGTGCAGCATCGCCTTTCGGATTTTGCCGGCAAGTACGTCCTGCTTGATTTTTGGGCTACGTGGTGCGGGCCGTGCCTGAAAGAGATTCCTGACCTCAAACAGGCTCGCGAACAGTTTAGCCCTCGCGGGCTTGTCATTGTTGGCATGAATAGCGACAAGAAGCAGGAAGCGGCCCAGCGGTTTGTGCGTGAGAACGATATTCCCTGGGTGCAATCGTCTGCCAGCAGCACCGGGCAGATCATGCATCACGCGTTGAAGGTGAAGTGGTACCCCACGCTGATTCTGCTCGGACCGGATGCCAAAATTCTCGCTGTCTCGGTGGGTGAAAAGCCGCCACTCTACGGTCCTGCTCTGCTCAAGACCCTCGATCAGACTCTTCCTTCGGGCCAGTCCTGAGGCGCCGGCGCCAAGCTGACACAAGCAAGATGGAAAAAGAGGTGACGGACAGCGGCCTCTTTCCCTGGCAACTCGGATTCGGTGCCCTTCAACTGATACGATGCAGCGCAAAGCCCGAAAAGCGGATCAAACCAAACGTAGAGCTAATCACGGCGACATAAGTTGTAGCGGCGCTCTCCGAGCGCACAGGAGCAGATAATCGGAGCAGGTGGTCAGAAGTGGGAGCGGTCGGGAGAAAAGGAGCGCGCTGCAGGGGCGCAATGCAATAGCCGGGGGCAACGCCCCCGGAACAGGATCGCGATCTCAGAGCGACCCTGAAAGGGTCGAATAAACACGAACGTCGCGCCGTCCGTGAGCACGGGTGGCAGCGCGAATTAGCTGAAAGCCCGCCTCGGAATTCGCCTCGGAATTCGCTTGACTTTCTCTCTCCACAAGCGCAGAATGCGCAACGTCGGCTGGGGCTGACCCGAGGTAGCGGGTCAGCTAGCTCAAGGGGGCACCTCACAACAAGTTGATTCCTGCCGGCTCCGGATTTGATTCGTCAACACACGCGAACTCAAGGAGGAGTCCATGAAATCGCGAAAAACGGTCGAGCTCAACAAAGGGTTCAACAAACGCTGGCTAGGTTATGCGGCGGCAGCGGGCGCTGCCGGCGTGGGAATGCTCGCCACGGCGCCTCCCGCTCGAGCGGACATCATTTTTACCCCCACCGAGTCCAAAGTGCCCGTCAACGGTTCTCTGGGTCTGGACGTCAACCACGACGGCACCACGGACTTCAACCTGACGAACTTTGCGACTCTTCATACTCTGATTCGCGGTGGGAAGACCTCCATTTTCAATTATTACGGCGGGGCGCGCATGAACGTTTCACCCCTCGGCAACCTGGTGGTGGGACACTCAGCTTCTGTTGCCCGCCTGCCTTTCGGAGCGTTTATAGGCTCGTACCAGAATGGGGCGTTCAACCAAGGCACTCGCATGGCCTCGGTGGCCGGGGGCTTCGGTACAAAGTGGGTGTGGTCGTACTACCTCCCTGGACGCGGTTGGCAGCATGGCACGCATGTGAGTCGCCATCCCTTTCTTACTTCTCAGGGCCAAGGCTCCTGGAGGGGCGACGGCACGGGTTACCTGGGCTTTCTGTTCACCGCCGCTGATGGCTTCCATTACGGCTGGGCAAGCTTCGATATTACGGAACTGACCTCGCCCTCCAGCGTCTCCTACAACGAGGTGCTGACGGGTTATGCCTACAACACCGTGCCTGACGCCTCAATTACCGCCGGCGAGGGTTTTCGGACGCCCGAGCCCGGCACGCTCGGCCTGCTCGCGCTCGGGTCGCTGGGGCTGGGATTCTGGCGGCGGCGGAAGGCAGTAGGCAGTCAGCAGTAGGCAGTCGGCAGTAGGCGCAGTGGAACCACACCGTGGCACCGCCGCTCCCGGCGGTGCGGCGCCGGGCGGTCGTCAGCAAGATAGTCGGAGTCGGCGGTGGGAAGTGGTAAGCGGTTCAGAGAAGAAGTGCGCCCTGAAGGGGCACTCTATAATAGCCGGGGGCAACGCCCCCGGAACAGGATCGCGATCTCAGAGCGACCCTGAAAGGGTCGAATAAACACGAACGTCGCGCCGTCCGTGAGCACGGGTGGCAGCGGTCCGGGTAGAAGAAAAGCGCCCTGCAGGGGCGCAATGCAATAGCCGGGGGCAGTCGCCCCCGGAACGGGATCACGATCTCAGAACGACCCTGAAAGGGTCGAATACTGACAACCTGCACCCGCATCAGAGGCGGCGGTCAGCCCGGGCTCTCAGTACTCACCCATATCCATCCAAAAGTCCCCTCCGCCACTGCATCGTAACCACTGATCTATAACTAGTATGCTGTTGAATATTATTATTATATCAATATTGCGTCTTGACGCGGTTTGACGACAAGAGTCCAATGCCCGCGGGGACAACTGTCATGGCGGAGACCGACGGCAACCGTCACGGGGGAGGCCACTATCAACGTCCGCGCCGGAAAGGGACGGCACCGAAGTTGTCGCGACTCCTCGAACGCCGTCTTGCCCACTACGCGCTGGCGGCTGGAGCTGGGGCTAGCCCAAGCGGGCGAATCAGCGACCTCAAGACAGTAGTCCGCACCTCAAGTTCATTCCTGCCGGCTCCAGATTTGAGCGAGCGAACTCAAGGAGGTGTCTATGAAATCGCGCAAAACCACCGACCTTGGCGAGCGCCTCAATAAGCGCTGGCGAGGTTACGCGGCGGCCGCAGGTGCGGCCTGTGTTGGAATGCTGGCCGGTGCGACCACGGCCAAGGCAGACATTGTCTACGTGGTTTCGGGGTGGGGATTTGACTTCTTCCCGACGAACCCCCCGGGCAGCTATCCATGGCAAACGATAGCGTCGGTCAATCTGAACGTGTTGGGTGTGAATGGATTCCAAGTTTCCGCGAGCGGGTTCCTGAATCCCTATTACGGTAGAGCAAAAGCCAATGTGGCCGGATTCGGCAACATAGCCTTCCTGAATAGTGGCAGACCGTTGGCCAAGGGGACAGAAATCGGTGCCGGCGGTCCTGGCGTGGGTGGAGGAATCCCTCTCGGCGCCTTTTACCTTTGGCGAGGTTTCGCTAGTGTGGAGCCCCAGTGGATGAGCGCTACATCTACGACGGGTTATCATTACCGCGCGTTCGGCCATCTCAACAATGGTTATCTCGGGTTGCGGTTCGACCTTAATGGCCAGTATTACTACGGTTGGGCGGAGTTCAGCTTCCAGGAGGCTGCCGGTGGTGGAGTTGATGTGAGTGGAGACCTTACGGGCTACGCCTACAACACCGTCCCCGGCCAGTCGATCCAGGCGGGCCAAACCACCGCCGCTACCCCCGAGCCTGCAACGCTCGCCCTGCTCGCACTCGGGTCGCTGGGGCTGGGATTCTGGCGGCGGCGAAAGCAGGAGCCAGAAGGCAGCAGCCGCAAGCCGGAAGACCGTGCGTAGCGCAGCGCTCGCTTTCAGCGCTGCGGTCTTTCACGAGTAACGAGCGGCGGCTTTTGGCGCGGGCCAACCACCTCAAGGAGGGGAGATATGGAGACGCGGAGGGGAAAGCCAGAACAATCCAAGGTTGATCGCTCTGCCGGCGAGGCGGTTCGACTCAAGGAAGACTTCAGTAAGCGCTTGGCGGGTTACGCCGCAGCGGCTGGAACGGCCGGCGTGGGATTGCTGGCACTCGCCCAACCCGCCCGGGCCGACATCATCTACACACCCACCGATATCACGGTCAGGTACTTAGGGACCCTGGGTATCGATCTCAATGGCGACGGGACCAACGACTTCAGCCTCGGGGTTTCGTACTACGCCGTGAACTTTCGCGGTGGGGCCTCGGGGGATGGCGTCCTCGTGAATTTTGTGAATTTTCGCGCCGCTGCCCTAGTCACCGGCGCAAATATCGGACCTGGCGGGAGATTCTACCGGTCCGGGTACGTGGTGTCTGCCAATAGCTTCGGGGGTTCTTGGTACAACGTCACCAACCGTTACTTGGGCTTGGAATTCGAGATCAACGGGCAGGAGCACTTCGGTTGGGCACGCCTCAATGTCCAAAGTCTTGGAGGCTCTGTTGTCACGCTGACTGGCTACGCCTACGAGACCGATGCCAATCAATCGATTCGCGCCGGGCAAACGACAGAAACACCCGAGCCCGGAACGCTTGGACTGCTTGCGCTCGGAGCGCTCGGGCTCGGCTTGTGGCGGCGGAGAAAGGCAGTCGCCAGTCAACAGTAGGCAGTCGGCAATTTGCGTGGATGCCGCGCCCTCTGCCACCGCACGAAACAAACGGTGAAGGAGCCTGAGGCGGACGAGGGTGGTTGCACTGTACGCCTGGACAGTTTGGCCGGAATTTGGCCTCGGAATCTGCTTGACTTTCTGCCTCGACAAGCGCAGGATACGCAACGTCGGCCGGGGCTGACCCGACAGGCGGATCAGTCACTCAAGACGCTAGTCACCTACAACTCAGCTTCATCCCTGCCGGCTCCAGATTTGATTCGTGAGCAAGCGAACTCGAGGGGGATGCTATGAAGTCACGTCACACGGCGAAGCTAGGCGAAAGCCTGAGCAAGCGTTTGGCTGGTTATGCCGCAGCGGCAGGTGCCGCGGGAGTCGGAATGCTGGCCACGACGCAGCCGGCGCGCGCCGACATCATTTACACGCCGGCTAACACCAGCCTGACTGGGGGGGTTCGGTTTCATTCCCCTGGACTTGAATAACGATGGGACTACAGACTTTTGGCTGCAGATTAATTACTTCGATTGGTCGTCAGTGGAGGAACGGGGCCTCCACGCCAGCAACGGAGCCCTGGGCATTTTTTTAAGGGGGTCTCCTCGGAAGTGGGCCGCTGCGCTAAGCGAGGATGCACCTATCGGCTCGAGTGGCCGATTCTTCCAGTCTGGTTATCTGGCCTCAGTTCCCCATTCAGCATACGGGCCATGGGTTGATGTGAGTGGAAAATACCTTGGTCTTAGGCTCATCGTGGATGGCCAAGCCCACTATGGCTGGGCGCGGCTAAATGTCACTATCTGCTTGCTGAGATCACCGGGCTGCTTACCCGGCAATCAGATAACCGAAACCCTAACCGGGTACGCATACGATACGGTTCCCAATCAGGGACTGCTGGCCGGGCAGACCACGGCCACTCCTGAACCCGGCACCCTCGGTCTGTTAGCGCTCGGGTCGCTGGGCCTTGGATTCTGGCGGCGGAGAAAGGCAGTCGCCAGTCAGCAGTAGGCAGTCAGCCGTTGCACCGTGGCACCGCCACTCCTGGCGGTGCCACAGTCGGCGGAAGCTACCAGTAGCGACGAGTGAACTGCGCGAAGCGCCTTGGATTGGGTACTGGTGTTATTTGAACGCGCCGAAACGCTGTCATTCCCGCCTTCGCTGATTGAATGACTGCGGCCTGGAGGGTCCACCCAGCAAATGACACCAGTACCTTGGAGTGCGGCGGCTTGACGCCGCCTTTGTGTTCCTTTCACAACCTATCTGAAGGCGGCGTGGAGCCGCCGCGCACTCCAAGGCGCTTCGCGCACCAGTTCTTTTCTGTTGCCAAAAGAATTACGCTATGCTATTATTTCCTCACGTTATGTACCAAGTGACAATATGTCCCTTCGTCTCAAACGCACCGTAACGCCGGCCCGTTTAGCGGCCAATCGCCGAAGCGCCCTCAAATCGACCGGCCCCCGAACCGAAGCCGGCAAGCGCCGGTCAAGCCTGAACGCTTTGGGCAGGGGTAGTGGGTCAAAGGCCATGAGGCTGTTTTGGGAAGTTCTCATGACGGCGCCCGTCGGCGAGGTCTTGCAGACGGCCGACTGGCTGATGGCCTCTGAGCAACGTCTGCAGTGTCAGGACTTGCTGCAGCTCTTTCGCTCGCCGCGTGATGTTAGGGACGAGATTCGTTGGGCGAAGGCTCGAAATCGAAGAAAGAAAGAGATAGCGATCGAAGCCTAAGACTCCTTTGTTTTCAACGCGAATTTCAAACGAACCCGTCAAGTTTATGATTCTACAATCCTTAATCTAAATGACCCAGTATGTTATTGACTCAAATTGGTTTACATCAAAAACAAGTGGTTTTTAGACGCTAGTTTTCTGGGGAACCCAGCAAATACCTGATTCTATGAAGCTTGTCCGCGGTATCCCGTCATGTTATTGACGTGCAGTGGCTTAGCTGAATGGCGTGATTAGGAATGCGCTTGAATCCCGGCTGTAGCGGCGGTCTGTGACCGCCGTGCTTAAGAATCAATGGCTTCGGCGGTTACAGACCGCCGCTACAGCCCGCGAATCGGGTTTTTCCAGATTTCTTATGCCTGAGCCACTCGCCAAAAAGGTGCTGCTGATCGGCTGGGACGCCGCCGACTGGAAAGTGGCCACGCCGCTGATGGATCAGGGCCTGATGCCCACCCTGGATGACCTCGTCAGCCAGGGCGTGATGGGCAATCTGGCCACGCTGCGTCCCATCCTCTCGCCCATGCTGTGGAACTCGATTGCCACCGGCATGCGGGCCGACAAGCACGGCATCCACGGCTTCATGGAGCCCGACACGCACACCGGCGGCGTGCGGCCGGTCACCAGCACCTCGCGCAAGGTCAAGGCGATCTGGAATATCCTTACCCAACGAGGCTACAAGACTCACGTGCTGGGCTGGTTCGCTGGGCATCCGGCCGAGCCGGTCAACGGCATTTCGGTTTCTGACCTTTATCCTTACGCCCAAGCGCCGCTGGATAAGCCGTGGCCGCTGCCGCCCGGCGCCGTCCATCCCGAGACCCTGCGCGATACTTTCGCCGAGCTGCGCATGCATCCCGCAGAGGTTAGCGAGGCGGCCATCCTGCCCTGGATTCCCAAAGCGGCGGAGATCGACCAGGAAAAGGACAAAGGCTTGGCCTCATTCGCCAAGATTCTGGCCGAGAACCTGAGCATTCACAATGCCGCAACGTGGATCCTGCAGAATCAGCCCTGGGACTTCATGGCCGTCTATTACAACGGCATCGACCATTTCTGCCACGGTTTCATGCATTTCCATCCGCCGCGCATGGAGGGCATTCCCGAAGACAAGTTTGAAGTGTACAAGGACGTGGTGAATAACGCCTACCGCTTCCACGACATGTGCCTGCGCACGCTGCTGCAACTCGCCGGCCCGCAGGCTACCGTGATGCTGGTGTCTGACCACGGCTTCCACTCGGACCATCTGCGGCCGCGCGGCATTCCGAATGAGCCTGCGGGCCCGGCGGTGCAGCATCGGCAGTTCGGTGTGATTGCGATGCGCGGCCCCCACATCAAGGAGGACGAACGCATCTACGGCGCCACGCTGCTGGATGTGACGCCGACTATCCTGACGCTGTTCGGGCTGCCTGTCGGTGAAGATATGGATGGCCGCGTTCTGGTGCAGGCTTTCGAGGAGCCGCCCGAAGTGACGCGAATCCCCAGTTGGGATCAAGTGCCCGGTGAATGCGGGATGCACCCCGCCGATCTGCGCATGGACCCGGCTGCCGCCCAGGCCGTCCTGCAGCAGTTTGTGGCCCTCGGCTACATTCAGCCGCCCAATGAGAATCAGCAGAAGGCCGCCGAAGTTGCCGTACGCGAAGCCAACTACAACCTGGCGCGCGTCTACCTGGATTCGCGCCGTCCACGCCTGGCGCTGCCGCTGCTCGAAGAGATCGTAAAGGGTAGCGACGAAGCGCGCTTTCGCCAGCACCTGGCGCAGTGCCATTACATGTTGGGCCAGCGCGAAGAGGCCAAAAGGATTCTCGAGGATCTGATCGCCAATCCACCAAAACCACCGAAGCCTGCAGGGGCGGGGCTTGCCCCGCCCGATGGCCGGGAAGCTAGCCCAGTTGCGGCCGAGGACCAAACCGTGGGGGCAGGGCTTGCCCCGCCCAATGGCCAGAGAGTTGTCCTGCCAACGCCGGCTGGGGCCGACGTTGTGGCGGGTGGAAGGGCCAGCGCCGAGGGTGCGCCGGTTGCGGCGCCCCTCCCAAGCACAATAACGGACCCTCGCCCCCTTGGGGGAGAGGGTGGCGCGCAATCGCCGGGTGAGGGGGATAGTAAGGCAGCCGGCGCAGGAGCTGCGGAGGAGGGCGGGGTAAGCCCCGCCCCTACGAGCACGCCCACGCCTTGGGCTGAGTGGTTGATGGGCGTTATCCACTTCGAAGAAGGCAATACCGACGAGGCGCTGGCCTGCTTGTTGCGCGCCGAGCAAGCTGACCCGCGCCTTCCGAACCTGCACTGGCGCATCGGTGAGACCTATCTGCGCCGCCAGCAATTGGACGATGCGGAGCGCGCCTTTCGCCGCGCGCTGGAAATCGATGGCGATAGTGCCGAGGCTCACTTGGGGCTCGCCCAAGTTCACTTGCGTCGCCGGCAGGATGAGGACGCGGCGGAGGAGTCTTTGGTCGCTGTGGGCCTGCAGCACTTTCTGCCGCTGGGCCACTACTCGCTAGGAGTAGCATTGGCGCGCCTCGGGCATCCTCATCGCGCTACGGTGGCGTTTGAGACTGCAGTTTCCATGCTGCCGGGCTTAGTCAACGGACACCGCTGGCTGGCAGCGCTGCACGCGCGGCCAGGAGGCGATCTCGAAAAAGCAGGGGCACACCGGAAGCTGGCCGCTGACTTGATGAAGCGCCGGCGGGAGCAGTCAAGGGTAGCGGCGGGTGGCGGGTGATGGTCAGTGACAAGCGACGAGTGACGAGAGACGAGAAGAAGGAAGCCAGGAGTCAGAAGCCAGAAGCAAGAAGCCAGAAGCAGGGGAGCGCCGGCGGAACAGATGAAAGCAGTGGCAGGTGGGAAGTGACGGGCAGTGATAAGTGAGGGCCGATAAGCGGGCGGCCAGTGGGCTACTCGCAACTTATCGCGGCTTCAGCCTCCTGGCTTCTGACTCCTGGCTTCTGGCTTCTTACTCCTGACTTCTTGGTTCTCGTCACTTGCCGCTTGCCACTGGTCACTATGATTGTTATCGTTTCCGGCCTGCCGCGTTCGGGCACTTCGCTCGCCATGCAAATGCTCAGTGCCGGCGGCTTACCGGTACTGACCGACGGAATACGCGCCGCGGACTCCGACAATCCCCGGGGCTATTACGAATGGGAGCCCGTCAAGCAGCTCTCACACGAGCCCAGTATTGTAGCCCAGGCCGAGGGCCGTGTTGTCAAGGTGATCTCGTCTCTCCTGTTTGCGCTGCCTGCGGGCCATGAATACAGGGTGATCTTCATGTTGCGGCCGCTTGACGAAGTGCTCGCCTCTCAGGCGGTGATGCTTCGCAACCGCGGCACCGAGGGCGCAAAACTCGCGCCCGCGGCCATGCGGGCCGCGCTCGAGGCTCATCTGGCGCAAGTGGACGCCTGGCTTCGAACCCGTCCGGATCTTGCGGTCTTGAAGGTAAGCCTCCACGACGTGCTGGCTGATCCTCGTGGAAAAGCTGAAAGCATGGCGCGGTTTGTAGGCTTGCCCCTGGATACTGAGGCGATGGCGCGGCAGGTTGATGCTTCTCTTCACCGCCAGGGCGTTATACGACGCCCATGACCAGCAGCAACACAAATGTTGGGCGTTCGGATGGGTTGAGCGGTGCGCGCGCTGAGCCGTGCCCACAACGCGATGAACCACGAATTCTCATTCGGGCTGGTCGGGCCTTCCCACAAGGGTGAAGACAGCTTCGGCGGGCAGATCGATCTCCGCATGGTCGCCATGCGCAGGAAGGGTCATGACTCTCTGACAGTCCAGCTTGCGTGTGGTTTCGTAAAGGTCCCAGCTTACGGGTCCGTCATCGGTTGTTGCCAACTCGATTCTGAGATGATCAGGTCCGCCTTCTTTCACGCCAACAACCACGACTGCACTCGGCGAGGGACCTTGGAAAGCGGAAAGGGTTAGGGCTGCGGCTTGAGTTGCGGCGGCGATCCTGCGCCAACCCGGCCGGACGAAATGATAAAGCTGACGCGTAGCGTAGTAGCTCTTTTTGGGCGAGTAGACGTGGCTGGCGCTTGTAAACAAGCCGTAATAGCACAGTCGCTTTGCGCACTCCTCGTAGTCGTCAAAGGCGTCGAAGTAGAAAACGGCATTGGCCCCTTGATTGAGGGCGGTGAGTGCGCGTCGATTGGCAGCGAGGGAAAAATTCTTCCACTGGTTCTCGAAAGTCTTGTCCCGATCATTCAGGTCCCCGTACTCGGTGAGCCACACCGGGATCTGGGAATACTTGCTGGACTTCACGCGTTCCACCTGTGGGCCCACCGAATTCTCACCATACGTGTGGAAGGTAAAGACGCCCACCTGCTTCATCAACTCGTCGTCTTTCAGGATGGGGTCTGCATAGTCATTGGTGATCACTGCGTTATCCGGCACCGCCAACCTCACGTCGCCCATCCCGTCCTTCTTCAACTTCCGCGCCACAGCTTCCAATACCTTGGGAGCTTCGTCGGGATCGATGCGCGGACCTTCCGGCGGGTAGCAATCCGTCTCATTAAAAGGGCTGAAGTATTCGAAGTCGATGTGTGCCTGGGTGCGGGCGTACTTCACCATGGAAACCACTTCCTCGGCAAAGTCGTCGTAATGCGCCGGACTCAAGTGCCCTTGCAAATTCGGAGGCGCATTCTCTTGGCAGACCGTGTGCCGCGGAGGCAAGGGATTGTTGTCGGTCATCCATGCCGGAACGGGGCCCATCAGGGAAATCATCGGGCGAATGCCCCGCGAATTCAGGTACCGCAAGCCGTTCCAGGTGGCTTCGAAAATGGGCGTCGAGTAGCGGTCATTCCAATACTCGCCGTCCTTGGCGCCAGGGGTCTCCTCCCAGTTGCTGTAAACCAGGTAGGGAACCACACGAAACATGGTGACTCCAAGGTCGTCGATCAACTTGTCGAACATGGCCTTCTGGTCGTTCCGAAAGTAGGGCCCGGTGTAATTCGCGCCGAATCCTTGTATCTGCTGAAATGTCTGAGAAGGATCGATGACGATTTTGGCGGCTGCACGTTCCTCCTGTCCCCTGGCCTGCAGGACAAGTCCCAGGATTGTGAAAAACAAAAGACGAGTTGATCGGCTATTGACCATGACTTTCTCAATGGAGGCGAATTAAATCGAAGGAACCTTGACAGCGAAGTCAGAATCCAGGGTAATTATACGCGCCCAGGTTGGACTCTGTTAGCCTTTCGGCCGGCGGCGGCAAGATCTGGCGCACGGGCGGCGACGCAATAAGACGAATCGATGCGAAGGTGAGCTTCCGATGAGAATTACCGGAGTCGAGGGAATCATCCTACGTCTCCCGTTGCGGCAAGCTGTCGCGGATGGCACCCAGGACGACTTGCTGATTCGTATCGAAACGGACGAAGGAATTACCGGATACGGGGAGGTCGACACCTCGCCCGAAGTGGGCAAGGCAGTGATCGATGCCGAAATGTCGCACGGCACCTGTTACGGTCTGCGCGAAATCCTGATTGGCATGGATCCGTTTGACATCGAGCAGATCTGGAACCTGATGTACCGCAAGACCAATTACTACGGGCGTCTTGGGGTCGTGCTGCACGCGATGAGCGGAGTGGATATGGCGCTGTGGGACATCCTCGGGAAAGCGGTGGGCAAGCCCGTGCACAAGCTGCTGGGAGGAAGCTTCTGCGATAAGGTCCGACCTTACGCCAGCATGTTGATGCCGGAGACTGCAGAAGAGGTACGCGAGTTCGTCGGCCGCTATGCGGAGCAAGGTTTCACGGCCATGAAGTTCGGCTACGGCCCCCTCGGCAAAGATGTGCGAAGGGACGTCCAACTCGCTGCCGCAGCGAAGGAAGCCGCGGGACCGAATGTCGAGGTCATGATCGATATCGGCCACGGGTACACCTTGAAGATGGCCATGCAGGCTGCCAAAGAGTTTGAGAGCTTGGGCATTTATTGGATGGAAGAACCTTTTCCACCCGAGGCCATTCACGACTACCAGCGCCTGTGCGATTCTACCTCGCTGCGAATAGCCGCCGGCGAGCAGGACGTGGGCCGCTGGACCTCTCGCCGGCTGATTTGGGAGGCTCACCTGGACGTGATTCAACCCGATATCTCGCGAGTCGGTGGGCTTACCGAAGCCAAGCGAATTGCTTACATGGCTCATGAGGCCAATCGTGTCTGCGTGCCGCACGCGTTTCGGACCGGCCTCTTAGTGGCGGCCTGCTTACATTTGATTGCCGCCATTCCGAACTCTGCGTTTCTCGAGTTTTCGGTAACGGACTCGGCCCTCCGCAGGGAACTTCTTTTGGAGCCCTTCAAGGTAGTAAGGGGCTATGTAGCGGTTCCGGCCAAGCCGGGTCTTGGCATTGAGCTCAATGCGGAGACCATCGAACGCTACCGCGTCCATTAGGAAAGTCGCGCCCGCAAAGGGTCTGGCGAAGACGAGGTCTAGGATGAAACTGGAAGATCGAGTGGCAATCATCACCGGGTCGGCGTCCGGCATCGGACGGGCGAGCGCCGGGGAGTTTGCCCGGGAAGGCGCACAGGTGGTGGTCGCGGACATCAACATCACCGGAGCCCAGGAAACCGTGAAGCAAATTGAGGCTGCTGGAGGAGTCGGGCTCGCGGTGAGTACCGACGTGGCGGACTCGGGATCCGTGGAGGCTTTGATCGAGCAAACACTGCGAACCTTCGGACGGATCAACGTACTCTTCAACAACGCGGCCATCCAGGTGAGCAAAACTGTGGAAGACACAACGGTGGAGGAATGGAACCGGGAAATCAGCATCAATCTGGGTGGAGTGTTCTTGTGCTCGAAGTTCGCCATACCCCACTTGCGAAGAACCAAAGGGTGCATTGTTAACATGGCCTCGGTGAACGGATATTTTGTCGAACCCCAGTGCGCCGGTTATTGCGCCACGAAAGGCGGGATTATCGCTTTGACGAAGGCGATGGCGATCGATCACGGCAAAGACGGAATCAGAGTGAATTGCATCTGTCCGGGATACATTGACTCAGGGCTGGCGTGGGAGTACTTCAAAGTTCAACCCGACCCCGCTGAGGCCAGAAATTCCGCCGGAAAACTGCATGCACTCTGGCGCGTGGGGCAACCGGAGGAAGTCGCGCGCCTGGCCGTATTCCTTGCCAGTGACGACGCCTCGTTCATGACGGGCTCCTCGGTGACCGTCAGCGGGGGGTTTGGCTTCGGCTTGCCGCCGGCGGGTTGATTCGGCAAGCAGAAGAGCACTGTCATTTCGAGCCCGTTCGCCTTTCGGCTGCGCACGGTCCCGAGCAGAGCGAGGAGCTCAGGGTAAACTCCGCGAGAAATCGATCTGAAATGGAGAGCTTCGCTGATGCCTCTCGACGACGCTGAGACCCTGCGATTCGTTCGTTACAACCTGTATGTGGCGGCGGTGTGCGACATTCTGGACGCGCTCGGTTACCGCAACCAGGCCATGCACCAGCGCCTGCGCCCGTTGCTGCCCGATCGCAAGAACTGTGGATTCGTAGGGCGAGCCCGTACCTTTCGGTGGATGGAGACCGATCACGTTCCCGACAATGATCCTTACGAAATCGAGCTTGAGGCCGTGGATTCTCTCGGTCCCGGTGACGTTGTCGTACACTCGACGGACTACGCAGGCACGAACGCACCTTGGGGCGAACTGATGAGTACCGTGGCCAAAAGGAACGGCGCCGTGGGATGCGTGTGCGACAGCCAGATTCGCGATTGCAACCGCATCATCGAAATGGAATTTCCGGTTTACTACGCTGGCATCCGTCCCCTCGATTCGTTGGGGCGCGGAGTCTTGATGGCCTATGACGTTCCCGTCCATTGTGGCGACGTCCTGGTAAAGCCTGGCAACCTGGTGTTCGCTGACTTTGACGGCATCGTCGTGGTGCCGAATGAGGTTGAAGAGGCGGTTCTGTTAAAGGCTCAGGAAAAAGTAGACAAAGAGAATCTTTCCCGCAAGGAACTCCTCGAAGGTAAGTCTCTTGGCGAGGTGTACCGCAAGTACGGCGTGCTGTAACCGACTGCGGAGAGGCTTCTCGAAACTCGGTCGTTTTCGAGTGGAACGAGGGATTCCGCCTTGGACGGTTGTTTGTTCGGCCTGTTCGTTGGCATCGGAAAGTTCACAACGTTATGGTGAGGCCGCCATCCACCACAAGATCTGCGCCTGTCAAATATCCGCATTCCCGCGAGGCAAGAAACAACGCCGCCGCCGCTACTTCTTCTGGAACGCCGGCGCGCCCTAGGGGAATACGTCCGGAATTCACATAGTAGTCAGCGAACCGAGGAGTGGAGGTTTCGTCAGCCCCATCCACGATGGACATCGGCGTTCGAATGAACCCTGGACTAACGGAATTGACCACAATATTGTGAGGAGCAAATTCGATGGCAAGATTCCGCGTCAACTGCGCCACTGCTCCCTTGGAAGCTGCGTAAGCCCCGGATCCGGGCTCAGAAATCATTCGGTGCACCGAACCGATGTTCACGATACTCCCACCGCCGTGCTTGCGCATCTCGGCCGCCGCTGACCTTGCGCAGACGAAGTAAGCGGTGAGGTTGGTATCCAGAACTTCGTGCCATTCTTCCACCGTCTGCTCGTCAATGCTTCGGAGAACGTAAGTGGCCGCGTTGTTGACGAGGATATCCAGTCGACCCATTCGCATGGCGGCGTCATGAACTGCTTGTTCCGCTGCCGGGTGGTTAGAGAGATCGAGTTCCCAGGCGAGAGCCGCGGACCCCGTTTGCGTAATCTCGGCCGCCGCGTCAGTAGCTCCCTGGCGGTCGAAAACTGCCACGGAGGCTCCCTCGGTCGCGAAGAGCTTCGCCGTGGCCAGGCCAATGCCCCTGCCCGCGCCGGTTATGATTGCGACTTTGCTGTCCAAGCGTCCCATAATTGACTGGCATGTTAAAGCTGCGGACTTCCCGGCGGACTCGTCCCTTCCGGCAATGGTTTCGAGCAGGATCTGCGCTGAGTGGATCGTTGAAGTTTGTCTGATCCTCTTCGTTGACCCTCATTCAGTATAGTGGCTATTTTACCCTAGCCAACCGGAGTGCGGTTGCAAAGGGAATCTTTGCCATACGGGTCGTTCTTCGAGAGCGGCGCGTGGAAATGCGCTTCGTTTCACGCGATAATGTTCACACCACCATCAACATGCAGCGTTTCTCCGGTGATGCGTCTGGCATAGGGCGTGGCGAGGTAAGCACACGTAAAACCGACGTCCATGATGTCAACGCATTCTCCCAGGGGCGCCTTCGCCGCGGCGTGATTCAGCATGAGCTCGAAATCCTTCAGGCCCGAAGCAGCGCGAGTCTTGAGGGGCCCGGGCGAAATGGCGTGGACGCGGATCTTCTGCGGTCCCAACTCATAAGCGAGATACCGGCACGCCGCTTCCAAGGCGGCTTTTACAGGTCCCATCACGTTGTAATTGGGCACCACCCTACTCGCTCCGAAATACGACATTGCAAACATACATCCGCCGTCGTGCATCAAGGGGACGGCGAGTCTCGCCATTCTGATAAAGGAGTGCGTGGAGATATCCATGGCCTGGGAAAAGCCTTCCGCCGAGCACGTAAGCAGTCCGCCCTGAAGGTCTTGCTTCGGCGCGAACGCGATGGAATGCACGAGTATGTCGAGCCTGTTCCAATCGTGACCGATGCGTTCGAATACCGCTTCCAGTTCGCCTGGACTCGAGACATTCAGCGGCATCACGATTTGCGCCTGTAATTCTGCGGCCAAGGGCGCAACGTACTTCCTGGCCTTGTCGTTCAGGTATGTGATCGCAAGATCGGCGCCAAGCTCTCGGAACGCTCGCGCACAGCCATAGGCAATTGAGTCTTGATTGGCGATGCCGACCACTAGAGCTTTCTGGCCCTCCAAAGCAGGTCGTCGGACTTCAGTCGTATTCATCGTATGCTACCTCTGTTTTCAGCGCTTCACGCGCCGCCCTCGAATGCGGGCTAAACGCCAACAGCTTCAGCGGGTACCCTTCTCCGGGGAGGCACCGCCATAGGCGGCGTCTTTCGAGCGAGCAGCTTGAGGATCCGCCCCAGCATCGCGCGCTGAGCCGGTGTCGGTTTCAACTGCGCCACGCGTTTGTCTGCCAGCAGGCGCTGCAGCAATGTGCGGAGCCGCGTACGGTCGCCGGGCTTGGCCAAGAGCAAAGGCAGGGTTTCCAGCGCGCGGACCGGCTCGTAGCGGACGATGATGTCCTGCTCCCCGCGGATGCGCCGCTGCTGGTGGCGAGCCATGGCGGGCAAAAGATCGGAGAACTCCTCGGCGAGTTCCCGCTTGCCGTGCAATTGCTCGAGCGGGTAGGGCCCGGCATCGCGAGCGAGCAGGGCGAAAACCCGGGCGACAGCCTCCGGATAACCTCCCTTGGACAGGGAGCTGAGCGCGGCCTTGACCACCGGCAGTTCCCGCTCTTCGACGGCCCCTTCTTGCTCTTCCGCCTCGTACTGGTCGGCGAGGTACAGGGAGAATAGATTGCCGTAGATTTGATAAAACAGCGCCTCGCTGAGAGCATCCCTCATCTCCCGGTAGTAATCGAACGAGGCGCTCACCAGTTCTGACGTCATCCGCTCAATCTCGCGCAGCGGCGCCTCGGCACCGAGCGCCTGCCGTTGGGATCTCACCATTTCCGCCGCAGGACCGAGCCACAGAGCCCACGGATTCAGGTCCGAAACCCACCAACGCTGCACACGCAACGGATGGAAAGCTCGAGCGACTTCCGCTGAGGTCTCGTTTGCCATCGCTTGAATGAACGGTCGCGCGAAGAGCTCGTAGGCGCGTTGGTTGAATTCGGCGACTTCTTCAACTGCTTCGAAGGGTTTTTCGTCGCCACGCTTGAACCGATTCAGCCGACCGAGAACCTCCTCCAGCCGGCGTTCGACGAACTGCACGTCGTACTCCACTTTGCCGTGGGCAGACTTGCGCTCATGGATCTGCATGCCGTAGAGGCCGGGCGGCAAGGCCTCGATGGATTTAAGGACTGAGACGATCTGGGCATGCTCCTTTTTCGCGACCCGGCCGGAGACGAAGATCCCCAGATGCCCAACTTCCTCCTGCAACAGACCGACGATCACCTGACCGTTGGCTTTGATTTCGTCCGTAGACCCATAAACATCTGCAACCCAGTTAAAGGCCTGTTGCGGGGGGGTAATGTTGTCTCCGAGTGAGGCGAACAGGATGATGGGAGATTTGATTTCGCGCAAGTCTAAAACCCGTCCGCTGCTGCCGCGGACCTTGCCGGACCACAGTTTGTTTCCCACGAACAGATTCTTTGTGATCCACTCGATCTCCTCACGGTTCATGAGGTAGAAGCCGCCCCACCAGCGCTCAAATTCGAGAAAACGCGGCGGTTCGGTATCCACATGGGCGAAGAGGTGATAGTACTTGTCCCAAAACGTATTGGCGGGATTCAGATTTTCAAAATTCTGCACCAACCACGCCCCGTCAAAAATACCGTTGCCGAGGTCGGCAGAGAGCGAGGCAGGCCAGGTTCCTCCCAGCAACCCGGCTGCGTAACGCATCGGATTGTCGCCCTCACCTTCGCGCCACGCCCCACCCCAATAGGACATCGGCGCGCCGTTGATGACGATGGGTCCGGTATCGTCCGGATGGGACGCCGCCAGCATCATGGCCGCCCACCCTCCCTGGCAGTTCCCTACGATTACGGGTTTGGGACTGTCCGGGTGTAATTCACGCACTTTGTGTACGAACTTTTGCTCCGCGGCCGTGACATCGAGCAACGTCTGATTCGGTTCTGGTTCGGCGAAGAAGATTACAAAATACACGGGGTGGCCGTCGCGCAGAGCGACGCCCACCTGCGAGTCGTCCTTGAATCCGCCAATGCCGGGACCGTGGCCTGCGCGCGGGTCAATGATGATGTAGGGGCGCCGCTTGGGTTCAACCGTCACTACCTTGGGCGGGAGGATGCGAGTCAAGGCGTAGTTGACGGGATGTTCGAACTCCCGGGCGTCGAGGATAATCTCGTAGTCGAAGTGCAGCACCGGGGGTTTGCCGGCGCGCTCATGCTCCAAGTACAAGTTTCCTCGCTGGTGCAACGTGTCCGCGAACAAAACCGTACGCTGAGCCCAATCGACAGCATATTGCCAACCGGCGCTCCACGCCTCCCACGGAAGTAGAGGCTTCGTCAAGAGGCCAGCGGCGTGGTCCTTATAGGCCTTCTGGGCTCGCTCGATGAAATGTTCGTGGGCCAATCGTGCGCGCGTCTGAAAAACGCGAGCCACCTTGGTGTTAATCTCTGCGGTCTGGACGCTGTGTCTCGTTTGATTGTCAAGGATGGTGTTGTTGTCTCTCATGGCGGCGACTCCCATTCTGCCGGCCGGCCGAAGGCTGGCGACGAAATCAGTCTCAAGCGAATTGGCAATATGGCCATTTGACTCACAAGGTCGCGGGCTTGCCTAAACTCGCTTTCAACCGATCATCTGCCCCAGACGAGGGCCGCAGTCTGTGAGCCAGGTCACAGATGTCTGTCACAGATCACGCCTCTAAGGTCTGATTTATTCTGAGAAGGAAGAGCCAAGCTGGCGCGTCTACAGGGCCTCATATGAAGGGCGTGGTGGCACGAGGAGAGACAGGTGGCGCAGGCCCCTGTGGGCCTGCGATTTCCTTGGGGCTTAGAGGGTGGCGCGAGGTGCCCGGTGAGGGGTTTCGTTTGTCACTTTATTACGCGAGAACCTGTAGATTCCCCACTTCCAGGGTTTCCGGCCTCCGTATTGCCGGCCCCTGCCGGCGGCCAAGTACCGCGGAGTTTGGCAATCCATTCGCGGACCTCTTCTGCCATGTGAACTTTCTCAGGCCAGGTTAGCGCCGTTCGCTTTCTTTGCCATCTCCGCTCTTCTTGCTGAGATCAGGCGAGTGCGAGGCGGCCGTTCCGCAAACGAAACTACCAATAACCGGTGCCTATTAGACATTCCAAGAACAAGGTATCGCTTTTCATCAAAGGAATGATCCGGGTCTCGCATGAGAGGGCCAGCGGGTCTCCGAATGCGGTCGATGCCTCGTCGAAGGTCACGTCGTGTTTTTGGACATTCAGCTTGGCTTTCCTATGGTCCCACTCGAATACATAGCCCACTGGAAGCGCCTCAACCCAAGTTTAACACCCTCGGCAACGCCAACTTCACCGGGCAACTCGACTCGCGCTGACCTTGGAAAACGCGAAAGACGGCTAAATTGTCTCACTTGGCAGGGGGCTTTTCCGCCGAGCGCTTCAAAGTCATCTCCGAGTCTCCCCAAGGGCCGTTGACCTTTAACTGAATCGAGTCACCTGCGAGCGTGCCTTCATGGTTGATCTCGGCATCGCCGGCGTGAGTTTTGAATGAGAACTTGTCGCCGTCCACTTTGCCATCCGTGATGTCAGCGTTGCCGTTGGGTGTTTCCACGGTGCCGGTGAGGGTGTTAGCCTGCACCTTGAAGTTGAACACCAAAGAAAAGTCTCCATTGGGCGTGCTCATCGAGCCTTCCCAGCGCCCATTGAGATCGGCCGCGAGCGAGAGCGCCGCCGAAAGCAAGATTAGCATTCCCGTTAGCGATGCACGTCGAAGCATGGTTTCCTCCTGTTCGACTCTGGAGGCCGCAGCCTCCTGAGTCCAGCCACAGCCTAGCTCATCAGCCTGGGACCGTCAACAGCAACCCGCCGGCTGTCACAGCAACCCGCCGGCTGACGCCGGCTGACACGACGCACGTTCCGCGTTATCTGCGGGATCAGTTAGCTGATGTTGGTAGTGTTTGACTGGAATGGACTCCTTTGGCGGGATTGCAATACCCCTTGGCAACCCGACGCGCTTTCTGATAATCCTTATTACTTGGAGCTTTCTCGCTGAGCGCCTCGTGTGGTATACCGCAGAGGTGCAGGAACCATCCGTGAAGCGAGTCCTTGGGCCTGGCTGGATCCACTGATCCCATCAGTAAAAGGCTTTTCCTATAGCGGGCCCACCAATCGGTCGAGCCGGTCTCAGTGGCACTACGAACGGGCTTTGCGGCTGTGACGGCATGGCTGCGGGCTTGGCGTCAAATTTTTGCTCATAAGGACGAGGCGCAATGATTGAAGTGGAAAACTTAAGCAAGCATTACGGTCCCACGCAGGCGGTCACTGACGTCGATTTTCGAGTGGAAAAGGGCGAGGTGCTGGGCTTTCTCGGCCCGAACGGCGCCGGGAAAACCACTACCATGCGAGTGATCACCGGATATCTCCCGCCCAGTGAAGGCACGGTGCGCGTGGCGGGCTTCGACGTGGTGGAACAACCCATCGAGGCCAAGCGGCGCACAGGCTATCTGCCCGAGACTCCCCCCGTCTACCCTGATATGACCGTGAACGAATACCTGACATTCGTGGGACACATCAAGGGCGTGCCACGACGCGATCTCAAGCGTCGCATCGACGAAATTACCGACAAGTGCGCCATCGCCGATGTTCGGCACCGTCAGACGGGAAAGCTCTCAAAAGGGTACCGACAACGCGTTGGGCTGGCCCAGGCGATGATCCACAATCCTGACGTGCTGGTGCTTGACGAGCCCACCGCCGGCCTCGACCCCAAGCAGATTATCGAAACGCGCGAGTTGATTAGGAGCCTGGCCGGACAGCATACGGTGGTGTTAAGCACGCACATCTTGCCGGAAGTCTCGAAGACGTGCGAGCGGGTGGTGGTGATCAACGGCGGCAAGGTGGTGGCCGTGGGCAAGCCGGATGACCTGACACGCCGGCTACAGGGGTTTGAGACGGTCCTAGTGACGGCGCAAGGTCCGGCCAACGAGCTCAAGGAGCGGCTGGAGCGCGTGGTTGGTGTGGATTTGGTGGAGCAGAAGGAGGCTCTGGAGAGCCACGTGAGTTTCGAGATTCACGCCCATAAGGATCAGGACGTGCGGTCCGAATTGGCGCGCGCCATCGTGGAATCGCAGTGGAAACTGCTCGAGCTGCGCGCCACCGCCCTAAGCCTGGAAGACATCTTCCTGAAACTCACCACGAAGGACCTGACTGAAGAGGCGAAGAATTAACCACCGAGACGGAGAGGCAGAGAGAAATACTGCACGAGGTAAGTAATTGCAGAGCGATGCGGAGACCGACGCGCAAGCCAGACGGGAAGAGCTTGGGAAGAGCCAGCATGGCGAGACTCGGTGAAACATCCTCGCGTGACCCGCGACGCAACAGATTATCGGGGCAGCCATCGAAGTCCATCGAGCTTTGGGGCCTGGCTTGTTGGAGTCTGCATACGAATGGTTCTATAAGGCCGGTCATTTTCTCTCGCTGTCTCTGTGCCTCTGTGGTGAAAACAAGGAGTTGATATGCGCAATATTTTGGCCGTGGCTGGAAAGGAACTGCGAGCGTACTTTCACTCGCCGATCGCCTATCTTGTTTTGACGATCTATACCGTGCTCTGCGGCTACTTCTTTTACCTCCTCACGGGAATGGTCGTGGTGGAGACATTTCGGATGCAGATGAGCGAAGGAGGCATGCCGCCGGTCAGTTTGAACGAAATGGTCATCCGGCCTCTGTTCGCCGGGATTCTGACCATCATCATGGTGCTGTTTCTCATTCCCTTGATCACCATGAGGCTTTACGCTGAGGAAAAACGCACGGGAACGATCGAACTCTTGCTCACCTCGCCCTTGACTGATATCCAGATTATCCTGGGCAAGTTTTTCGGGGCAATGGCGCTTTACCTGGTCATGGTCCTGCTGACTTTCCTGGAGATCGGGCTTCTTTTTCTCTACGGCAACCCGGACGCAAAACCGCTCATCGCCAACGCCACAGGCTTCATCCTGCTGGGCGGGGCGTTGATCGCCCTCGGCATGTGGGTGTCGTCGTTTACCAAGAACCAGATCATTGCCGCCGTGGTGGCCGCTGCCCTATTTTTGTTGCTGTACGTCCTCGACTGGGTGTCGGGAATTTCATCTTCTGCCGTAGGACGGGTGATGTCTTATATGGCGCTCACCACGCATTTTGACAGTTTCACGAAGGGTGTCATCGATTCGAGTGACGTAGTCTATTACCTCTCGCTGGTGGTACTCGGGATTTTTCTGACGGCGCGCTCGGTTGAGGCGCTGAAGGGGAGGACGTAAGTATGGCGGAACAGTCGCAAACTCAAAACACCGCGGGACGGCGAATTCTGAAAGGCACGAACTTTGTAGTTTATACCGCGGTCGCCGTCGCCATCATCGTGGTGATCAACTGGTTTGCAAGCCAGCACGTCACTCGCTGGGATCTCACCAAAAACAAGCGCTTCAGCCTGTCACCGCAGACGGTGAAGCTTGTCAAGGGACTCAATCAAGACGTCACGGTCTACGTTTTCGACCAAAAGGAGCGATTCCAAGCCGAGGGTGACGTTCTGAACCTTTATCCGGCGGCGTCGCATCGGGTCAGCCTGCGCTACATCGATCCCAACCGTGATCCGGCTCTGGCGAAACAGTTCAACGTTCGCAACTACGGTACTGTAATTGTTTCGATGGGCGACCGCCACTTCGAAGCCCAAAGCAACGACGAACAGGGTGTGACCAACGCGCTCATCCGTGTCCTGAAGGGCACGAAGACGGTCTACTTTATTCAGGGGCACGGCGAGCACGACCCTGACACGGCGGACCCCAACGGTTATTCTGATCTCAAAAAGGCTCTGCAGAACGAGAACGAAGACGTGAAGACGCAGGTTCTGGCCCAGAACCTCACGATTCCGCAAGACGCAGACATCCTGGTGATCGCCGGGCCGCAGCACGATTATTTGCAGCCGGAAGTTGACGCCATCCAGAAGTACCTCGCCGGCGGCGGCCGCCTGATGCTGATGGTTGATCCCGGTGTTGAGGTTCCCAACATCGCCAAGCTGGTATCCGATTACAACTTCACCGTGCAAAACGATCTGGTGATTGACCAGAACCCGATGGCTCAGATTTTCGGGACGCGTCCTGAGATGCCCTTGATCATCAAGTACGGATCGAGCCCCATCACCCAACCGCTGCAACGCACCATGACGTTGTTCCCTCTCACGCGCTCGTTCGAGGTCAACAAATCATATAAGGCCGGACTCACCGTAGATTCGCTGTGCGAGACCACGCCTGAGAGCTTTGGTGTGGCCAACTTCACGCCCGCCATGCATGAGATTCGCTTTCGTCAAGGAACCGACTACAAGGGACCGCTCACAGTTGCCGTCGCAGCCGATATGAGCGGATCCGGTGAAGGCAAGCCTGATGCGCGCCTCGTGGCGCTTGGGAGTTCGCTGGTGGCCAGCAACCGCTTCCTCAACTTTCAGGGGAACCGCGATCTTGTCTTGAATATGGTCGATTGGCTGACGGCCAATGAGAATATGATGTCGATCCGGCCCAAGCCGCCTGATTCGCAGCATCTCAACCTCACCGCACAGCAGATGAATATGGTTCTGCTGCGGCTCATCGCAGTGCCGCTGGTGATCATCGCAGCCGGCGTCATTGTTTGGTGGGGAAGAAGATAGAAATCAGAAGGAGGAAAAGCAAACCCGTTGCCGAATAGAGCGGGATTTCAAGTCTCGTCTCTCAGGTCCCAACTATGAAGAGGTACCTCAATACTCTAGTCGCACTTGTCGTCTTGGCTGCACTCTGGTTCGGCTTCAACTACTACAATAAGCGCAAGTCTAAAGAGAGTGCGGCCAGTGCGGAGAAACCCAAAGAATTGGTGCTGCCCGTCAAGGCAGACCAAGTGCACTCCTTTACCGTCACGCCACGCGACGGCCAGGCTTTCACCTGCGCGCTGGACGGAAAAACCTGGGACATTACCCAACCAAAAGCTCTGGGCGCAGACCAAAGCGCTGTTTCTGATTTCGTCGGCAGTCTCGTGGGAACGACGGTGAACTCCGTCGTAGACGAGCATCCGTCCAGCTTGAAGGACTTCGGACTTGATCCGCCGGTCACGACTCTGAACGTCGCGACCACCGGGAAACCTGCCAATTTCACCTTGCTGATCGGCGATTCGACGCCCACCAACGACGCTGTTTATGCTCAGGTGGCCGGTAATCCGCGGGTGATCACTCTGCCGGGTTATGGCAAGTCAGCCCTTCAGAAGACTTTGTTTGACTTACGCGACAAGCGCGTGCTGACGCTCGATCAGGATCAGATTCAGCGGCTCGACGTGACTTCGAAAGGGAAGACCTACACGCTCACCAAGAACACTGACGGCGTTTGGGATCTGGTCTTACCGCCGCCTGTGCGCGCCGATAACTTTTCCGTCCAGAATCTGCTCAGTGGTCTGCAAAGCACCAATATGATCAGCATCGTCAAGGAGGATAAGGCTGGCGATCGGGAGTACGGCGTTGACCAGCCGACCGTCAGTCTGAAGTTCAGCACCAGTTCCAGTTCGCAGACGATTGTGATCGGCAAGAAGGACGGCAACAACTACGACGCCGTCAATTCCGCGCTGGCTCCCGTCTTCACCCTCGGCTCCGACTTCGTCACACGTTACCAGATCGACCCCGCGACGCTGCGGGACAAGGCCTTCTTTTCCTTCTCGAGCTTCGACGCCAAGAGCGTGGACCTTACCACTCCGAAGGACCATCGCGTTTTCGAGCAGCAGAACTTCAAGTGGAAGCAAACGGTACCGAAGGCCAAGGACGAAGCCACCGACAAGATGGAACCCCTACTGAACGCCCTCACCGATGTCAAAGCCGTGACCTTCCCCAAAGCAACCTCGGGCAATCTGGCGCCGTTCGGCCTCGACAAGCCGCTTTACACCATCAAGGTCACCTACGGCGACAAGAATACGACCCAAACCGTCATCGTCGGCAGTGTAGACGACCACTACTACGCAGCCCGCAGTACCGATACACTTCCCGGTGAAATCTCGAAGACGAATCTCGACGCCATCGACAAAGCATTAGGGGACCTGTAGGACGAAGTGCTCTGCTGAGTTTTCAACATCAAAGCACTACTCGCCGCGAGTCAGCGCAGTCGCTCACTAACCGAAAGTCCATCACGAAGCGGAATGATAGTTGTGAAAAGCTTGGGCGATGTATACAGGAGCCGATTGAACTCCTGAATGGCAGATGTTTCTACATCATTGCTGGCGGGCGACCGAGCGACCTTCCCATACCACAAAACGTTGTCGGTGATGAACAGGCCGCCAACGCGCAACCTGGGCACGGCAAGCCGGAACACCTTCGGATACTGATCCTTATTAACGTCGTTGAAAATGAGATCAAACTCGCCCTGGGTTGAGCCCAGCAGTTCGACGGCATCGCCCGTCAGCAAACGTACTCGATCGAGGATGCGAGCGCGCTTCAAATAAGCTTGGGCGCGGCGCGCGTTCTCGGGATCGCTGTCCGTGTAGAAAACCACACCTTTGGGCCCAACCGCGCGGGCGAGCCACAAGGTGGAATAGCCGATCGCCGACCCCATCTCGAATACGCGCCGCGCCCGGGAAATACGCGCCAGTTGATGGAGAACGCGCCCGCAGGCGGGATCCACGATGGGCACGTTATGCTCCGCGGCGTAACCTTCCATCTCCTGAAGCACGGCGTCACGGGCCGGAAGCAGCCCATTCAAATAGGATTCCACGGGATCCCTCAGGACCTCGCTCATTCATAGCCTCCACCCATAACCTATTGCGCTAGTCAAACTCAAAACACAGCACGACGATCACCCGCTACTCACAACTCATTTCTTGAAAAGATTCTCGAAAGCCTGACGCGGATCGTTTGACGCGCGGGAAGAAACCACCGAGTTTCCGCCCGAACCCGGAGAGGTCTGACGTTCCACTGTGCTACGCGGCTCGTAAAACGTGCACTCATTGCGCGCGTCCTTGCGGGCGATGCGCACCGGAATCGGTTGACTGCACTCGAACCGCGCCGCCGTGTCGAAGTGAACGCACTGCTTGCAACTGTGCAGCTCGAAGCCGCAGCGGCGGCAGCGTCCTTGCGGGTCGAAATCGGCGGGAAGGATAGTGCCGCAACCTGCGCAACGCACGACGGTATGCGCCGGAGAGAAATTCGGGGTGCGCGGGCCAAAGGTCTCAGGCTTCGGTCCGGGCCGTCCGCCGGGCGGTCTCTCCGGCCGTTCGCGTCCCGAATCCTGGTAGCCGCGCTGACGGTACTTTCGGTCACTCATGGTATAACACTCGAACTCAGAAGGTGGGGCAGGCTTACCAGATCAGGACTGCGCCTTCAGCCAGGGCCTCACCGGAATATCGCCTGGCTTCTTGGGCTTGTACGGCCAGGTGATGCGCCGGCCGGATGCGGCCGACTCGTAGGCCGCGTAAATGATCTCCAGGGTGGTGCGTCCGTCCTCTCCGGTCTCCAGTAACTGTTCCTTGCCCTGGATGACGCGCAGAAAGTGGCGCATCTCGTGAGGAAAGCCGTAAATGTGCGTCTCTTCAAACACGGTGAACGTCCAGCCGCGAGTCTCGCCGGCCTTCTCCACCGCGTAGCCGTAACCACTCGAGCTGTAGGTCTGCATCGAGCTGCCTCGCAGCAGGTCGCAGTAAATCACGCCTTCGGTTCCGTAGAGCTCAATGCGGTCATCCATCCCGCCGGGCTTGGCCCAGCTATCTTCGATCACCGCGATGCCGCCGCCCTCGAACTCGACGGTCACCACCGAATTGTCATCGCCCTTGGTGCGCCGGGTGTGCAGCACGCGCTGGCAGTGGGCGGTAACGCTCTTCACTTTCGGCTTTCCGTACATCCAACGCGCCCACTCGATCCCGTGGCAACCCATGTCCATCAGAGCGCCGCCGCCGGAACGTTCCACGTCATAGAACCAGTCGGAATGCGGACCAGAGTGCTTCTCGCCCTGCTTCACCATGTAAAGGGGGCCCACGGCGCCTTCTTCCACCAGCTTGCGGGCGCGCACATACTTCGGTGAAAAGCAAATGGTCTCCGCGTAACCTAACATCACTTTTCGCTTGCGACAGGCTTTCAGCATCGCGTCCGCGTCGTCCAGGGTATGCGCCATTGGCTTTTCCAGGATCACGTGCTTGCCAGCCTCGGCCGCGGCCACCACCACTTCGCGGTGAAGGTCATTGGGTATGCCCACGACGATCGCGTCGATATCGTCGCGCTCCAGAATCTTGCGATAGTCGGTGGTGAAACTGGGAATCTGCCAGCGCTCGGCAAAGGCCTCCGCATGACCCTTGGTGGGCGAGCATACGGCCACCACCACCGCTTCCGGCACTTCACCGAGAGCCTCGACGTGTAGGCTCGATACAAACGCCGAGCCAATGATCCCGAGCCGGACTTGATCCATAGAACCTCGCTGCGCCTCCGGCGCACTTCACAACCGGGCGCCGCTCCAAGGTGCGGCTGCCGCGGCGCATCCGCGCGCCTCGTCTTGTCGGTGGCTTGAAAACGGGCGGTCGCCCCCCAACTGCAGGCGTGTCGTCCCCTAACACTCATCTACTGAAACACTCAACCGGAACGCTGAAGGCGGGGCTGCAAGACGGGCCCTCGCGATGGATTCGGGCCGTGTTTCGGCGTCCGCAAGTCCACCGGGCATCGCCGGCTACTTCTTCGCGCTGTTAAACGAGCGAATCTGCTTTACCAGCGCGTGAATCTCGTCATCCTTCAATTGGCTTCCGAACGCCACCATCATGGTGTTCTTCTTGCTCCCGCCCTTAATCGTGTCAAAGATCTGCTGGTCGGTCACAGAAGCCTGCCACTTGGGATCGGTGAAATCCGGCGTTTTAATAGCGGCGAAGCCTTTGCCATCCTGGCCATGGCACATGGAGCACTTTGTTTTGAAGATGGCGGCGCCATCGGGTTCCTCGGGCGCGGCCTGGGCAAAGCTGCCAAGCGCCACGCCAATCGCCGCCAGGCTAATGAGTACGGTCAGCACGTATTTCATAGTCGATAGGACCTCGAAGTCTGGTTGCCCGTGTGGGTAGCGGCCGCTGAGATAACCGGTGTGGTAGAAGTCGCCAGTATCGGAGTTTCCCGCTCTGACCCCACCTTAGATGTGTAATCGCCGAAGATCGTCGCGTTTTTTCATGAGCGGCGCCCCTTCGGCAACATGACTGCAGCGCCGTTGTGGCACTTGCGCTCCAACCGACCTTGTTGAGCACAAAACCACGGCGCAAATCAACCTGACGGAAACTTCCATCGGATCGCCCTGGAAGGAGTCGGACGGCCTCACTCCAACGAGAAGCCCATGCTACAGACGCCGCAAAGAAAAATCAAGAAAAACAAAAGAATTTCTTGGACCGATTCCTCACGCACGCCCAACGATCCTCGGAGCCCACTGCCTGCGTCACGATAACCCGACCACTCGAGAAGTTCTGGAGCCAAGCGTCGCGGAAACCCCGATTCGGGATTCTCGGCCTACGTTGTAACCCACTAGACCGCCCCCTGATTGGGATCACGCTCATTGGCCATCTGCCCGGACCCATTCGTCGCTAAGACTCTTTCCATCAATAACATGCTGGGTTTTCCACTTTAAGTTATTTGAGATCAATGGGATGCTGGGATACTAAAACAACCGCTATTTGTTTTCAATAAGATGCTGGGTTGTTCGGGCACCAATGGTGCCAGTGAACCGTCGCGTGACACCAATTCGGAGGAGCAGAGTCTTCGACCTCAAACCAACGAGCCACGCCCGAGCACCGGGCTCGGGTTCGTTTCTTGGGTTCGTTGGGTTCGTTTCCTGATTTTGCAAGTTTTTTCCCCCGAAAGTCAGGTTCGTTTAGGTTCGTTTTCGAACGCCAATTTGGCCCCTTTTTGACTCTTATCCATCTTTGAATCTGCGGGTTAAGTGTCTTGGGTTCGTTTTTTTCGACTCGTTTGGCAAATAGGCCGCCGGATTGCCATTAACATACGCTGCAGCAACACGATACAAGTTTGGGTTCGTCAACGCGCATAGGTGGTACCCCCGGAGGGGTGCTCTTTCTCGCACCCCAAGGGACTCAGGGGGCTTTGCGAATTCCGACTTCGAAAAACTTGCTATATTCGTTCAGATCCTTCTCCGATCAGACGCCTAGAACCGCTCCGAAGGTCACCGCATTTTCCCGTGGTAATGCCGCCAAGCGCGTTTTGCCAACTTGCTGGTGGAAGCGTCCGAGGCTTCGCACTGCGGACATAGTCCCTGCGGTCCCGATTCGTTTACTCGATTGTATATAACAAACAATCAGAGATGTCAAGCAATCGTCTTGCAATTCCTCGGATCGCAGATCAGTGCGCGAAAGCGTAATGCTCATCAGAGCGTGGGAAACAGTTCGGCGGATGTTTGTCGCGACGCCGATCTCTGCGGCGCGGAGGGCGCTCGTTCCGAGACTAACGCAACTACGGGTCTGCTCTCCCGCAAACTCAGCACCGCTTGCGGCTCGTCGTATTACAAGTGCGGCCGGTTTTAGACTGTCATCTTGGGCGGCGCGGAATCGGCCACGGCAACACGTGTAGCCCTTCCCAGAGTCATCCGGACCGCTTCCGGCTGAAATTTGGCGCCGTGGTGCCGAGGTGTTTGTAACTCGCGCTTCGATAATAGCTTAAAGCCAGCCACCAGGTTTGAAGGCAGTTTGCCGATTTACCGCGCGCTTGAGTTCGCTCTCTTTGCTCCCGATAAAGGGATTTCTGATTCTAAAGGATTTGCGTCTCTCACCAAAAATAAAGCTCGGGTTCGTTTTAGGTTCGTTTAGGTTCGTTTTAGGTTCGTTTTTTGGCACTTTTATTGATTCTAAATAATTTCTCGGGTTCGTTTTTGCAAATAAGGCATACCCCCCGGGGGGGTACCCAAAAGCTGAGTTCGGCCTGAGAGCGGCTGCCGCCCGGTCTCGCGGCTGTATGTAGCCTCTCGGCTAGCCCCAGTACGGCTCCCTGAATCTGGTCGGCCCACCCCTATATAGAACGCACTAAGTCCTGTGCAGCCCTTATGGGCTGGACCATGTGTCGTGACTTAATGCGTTCTGCATAGGTGGTTCGGCCCGAGGGGGCCAAATGCGGGTGGGCGTGCGTGGCGAGCTACTCGCGGCGTGCAGCTCGAAAGCTCTCTGTGCTCTCTGTGCCCAAAAGCCTCCAACACTGAGGCCACAGAGTCTCCGTGAACTCAGCGTTGAGAGGCTTCGAGGCACAGAGGTCGAGGGACTTCGGTTCGGTTGCGGCCAAAGGCCGCGCTGGCGTCAATTCTTTTCTTCGCAAGCCTCGACGCCTCGGCAACGCGAAGGCTACCATTGAGAATCAAGATCATGGTGAACCGCCGTTCCACACGCCTCATCTTTGCCTTTGCACTGCTTCTCGCTCTTGCCGGCTGCCACAAAGGCACTCGTCCCGTAACCACCCAGATTGTCGTCCTCGGTTTTGACGGCGCCGATCCCAACCTGGCCGCCAGGTGGATGGCTGAAGGCCACCTGCCCAACCTCAAGCACCTCGCGGAGGCGGGCGCTTTCCAGCCGCTGGGAACTACCAATCCGCCGGAATCGCCGGTGGCCTGGGCCACCTTTGCGACGGGCTTGAATCCGGGCGGGACCGGAATCTTCGATTTCCTCCGGCGCGACCCACAAACATACTTGCCGGAGCTGGCTCTCGCGTCGCGCGTGCCTCCAAAGTTTCTCTTTGGCGTCATCCCCATCTCGCGTCCGCGCGTCACCAACGAGCGCAGTGGCGTGCCCTTCTACAAGGCAGCGGCGGATGCGGGCTACAAGACCACCGTGGTTCGCATGCCGCTCGAATTTCCGCCTACCAATTTGCCTGGCGGCAAGCTTTGGGCCGGGCTCGGCGTGCCGGATGTGCGCGGCACCTGGGGAACGTTCTTCTACTTCGGTACCGACCTTACGCCTTGGGACGTGGGTGATACCGAATTCGGCGGGCGGCTGGTGCGCCTCGAGCTAAACGGCAATCGCGCGACGGCAGAAATCGACGGGCCCGTGAATCCGGCCTCCAAGGTTTACAAGCGCGTTTCCGTGCCCGTTGCCTTTACGGTGACGCCCGACAAGAACACTGTTACCATCAGCCTCGGTGGCCATGACCAGACGCTGAGCGAGCGCGAGTGGAGCGATTGGTTCCGAGTGCGCTTCCGCATCACGCCGTTTCTGTCGGTGCCGGCCATTTGCCGCTTTTATGTGCTTCAGGTCACGCCTGACCTGCGGCTCTACATGTCGCCGCTCAATATTGACCCCGATTCGCCCGCCCTGCCGGTCACTTCGCCCAACGGCTACGCCGCCGAGATCGCGCGCAAGCACGGATTGATGAAGACCGTGGGCTGGTGGCACGACACCTGGGCGCTGAACGAAGAGAAGATTGACGAGGGCGTTTTTCTCGACGACCTCTTCCGCACCACGCAGACCCTCGAAGATGTAACCCTGGACGAGCTCAAGAATGATCCGCCCAGCCTGCTGGTCTCCGTCTTTACCAGCACCGATGGCGTCTCGCACATGTTCTACCGGCTGATCGATCCCCAGCACCCGCGCTACGATCCCGAGTTGGCCAAGAAGTACGGTGACGCCATCCTGCGCGTTTACGAGCGCATGGACGAAACCATCGGCAAGGTGGAGCAGGCCATGAAACCCGACGGGACTCTCATCATCGTCTCCGACCATGGCTTTCACACCTGGCGCAAAGGTTTCAACACCAATACGTGGCTCGTGGAAAACGGCTACATGACGCTCAAGAATCCGAACGCCAAGGAGAACAATTACAACCTGGCCGACCTTTTCGGCCAAGGTAGCTTTTTCCCTAACGTCGATTGGAGCCACACGCAAGCTTACGCGCTTGGCCTGGGTCAGATTTACCTGAATTTGCGAGGACGGGAGAAATACGGAATTGTTACGCCGGACGCAGAGGCTGACCAGATCTTGCAGGAAATGCGCACGAAGTTGCTGGCCTTCCGTGACCCCGACACCAACGACCCCGTGATCCAGGACGTTTATCTAGGCCGCGAAATCTTTCACGGCGCGCACATGGCGGGCGCGCCCGACTTGCAGCTCGATTTTCGTGACGGCTACCGGACGTCATGGCAGACTTCACTCGGCGCCATACCGGAAGGCATTGTGGTGGCCAACCTGAAGAAGTGGAGCGGCGACCACTGCGCTTCCGACCCGAGCGACACACAAGGCATTTTCTTCTCCAACCGTCGCCTCGAAACGCCGTACCCGAGTATTCAAGACATCGCACCCACCGTGCTCCATCTGATGGGCGTGCCACCGCCGGATGCGTTGGATGGAAGGGCCCTTGAGTTGGGTTCGGGAGGCGGGTGATTTTCGCGTAGGAGACGTTTGCGTCCAATTGTAGCTCGCTACGCCAGCCCCACTGGTTCGCGAATCTTGCTTACGAAATACTGAAAACTCGGAGACGTGTTACAGTCAATGTCCATGTGGAGGGTGATTGCCTCCGCCCATCTCGACTTCTCGACCCCGATCGCCCGATATCCTTTTTCGCACAATGCGGCAGACCCGCCCGGATACACAGCTTCCGCCAACCGTTCCCACGTGTTGCAGATGCTATCGTTAACGTAGGAGTTCAAGACGGCGTCCTTGGCCCTCGGATACGCCGACTTGATCGCAGCCAGGTCGCCGAGCAACCATGCTTCACCTTCCTCGACGGCGATGCAGAAACGGGTGATTGGTTGTGGATCACAGGCGTTAAGGATTCCATGAAGTTCCTGCCTGAACGTCTTTAGGCATTTATCGTCGAGATCGCAGACTAGGATTACCGCTTCCGGAAAGTGTGGCCGGCCAACTTGTGTCCTGCCATAGCCTTTCAGAAGCTTTGGCAGATTCTCCATGAGGATGCGTTTGCTAGCATCCCGTGCGTCCCGCATATTTCTCGGTATTCGACCGATTCCCTTGTAAGAATGAATGAGGAACGTATGCTGCTCTCCGATGATCTTTGGGACAATGGCGTCGAGAGCTGTTTTGCCTGAATAATCTTCGACGAGGATCTCAAAATGCACGCCTCACCTCGCGTCAAGGTAGTCGCTGTACCACAGTCCCCCTAAGAGGAGACCTTCATTCACCATGTTCTTCACCGTTTGATCGTCGCTTGCGCGTTTCACCTTCGAGAAGCCGTCTTCGTCCTTTTCTAGGATCCAGACTTCTTCCGGTGACAGTGCATCGACGAAATATGGCTGATGGGTCGTAATGAATATCTGGGATCCGCCCTTTTGTCCGGTGGCGTGGGCACGGAACTCGGCCGCGAGGGACTCTAACAGTTTATGGTAGAGGCCATTTTCGGGCTCTTCGATGCAAAGAAAGGGCGGCGGCGAAGGATCTTCGAGGAGCAGCAGGTACGCGAAGACTTTAAGCGTGCCGTCCGACATCTGCTGTGAGTAAAAAGGGTCAGTGAACCCCCTATCGTTGAAGCGGAGCAGCAGCCGGCCATCTCCCGTCTTGTCGGTGTCAATCTTCTGAATGCCGGGAATCTTGGCGGCAATGCGACTGAGAATCGCTTGCAGCTTCTTGGGATGTTCGCGCTCCATAAATTGCACAACATTGCCAAGGTTGTCGCCGTGGACGTTGAGGTGCTTTTGGGGTCCAGCCAGGGGCAGCCTGCGCGCCGCATCTGGTGTGAAGTAGCTCAGGTACCATCCCTCGATGAAGCGTCGAAACGATGAGATTCGAGGGTGCTGCTTAAGTGACCCAAGCGTTGCTATTCCTAGTTTGCGACGGTCTTCCAGTTCCACAATTTCGGTTTCCCGGCTTTCTTCCTTGTCTTTATCCTCGACAGACCTGATCAACTCTAGGATGTCGATCTGGTTTTTGCCCTCGTCGATCTCCCGACCTTCCTGGTCTCCTTTCCAGGCGACGCCCTTTCCGTCATTAAGGACGAGAAAAGAGAACGGCCAGCCGTGTTTTTGTCCCTTTCGACGCTGTCTAAGACGCTCCTTCTCGACTAAAGGGCGGCCCGAGTGGTCGACGTTAACAGCCATCTCATAGGTGATTGGGCGTGCGTTACCTTCCTCCTTGTAGTACACCTCGAACTCAATAGGGCCCTGCTGTCCCTGGGACCTGATGCGTTCGAAGCCGCCACGACCTCTGGAGTCGCACGCCTCCTCGACGCCTACGCGGAGACAATCGGCGAGGAATCCGAAAGCATCGAACAGCGAACTCTTCCCAACACCGTTTTTGCCTATGACGCCTGTCATGGGCGTCAGCGGCTCGGCTTCCTGCAGATTCCATAATTTGCCCAACGTGACGTCGCGTAGTGCTCGAAAGTTCCTAATTCGGATTCCTTCTATGTGAGCCATGGCAACCCCTGGAAATCGATCTCGTTTGCGCCCCTGCGCGCGGGCGGAGCTGCAATTATGAGGCCGAAGCGCGATTGTTCCAAGCGGCGATCAAACGGCACGTGCGGATTTGCAAACGTGGGGTTTCCGAGAAGCTCGTGCATGCGCATCAGTAGGCCCAAAGGGCCGGGTAAGTAGGGCATCCGGCTGGCTGCGGAGACCCCTCGCTCTTCCGGGGTCTGCGATCTCGCGAAGCGACTTTCTGGTGTCACTTGCTCTGTCTAACCTTCCCGTAGGTTGGACGGCAACCGCAGTCCCGAGCGTCATGAAGAGCCGCTATGCAGGGAGAGAGTGGCGTGCCGAGATTCAGGCAAGGAGTGTCCCTTCGGGACGTCGCAGGCCTCAAATAGCGGAGGTCTGCGCCAGCCAGCCGGAAACCGAGTCGCAAGTGGCTTCAGTACAAAACCCACAAGTATGATCCAACAACGCGAACCCACAAACTACAGCCGCGAGCCAGTTCCCACAACCCGGATCCATAGGAAATATGGACAGAGCGCAGGCTTAACAGTGGGCCCATATCAATTGTCTGGCCGGCGCTATGGAATCGGGAGAGGGTCACTTCTCTCGCGACTTCAACGCCGAGCGCAGCTTGTCGGCGAGTGTCCCGAAGCCCTCGGCAGGAGAAGCATTGCGCTCCGTCCACTCGCGCACTTCCTCGGCCTCGCGTGCCTCCATGACGGCCTTCGCGCTCAGGCGGATGCGCCGGCCTGAGGGATCGATTTCCAGCACGATGACCTCGACGTCGGCCCCAACCGGAAAGGCTCGCCGGAGATCGCCTTCCTTCGCGATGCCGGTTTCGCTTACCGGGATGACGCCGGTACGCCCCGGGGCTAGGTACACGAACACGCCGAAGCTTTCGTGTCGCTCGACCTTTCCCGTCAGGCGTGCGCCCGGGACGATGCCAGGCCGGGCTCCGGCAGCTCCCTCGATCCGCCCCCAGCTCTCCGGAACCAGCGCCACGCCGATCCGTTTCTGCTCGAGGTCGATGGTTAGAATCTCGAAGGTGCCCGTCATCCCGGCAGCGACCTGTCCTATCCAGCCTCCCGATCGTCCGGTGGGCTCGAACGTAGAAGCATGGGCCAGCGCCTCGACGCCCGGTTCGAGCTCGACGAACGCGCCGAACTGCGCCACGCGCGTGACGCGGCCCGGCCGCAGTTGGCCTACCTTGTACGCCTCGGGCACTCTCGACCAGGGGTCGGCAATGAGCTGCTTCATCCCCAGAGCGATCTTCTGCCTTCCCTCGTCCACGCGCAGCACCTTGACCGCGACCTCGTCGCCTGCTTTGACAATCTCCGCGGGGTTCGACACACGGGACCACGCCATCTCAGACACGTGGACGAGGCCCTGGACGCCAGCGCCTAAATCAACGAACGCGCCGAACTCGCGGACGGAGGTGACGCGGCCGGTGATGACGGCGCCGGGGACGAGCTTGTCGCGGATCTTCAGGGCGTTCGCCCGCTGTTCCTCCTCAAGGAGCGCGCGACGGCTGACAACGATGTTCGAGCCGCCTTCCTTGTACTCGACGATGCGGAATGGGTAGACATGCCCTTCGTGCGCCGACGCGTCCGCGGCGCGGAGGTCGATCTGGGAAATCGGGCAGAACGCGCGTCGCCGGCCGATGCGCACCTCGTAGCCACCCTTGACCTGCCGTTCGACCTTTCCTTCCACCGGCAGGCCGCTTTCGAAGGCGGCCTCGAATTGCTCATCGCTCGCGGCCGCTCCGGCCAGCCTGCGGGAGAGCGTCAGCCCACCGGACGTGGATACCACCATTCCCTGAACCAGGTCGCCCACCGCGACCTCAATCGCGCCGTCGGCGTTCTTCAGTTCGGCGATATCCATGACCGCCTCACCCTTAAGACCAACGTCGACGAACGCCACCTCCGGGCCGATGGCGACGATCCTGCCCTCTACGAGTTCGCCCTGCTCGAGGCGCTTGGCCTGCACCGAAGCCTCGAACATCGTGGCAAAATCTTCCGACTGATCGCTCACAGTACGCTCCTCGTCATGATTGGACTTCGTCCCCGGCTCACTCCGATGTCCGTGCACGAACGGACAACCAGCATTGTACCAGCAGGATCACATCATACGATGAGCGACTCAAGCGCCCGCCAGCAACTTCGCCGACCGCTCGCACCGAAGCATGCAGTCTGGCTGCATCGGCGGCCTTGATGGGTAAGCTTGCGAAAGTCAGTGGCCAGTTTCTCGATCAAGTACACGGCAAAAACCTCGAGGCCCTTTACGCCGCGACATGCCTGCTGCTGCCACAATCCTGGGTTCTCGGTATGGTAAATTACCTGGGCTTGACCCGGAAGCAAGTGCAGCGCGTCTATGGTGGCGTCTCAGCACAAAGAGGTAATCTCTGCGCACGTAAAAGAAAATAGATATCGAGAACACGGGGCCCACAAAGTTCCTACCGGTGCTCCCGATGATTTCAGTGGTGATTTTCTGCGCAGTTCGAGAAAGTTGAACATGATGGGCACGGAGGGAGCGTCAACGTGACAAATCGACGAGGTTGGTTACAGAAAATCGCTGCCGGTGTGCTGGCCGGCGGACTACGATCGCCAGGGGCAAGCGCAGCTACTGTTTCGGGGCATTCGCCGGCGCCCGCCGAGGGATGTCCGCTGGCGCTGAAGGATTATCAACCCCGAAGTATGCTGCACGTCAGCGAGAACCCGGTATCCCGCTCGCGGTTTCCGGTGATCGACGTTCACACTCACCTTTCCTTCGTCGCGGAGCATAAGAACGGCGTCCCGCTGGGCGAGCACATGCGCTTCATGGCCGAACCTGAGGACGCGCTTCGCGTGATGGACCGCAAGAACATCAGGACCATGGTGGATCTTACCGGAGGCGTGGGCGCCGGTCTCGAATCGACGGTTCAGAAGTATCAGCATGCCTACCCGGGCCGATTTGTGGTGTTTACGGAGCCGTGGTGGGAACGCAGCGATCAACCGGGCTACAGTCAGTTTCAGGCTGACCAGATTGAGCGCGCGCACCAGGCCGGCGCCGCAGGACTCAAGGTGCTGAAGGTTCTCGGCCTCTACCTGCGCGAGAACGTCACGACCGGCCCTTTGGTGAAGGTCGATGACCCTCGATTCGACGCCATGTGGGAGGCTTGCGGCAGCCTCAAGATGCCGGTGGCCATTCATACCTCTGACCCGGAGGCTTTCTTCCTGCCCATCGACCGCTTCAACGAGCGCTACGAAGAGTTGAACGCCCATCCTGACTGGTCGTTTCACGGCAAGGACTTTCCCAGCAACCGGGAGCTTCTCGAAGCGCGCAATCGGGTGTTCGCGCGGCATCCACGCACGCAATTCATCGCGCTTCATGTGGGAGGCGACGCAGAAAATCTGGCTGCTGTTTCCCAGTGGCTCGATCAGCTTCCGAACATGCACGTTGATTTGGCCGCCCGCATCGGCGAGCTGGGACGCCAGCCCCGCGCCTCGCGCGCCTTCTTCGAGAAGTACCAGGATCGCATCATATTCGGCACCGACGCCACACCCGGCGGCGTAGAGACTCCCCAGCAGACATTCGGGGACAAGTTATACGAAATCTACTATCGGTTTTTGGAAACTACGGACGAATATTTTGACTACGCGCCCGCGCCGGTCCCTCCGCAAGGACGCTGGAGGATCTACGGCTTGGGACTGCCGGAGCCGATTCTACGCAAGGTGTATTACGAAAATGCGGCGCGCCTGCTGGGCCTCACCTCGTGACCGCAAGAGGAGTTCTTCATATTTGGCGTAGTTCGTCCTCACTGAGCCCAAAATAGTGTCCCACTTCGTGCAAGAGCGTTGCCCGAATTTGTTGCCGCACCTCAGCCTCGTTAGCACAGACAGCTTCGATGTTTCGCTGGTAAAGAAAAATGTGGTCGGGCGGGCTGGAGAAGAAGACGCTCTTCTCGGTCCGAGGGATGCCGTGAAAAAGCCCCAGCAGCAGACCACCTTCCGGTTCCTCCGGCGGCTGGTCGTCCACGATGATGGCCACGTTGAAGAGCTTCTCACGAAAGGACTTCGGCAGGCCCTTGAAAGCTTCGGCGACGAGTGCCTGAAATTTGCTGCGCTCCATCTCATCTTGGATTGTAGCCTTCTCTGACCTCTTCTGGCGGTCACTGCCTCGTTGAGGGTAGCGGCCCTTAAAATTTCCTCGGGAGTTCCAGTTAAATGTGCAGCAGAAACTCCGGATTGTCGGGGAGTTTACAACTGAACTTCATGGGGCGAAAGTCGGAATCGAACTTCAAAACGGTGTTGCGGGTGCGGCTGGCGATATAGAACCGGCCCTTCTTCGTAAATGCCATTCCGCCGCCGTTTTTCACGCGAAGCCCCGGGACCTCTGACAGCGTGAAGTCGCCCGCTGGGCTCGATAGCTCCGCCCTAAACACTCGATCGCCGCCACTGACGTACAAGGTGCCTTCGTGCACCTCCAGATGCACGGGCGACTCCACCTTATTGCTTTGTCCCAGGAAATTTCCGTCGCCGTCGTAGACCTTCACTCTGCCGGCAGGTTCATCCGCCACGTAGAGTGCGTTGTTCACCCACTCGACTCCGCGGACCGAATGCTTCTTTAAACCCGTTCCCGAGTAGTGTAGCCCCATAGGCGCAGGGACCGCCGGCGTCGACATTCCACACAGTTTTCCAACGGACGAGGCCACAAACGTTCCGGGCGGGAACTCCCCGTGCCGGCGAAGGGCCGGTGGGATGGGGGCAGGCTTCCCAGTCCGTCCGTCCTCGGAGACCATCAGTCGCGTTACGAGATTGGTGTCCTGGCTCGAGACGTAACAATGACTTTTTCCATCAAAGGCAACGTCAAACGGGTGCACGATTCCTTTGCAGGTGTCCTGGGACGCAAAGGTGCCAACCAACCGATAAGATTTCCCCGAGCCTCGATAGCAGAGCACACTGTTTTGGGTTCGGTGGGCATTGGCCACGTAGAGGAGCTTCCCCACCCGGTACATGCCACGGAGTTCGTCGAGCACCACGTCCTTGGCGTCTTCAAGGACGGCGGACGTCAGCTTCCGGCCACCCTTGTTGCGCGCATGCACATTGTTCCTGAGCGGGTGCTTCCCGGGCTTACCACCATGAAAGGTGACTAAAAGCATGTTCAGACCTCCCGCAAAATGTTGCTCCGACCATCGCTCCAGTCCTCACCAAGGAGGGGAGTCGCGCGGGCCGGATTCAAGTCACCCTGAAACGCTTTCCGGGGAGCGAGCACAACACTGTCGAGGGCTGGCGCTCTATGAGCACCGAAAGACGGCGGTCGCAGACCGCCGCTACGACGACGGTCGTCACCACATTCCGTGATCCTCAGTGGTATCCTCGACAAGGTGCGAAGGCTAGAATACCAGTCGACTGACAACTTCGTCCAACACAGGAGCAAACCCATGATTCTAAGCACAGAACGCGCCTCTCGACAACGGGACTTGCCTTTGCGCCCGCAAGCGAACCGCCGGCCGGTAGAGACCGGCAAATCTCGCCGCGTGCCTGGCCGCCTCTCCCGATCGAACCACGGTCTGCAGTGGGTGATCGCTTCGTTCGTCCTGACGAGCGCTTTGGGGCACAACGCGCGCGCGCAGGAGGCGACTCCCACGTCCGACGATACCAAGGTAAAGAAGGCGTTTTACACCGCAAAAGACCGCCTCGCCGCCATGCACGACGCGGCCTTGTTTGTTTCGCGCCCGGTCGCCGACGCCAACATTATCGAGGGCCCTGCCCAGGGCAAGAAGCAGTTCCAACTGCACCTGAAGGACAAGGTTATCTGCGACTTCGCCACGCCCGGCTCGAAGATGGGCGGCAAGACGCCGAAGTTCGCTTGCAAGATCACCAGCGTCCAGAGCGCTGATGGGCAAGTTCAGAATTTGACCCCGGATATGGACGAAGAGCCGGTGAAGGTTAAATTCGGAGCTGATGACAATGAAGTCTATGCGGAAATGGTGGCAACGCGGCTGATGTGGGCTCTGGGTTACTACGCGGACTCGTGGTTCTCCGTCACGGTGGAATGCCACAATTGTCCCCAGAATGTCGTCTCCGGATCCGGACCCGCGAGCACTCGCACCTTCGACCCTGCAACCATCGTCCGCAAGTTTCCCTGGAAGAAGATGACGGAAGTGAGCAAAGACGACCAGGGTTGGAGTTGGAAGGAACTTGACACTGCCAATGGCCGCCCAACCTATGAGAGGGACGGACTCAAGCTGCTGGCCGCGTTCATGAAGCACAGTGACAACAAACCTCCGCAGCAGCGCCTCGACTGCCACAAGGTGGATGTGGACCAGAAAACTCAGCCGCCCACGACGACCTGCGACAAATCGGTGATGCTGGTCCAGGACGTCGGCGCCACCTTTGGGGGCGGAGGGTTGTTCACCAGCAACACCGGGGCAAAGATGAATCTGCAGAACTGGTCGAACACAAAGCTCTGGAAGAAGGCTGGGACAGACAGTGCACCTAAGGAGTGTCAAGCCGGTTTGCGTAACAGTCTGACCGCGCACGATGGCCTCCACGACCCCATGATCAGTGAGGATGGGCGCCGTTTCAACGCCGGCCTGATGTGCCAGCTTTCCGACAGCCAGATCGAAGACCTGTTCCGCGGAGCGCGCGTCGCCGACATGCCCGAATACCACAACAAAGATGGCAGCTTCAAAAGCGGCGTAATTGAAGCCTCGATCTTGAATGAGTGGGTGCAGGCCTTCAAACAGAAGCGCGAGGAACTGGCCAAGGCCCGCTGCCTGTGGAAAGACAAGCCGGCGGATCTTAGTGCGATCGACAATCCCGCGGGCCTGGCGACTGTGCCGAATTACTGCACCGCCAAGCCGTACTAAAACGCAGCGACCAAGTTGTAGCGGCGCTCTATGAGCGCCGGTCGGCGGTCACAGACCGCCGCCTCGAGTTTGTACATTTTGAGGCCCGAAGGGCCGCACTAACAAAGCCCTGGGCAACGCCCAGGGAAATTCGGCGGTCACAGACCGCCGCTACAGCACGATGCGTCATCACTCTTGTCGCTCTTTCTAATTCCGTTCGCCTCGGGGTCCCTGCGCCGCGAGGAATCTCGCCTTGGCTTGCAAAGTGACAGCCCTCTCAAGGATTGTGACAACGTATTAATCCTTGTGTACCAGAAGTCAGAAGACAGGAAGTCAGAAGCAAGAAGCAAGAAGAAAGGAGTCAGGAGCCAGGAGTCAGAAGCCAGAATATAGAGCCGATCTGATGACGCTTGACTATCCCCGAGCGAGATTCCTTAACAAGAACAGCACGTTGGCGGGCCGCTCTGCCAGACGCCGCATGAAGTAGGGATACCACTGGCGCCCGTAAGGCACGTAGATGCGCACGCGGTAACCTTGCTTCAGAAGCTCACGCTGGAGGCGGCGCCGCACGCCGTACAGCATTTGGAACTCAAACCGATCCGGGCCGATCCCTTTCTCGCGAGCGTACTCCTGGGTAGCAGCGATCATTCGCGGATCGTGTGTGGCGATGGCGTGATAGCCGCTGCTGGCCAGCAGCATTGTCATCAGTTTGACGTAGTTGGCGTCGACCTGGGCTTTCTTGGGAAAGGCAATACTGGCGGGTTCCTGATAGGCGCCCTTCGTCAGACGAACCCAGGCGCCCACCGCAGTCAGATTCTGCACGTCCTTCTCGCTGCGGTGAAGGTACGCCTGGATCACCACGCCCACGCGGTCTCGCGGCGCGTCAAGAGCGCGGAAAACCCGAAGGGTGCTTTCCGTATAGGGAGAGCCTTCCATGTCGATGCGGACGAAGCCCTGATGCTGGCAGGCACGATCAGCCAGCGCAGCCAGGTTCCGGCGCGCCAGCGCTTCGTCAAAAGCGAGTCCGAGTGAGGTCAGCTTGATCGAAATGTTTGGGCGCAGGCAGGCGTCCTTCAAGCGGTCGAGAATCTGAAGATATGCCTGCGTGGCCGCCGCTGCAGTGGCGGGATCGTGCACGCTTTCGCCCAAATGATCGAGGGTGAACTCAAAACCGTCACCCCTCAGGTGCCCCACTGCTGCCAGCGCTTCTGCGATCGATTCGCCAGCCACGAAGCGCTCATGCAGCTTGCGGACGGCCGGGAGGTTCGTCAGGAACCGCTGCGGGGTCTTGCGCTCGGAGAGGCAGAGGAGGAGGGCGCGGAGCATCTTAGAAGCAGTGGTTAGTGATAAGTGACGAGTGACACGAAGGCAGAAGCCAGAAGGCAGAAGCCAGAAGGCAGAAGCCAGAAGGCAGAAGACAACAATAACAGCCTCCGGCGGTCGCTTAGGGCTACCTCAGCGAGTGCGGCGGTGATTGCTCGATCACCCAATTGCTGGTCACCTGCCACTTGTCACTCATAACTGTTCTTGTCTTCTGACTTCTGTCTCCTGACGTCTGATTCCTGTCTTTTCGCCTCCACTCGTCAATCACCCGAGGGCCCGATCACTTGTCTCTCGTCACTTGTCTCTCGTCTCTGTTCTCACTTTCCTTCGGCCTCGAGGAACCGCTCAGCGTCGATGGCTGCCATGCAGCCCGATCCTGCTGCGGTCACGGCCTGCCGGTAGATATGGTCTTGTACGTCACCAGCAGCGAATACGCCAGGAATATTCGTCTTGGAGCCGTCGTGGGTGAGGATGTAGCCGTTCTCATTCACGTTGATCTGGCCTCGGAATACAGCGGTGTTCGGTGAGTGGCCGATTCCGATAAAGACTCCAGCTACCGGCTTGAAATTCTCCGAACCGTTACGCACGTCCTGAAGCTTTACGCCCGTCACTTCGCCTTGGTTGGGATCAAGAATATCCGCCACTTGGGAGTTCCAGGCAAAGCGTATTTTGGGATTGGCACGGAGCCGGTCCTGCATGATCTTCGAGGCTCGTAGTTGGTCGCGGCGATGCACCACGGTGACCTCATTTGCGTATCGGGTGAGGAAGAGCGCGTCTTCGGCTGCGGTATCGCCGCCGCCGACCACCACCACATCTTTGGTGCGAAAGAAGTAGCCGTCGCAGGTGGCGCAGGTGGAAACGCCATGGCCCAGGAGTTTGCGCTCCGATTCAAGACCCAGCAGCTTGGCAGAAGCTCCTGAGGCGATGATCAAAGTGCTGGTCTCAATTTTCTCCGCGCCGACCTCCAGCGTGAACGGCCGCTTGGAAAGATCGGCGCTGGCCACGTCTCCCTCCATGAATTCGGCGCCGAATACGGAGGCTTGCTTTGACATGAGTTCGATCAGCTCGGGCCCCTGCACGCCCTGCGGGAAGCCGGGAAAATTCTCCACGAGCGTCGTCAGGGTGAGTTGACCGCCCGCCTCGAGGCCCCGGATGACGAGCGGCTTCAGATTGGCACGGGCTGAGTAAATTGCCGCCGTCAACCCGGCACAGCCGGAACCGATAATGACAACATCGCGCATGAGAAACCCCTTCCCAACTCTACTGGCAGTCTGAAAAATCGTTATCTTAACACCTGGAAGCGCGGGCGTCTCGCCCACTCGCGCAACCTTCCTTTTAGGATCGGCAAGCGAGCGGCAGGCGAGATGCCTGCGATCCCAGGAACTTCCGGGGGACAAGGGCCGCCCCATGCGTCCACCGCCGGCGTTGCCGCCAGTGGTTGGATGCTATAGAATCAGTTTCGCTTCCTCGGAGCTGTCAGCAATCAGTAATCAGCGTTCAACGCCAGGCTTGCGAGGCGACGCCCGGGTTGAACGCTGATGGCTGACTGCTGAAGGCACTGCGTCGACTAGGGGGAAAACGTGCAAAATGGCACTGCGGTGAGCGTGGCGGGCGTCACCAAACGCTTTGATACGGTTACCGCCGTTGACAACCTCAGCCTGAGCGTCAAGGAGGGTTCTGTTTACGGGCTGCTTGGCCCCAACGGCGCCGGCAAGACGACGACGTTGCGCATGATCCTGCGTATTACCATTCCAGACTCGGGTTCCATTCACATGCTCGGCAGGCCTCAGGACGATTCCACCCAAGACTTCATCGGCTATCTTCCGGAAGAGCGGGGCCTCTACCCGCGTATGAAGGTGCGCGAGGTGCTCCTGTTTCTCGCCGGGCTCAAAGGCCTTTCAGACTCTGAGGCGCGGCACCGCGTGGACGAGTGGCTGGAGCGTCTCGAAATCGCCACCTGGGCGGACCGAAAAGTGATTGACCTCTCCAAGGGCATGCAGCAGAAGGTGCAATTTATCGCCGCGGTCATTCATCGTCCGCCTGTGCTTATTCTCGACGAGCCTTTCTCCGGCCTTGATCCCGTCAACGCCACCATCATCAAAGACATCATGCTTGAGCTGCGCCAGAAGGGCGCCACCATCATCCTTTCGACGCACCGCATGGAGCAGGTGGAGATGATGTGCGACGCCATCTGCCTCATCAACAAGGGACAGAGCGTGCTGGAAGGGGAGCTGGCGGCCATCAAGCGCTCGTACGGCAAGAATACCATTCGGATCGAATACGCGGGTGACGGCGACTTTCTAAACCAGCCGGATTTGATCCAAAGTGTGAACCACTTTGGAGCGGTCACGGAGGCAAAGCTCGCTCAGGGTGCGGACCCTCAGGCACTCTTGAAAGCGGCCGTGGAACGAGGCATTCGCATCAACCATTTCGAGCTGATCGAGCCTCCATTGAACGATATCTTTATCGAGAAGGTGTCACAAGCCCATGCATAAGCTTTGGCTGGTCCTCAAACGGGAATACCTGGTGCGGGTACGCACGAAGGCCTTCATTCTCAGCACGATTCTGTTGCCGGCCTTCAGCATTGGGATGTTTGCCTTCCAGGCTTACATGGCCACGCGGGTAAACGATCACACTTTGAGGCTGGCCATTCTGGATGAGACGGGCGAACTCGGAGATTCGATTGCCCAAAGGCTCACCTCAAAACTTAAGAACGGTTTGCCGGCCTATCAGGTCACCAAGGTTGTGTCGCGTCCTTCCGCGGCTGAACAGGATGCCGTGCGTGGCGAGGTCGAGCATGGAAGCCTTGACGCTTTCCTCTCCATACCCGATGGCGTCCTCAGCGGCGAAGGCTCGGCTGAGCTGCACGCCCGCAACACCGCCCAGGCCGGGAATCATGACGCGCTTGACGACGCCGTCAACGACGCCGTGATTGCCCAGAGGCTACACCAACGTGGCGTGAATGTGGAGGATGTAAGCCAATTGGTTCGAGGGGTTGAAGTTAAGCTTATGAAGGTGAGCGCCCAGGGAGAGGCTGAAGAGAAAGGCCAGACGTTTTTCGCCGCGCTCGCAGTGGCGATGGTGCTCTACCTCACGGTGCTCATTTACGGCGTCAGCACCATGCGGTCCGTCATCGAGGAGAAGAGCACACGCGTGATTGAACTGCTGGTGGCCTCGGTGCGCCCGGTTTACCTGATGCTGGGCAAGATTATGGGTGTGGCGGCGGTGGGCCTGACGCAATACTTGATTTGGGGTGCGCTGGGCGTGCTGATCGCAGCCTACGGAGCGACTGTGGCTTCCATGTTTGGCCAGGGCGCGTCGTTTTCAGGAATTCACCTGCCCTGGGACATCGCGATTTACATGACGGTCTTCTTTCTTTGCGGCTATTTTCTTTACGCGTCGCTCTATGCTGCCGTCGGCGCCATGGTGTCTAACGAACAGGAAATGCAACAGGTGCAGATGCCGGTGACGTTTCTCATCGTGGCGGCCTTCTTCTGTTTCAATATCATTATGCGCGATCCGAACTCGCCGCTCTCCGTCGGCCTTTCGATGATTCCGTTCTTCTCACCCATTCTGATGGTGCTGCGCATCGCCATGCAGCCGCCGCCGTTCTGGCAGATTGGCCTGTCTATTGCCATCTCAGTTTTGTGTACAGCCGCCGTCATCTACTTTGCGGCCCGCATCTATCGTGTGGGCGTGCTGATGTACGGAAAACGGCCCTCACTGGTGGAGCTGACGCGGTGGCTCAGATATACATAGTGAGGTTGAAGGCGTCGCTAGTCCTTACGATGGAGCGAATGCGCTCTCGTCAGTGGCTATGCGGCTGCCTTACGAAGGATACTCATGTCTAATTCAGGAAAGTCATTACGCCTGCATCGCATCCTGGACGTCAACACGCGCAAGGGTGTGGTGGTTGCGTTTGATCATGGTTTGATGCTGGGACCGATCCCGGGCATCAGCCCGCCCCGGGAGCGGCTTGGAATGTTCCTAGAGGGCGGCGCCGACGCCGTGCTGATGTCGCCGGGCGTGCTGCGTGCCAACGCCGACGTGTTTGCTGGAAAGAGAACCGGCGTCATTGTCCGCATCGATTGGACAAACATGTGGCGCGACCTTAAGCTCCTGGGCTTCGAAGAGGGAAGGTCCTGCGCCATCGCATTGGTGGAAGACGCGGTCCGTTGGGGCGCGGACGCCGTGATTACCTACTTGTTCGTGGGCTTGACGGACGCGGCGTGCGAAGCGGAGGAGGTTCGCCGCAATGCCGAGGTGAACCGGGCCTGCGAGCGCTTTGGAATGGTTCACATCATTGAGCCCATGGCGCGCGGAAGCCGGGTGGAGCGGGCAAACTCCAAGGAATTGGTCGCACTGCATACCCGGATGGCCGGCGAACTCGGCGCCGATCTGATCAAGACGGACTTCCTGGATCAAGAGTCCGACACGGCCGAAGTGGTCTCCACCTGCCTGGTGCCCGTTCTGCTCGCCGGCGGCCCAAAGATCGCGGAGTCCAGCGCCTTGGGAGTCATCGAACGCTCCGTAAGAGCGGGTGCGGCGGGGATCGTCTTTGGCAGAAACGTATTTCAGGCTTCTGATCCAGTTTCATTCTTACGTGAGGCACGACGCGTGATTCACGGTGCGGCCGGAACGCACGTTCCCGCGTAGCTGTACGATCGTAGGTTCCGCGCATCCAAGGCTGCGCGAATTCCGACCGCGCTGTCAGGGCTCTCGACCCGCTCGCGCTACCTGTTAATCACGGCGACATAGATTGTAGCGGCGCTCTCTGAGCGCCGATCGGCGGTCAGAGACCGCCGCTACAGTCGGACGCAGAGTCATTTCTGCCGCTCCGTTGCTGGTCCGTATTTCAATACCAGAAAGGCGTCACGGATGTTTTGTGCGAGGTCGCGCAGGCTCTCAGTACGCCGCGCCTTGGCGCCGGTCAGCAGGTCGTGCCCCGCGCCTTCAATGGAGAGGAGGGAAGTGGTGGCTGGAATCAGCCTCAGGGCGGACGCAATCTCTTCGCTCGAGGCGAACGGATCACGGGTGCCGTGAACAAAAAGCGCCGGCGTGTGCAGGGCAGGGAAGTGTGCCGTGCGCATCTCGGATGGCTTGCGCGGCGGATGCAGCGGGTAGGAAAGCAGCAGGAGTCCGTCCGCGACCTCGGGGGATTCTGCGGCCAGCATACTCGCCTGGCGGCCGCCGTAAGAGTGACCGCCCAGGAAGAATCGCGTGATGCCCGGTGCCGCTGCCCGTAACGCAGCCGCCGCGCTGCGCAGGCCCTGGCGGTCGCGCTCCGACTCGCCGCGAAAGGGTGGACCGTACGGTCGCGCCTGGCGGTAGGGCAGGTCGCAGCGTAGCACCAGAAACCCACCAGCGGCAAAGGCTTCTGCCACGGCGATCAGCAGCGGCGCGTTACAGTTTGATCCGGCGCCGTGCGTCATCACGAGGGCGTCATCCGAAGGCGCAACGGAGCGGTGTAGAAATCCGCGCACGGGCACCGGAGAGTCAGCGGCGAACGGCTCGCAGTCTGCTGTCATTTCCATTCTGGTGATTCTCTCGCCGTGCGGCCGTCGGAGCCTGCCAGGTAAGGGACCGCCGAAAGCACGGGCTGCAAGCCCGCGCCAGGTGGCATGGCCATCCCCTCGGGGTGCTCAAGGGCAAGCTCTGAACCATGCGCGAAGCGGCCAAACTCCAGGCGGTGGTTCCAGACCGCAGAGCAAAGAACCGTTCGAGCTGGCGTTCACAGAGCGCCGCTACAGACCCTACAGATCGCACGCTTGGTGCAAACCGAATATTGTGACAGACTCCTTAATTTAGCGCTCAAGGAGAGCGGCCGCAAAGTTACAGTATTAGTAGGAACCTGTGATCAGGAGAGGTGCCTTCGAAATGCCAGAGACGATCCGAGTGGGAATTGTGGGAAGCCGCTTTGCGGCGCAGTTCCATTGGGAAGGCTATCAGCGCGTTTATGGCGTACCCGTGAAGGTAACCGGCGTCACGTCGCGCTCCACGGAGTCGGCGACGAAGTTCGCCAGCGACCATGGCATCAACGCATTCGGCTCTCTGGCCGAGCTGTGCAAGGCGGTGGACGTCATCGATCTCTGCTCTCCGCCTTCCACGCATGAACCGCTGGCTATCGAGGCGCTGCGGCGCGGAAAACACGTGGTGATTGAAAAGCCGTTCACCGGATTCTACGGCCCGGTCAACGCCTACGTCGAAACTGAAGGATTTCGAGGCGATGACTTTCCGAAAGAGGTCATGCTTCGCGAAGCGATGTCCAGTTGCGATCGCATTCTGTTGGCGGCGAAGGATGCAGGCAAACGCATTCTTTACGCTGAGAACTGGGTTTACGCTCCCGCCGTTGCCAAGGAACGCGAGATTCTGCAAAAGAGCGGCGGGCAGATTTTGTGGATCATCGGCGATGAATCGCACAGCGGCTCACACTCGCCCTACTACGGCATCTGGCGCCACTCGGGCGGCGGGTCACTGGTGGGCAAAGGCTGCCATCCGCTCAGCGCCGCCTTGCACCTCAAGCGCGCCGAAGGTGAAGCTCGCCAGCAACGGCCGGTGCGTCCGGCATCGGTAAGCGCGCGCACGCACGCTATCACGCGTGACAAGAACTTTCGCGACGCGGGCTTTCTGCGCACCAGCTACGATGACGTTGAAGACTATGCACAGGTCCACGTAACTTTTGACGACGGTGCCGTCGCTGACATTTTCGCGTCCGAGCTGGTGCTTGGGGGTGTCCACAACTGGCTCGAGGTATTCGCCAATAACCACCGGACACGCGCGAACCTCAATCCCATCGATGCACTCGAAACCTACAATCCGCGCGAGGACTTGCTCAAAGACGTTTACGTTACGGAGAAACTGGGCACCAAGCAAGGTTGGAGTCGTCCCGCGCCGGACGAAGCGTGGCAGCACGGCTACCCGCAGGAGTTCCAGGATTTCATGGAGTCGATCTATTTCGATCGAGAGCCGCTCGCGGGCGGAGACCTTGCGCGCGACACTGTGGCGGTGCTCTACGCGGGCTACTTGTCGGCGGAGCGCCGCGGAGCTGAGGTTCCGGTGCCATAGCGAGTATGGATCCCCGCCTGCGCGGGGATGACATCGCTAAGTTAGGGGCACTAAGTTAGGGGCACTAAGTTAGGACACGGACACTACCTCCACCGACGTCATTCCCGCGAAGGCGGGAATCCACGAGTTAACACACAGGCTCGCTACGGCAAGAAGGGCGGCGGTCCTGAATCTTCAACACGATGAGTTCTCTGATAGGCGTCGAGTTTCTGAATAAAGTCGGGCCACATGCGGGCCGAATCGATCCCGGTTACCCAGGTAATGGTTTTACCTGCCTCGCCAGGCGCGAAATTCATGTCGTCTTTCGGAACCGGCCTGGGATAGGCCTCCTGGGTGGTCAGACCCTCGGCGTATGCCAACACCACGGTGTCCCAAATCACCCACGGCTTGGAGAGGTCGTTCGTTCTCATCGGCTTCAGGAAGCGGTAGTACCAACTTTGAAATTCGTCCCACAGCCAGGCGCCGACGGGCCCATGTTCACTGATCAGATTTTTCGCCTGTTCCAAGGTCAGCGACAGGTTGGCGCGGCACACATCCCCGCAGCCCACCACCACGGGTACGTCAGAACGTAAGATGGCTTGCCACGCGGCCACGTCGTTAGCCACGTTGAATTCTTCACCTCCGTTCGGCCAGCTTCGGAAGCCCATGGCAACGATGCGAATCCGGTTCGTGATGCTTGGGTCCTCGATGATCGCCGAGGCCGCATCCGTGGCGGCGCCGATAGTGAGGACCGTTAAACGATTGGTGCTGGAGAAGTCCTTCGACGATTGGATAATGAAGTCTACGCCCGCATTCGGCCGCGGCGTTCTCGCGTCTTGCAGCGGCAGGCTTGATCCCTCAAACAGCGGCGGATGAGTCGTCATCTTCAGCCGGTTCTCAACCTCGTCGCGAAGCACCCTGTACGTATAGTGGGCGGCTGGCGGAGGCAGTGTGGGCGCGTGAGCGGAGATAATCCCAAGAACCTGGAATTGCGGATTCACCAGCATGTATGCGACGGCCCACTGGTCGTCAATCTCGTTCCCAACGTCAGTCGAGAGGATCACCGGAATCTTATCGGCAGCCAAAGCGCGCCCGACGGCAGGGAAGAGGACTGCCAGCAAGAGCGGGACCATGACACGCCGCCGTAGTCTTCCGCTGGTTCGGGGGTATTGCTCACAATTCTGCAGTACACTCATGTTTTCTCTCTCGGGCTTGCCACGTAGGCGGGCCTTGTGCCCGCCCGTGGGGGACCACGAGGGTCGCGCCTACGTTATCACGCTGTACGCCAAGCGGAGGATAGCACAAAGCATGGCCACCAACGGCAAGATTGCGCTCGTCACGGGCGCCGGCAGCGGCATCGGCCGTGCAGCCAGCCTGGCCCTGCAGTCCGCTGGATTTTCGGTGGTGCTGGCAGGGCGCCACGAATCGAGCCTGGAGCAAACCGCTGCCGCGGCCCAGCCCTCCGGCGGCAAGATGCTGGTGGTTGTCGCCGATGTGAGCCAGCCCGATTCCGTCCAGGAGTTGTTTGCCAAAACCAAAGAGGCGTTCGGGCGGCTTGACCTGCTCTTTAACAACGCCGGCATCAGCGCGCCCGGCGTTCCCATGGAGGAACTCACGCTGGAACGGTGGAACAAGGTGGTGGCCGTGAACCTCACCGGCGCCTTCTTGTGCGCGCAGGAAGCGATCAAGATCATGAAAACGCAGGACCCGCGCGGCGGCCGCATCATTAACAACGGTTCGATTTCCGCTCACACACCTCGGCCCAACTCCGCGCCCTACACGGCCACCAAGCACGCCATGACGGGTCTCACCAAGTGCATTTCGCTTGACGGCCGCAAATATGATATCGCGTGTGGCCAGATCGACGTGGGCAATGCCGTCACAGAAATGAGCGAACGTATGGCGGCCGGCGTTCCGCAAGCGGACGGCACGCGCAAGGTTGAACCCCGCATGGACGTGCGGCACGTTGCTGAAGCGGTGCTTTATATGGCGCAATTGCCGCTGGATGCCAACGTGCAGTTCATGACGATCATGGCCACCAAGATGCCGTTCGTAGGACGCGGCTAGGCCAGTTGTCAGTCGTTGGTTCTCGTCGATCCCTGCTGAAAGCGGCGACGAATTGTAGCCTAGAATGAGTGCCTATGGCGGCTATCAAGCACCCTCTTGACATAGGATTGGAAATATAGCACGCTTTGCGGTGATCCCGGCTTACGATGCAACGGGTTAGCACGGGAACAGAGAACAGAGAACTGAAAAGTGTTACGCACGAAGCCACTAGCCTGCATTTCTGTTCCGAAAATAGGCGCTAAGTGCTTTGTTTTCGAACGAGCGCCTCTTCGCCTCGATAGCGCCATTTTCATGCTTCGGGGTGTCGCGAAGCGACACGACGACTCACCAGGATTCGAAAAGGGCGGGGCTTCGGCCCCGCCGAATCCTGCGAAATCGCGGTCTTTGTGTTCAGCTCTCGGCGCAGCTTGCTCGCGGCAAGCTGCGCCGGGAGCTGAACACGGCAGATATCAAACCGACGTTGTAACGGCGGGGCTGAAGCCGGCTGAAGCCCCGCCCTTTTCAAATCCTGGTGACAAATGCAGGCTAGACGTCTGATGGAGCAGGATCTGACTCATATCGCAAGTTTTGAAGTCGGAGCCCGAAACCACCCCTCAACGCCTTGGGGTGCGAGAAGCCAGACGGGGAAAATCAGGTTCCTGATGAAGCACCCCCCCCGGGTACTACGCATGTGCGCTAACGAACCCAAACTTGTATCATATTGGTGCAGCGTTGGTTAACTGCTATTTAGGAGCCTATTTGCCAAACTCGTCGAAAAAACGAACCCAAAACACTTAACCCGCAGATTCAAGGATGGATAAGAGCTAAAAGAGGGCCAAAGTGGCGTACAAAAACGAACCTAAAACGAACCAACTTTCGGGGGAAAAAACGTGCAAAAATCAGGAAACGAACCCAACGAACCCAAGAAACGAACCCGAAGGCTTCGCCTGGTGATTGGGCGTGGGGCTCGTTGGGCTTGGGGCAACAACCGCCTCAACGCCCTGGGGTGCGAGAAGCCAGACAGGGAAAATCAGGTTCCTGATGAAGCACCCCCCCCGGGGTACTACGCATGTGCGCTAACGAACCCAAACTTGTATCATATTGGTGCAGCGTTGGTTAACTGCTATTTAGGGGCCTATTTGTCAAACTCGTCGAAAAAACGAACCCAAAACACTTAACCCGCAGATTCGAAGATGGATAAGAGCTAAAATGGGGCCAAATTGGCGTTCGAAAACGAACCTAAAACGAACCCAACTTTCGGGGGAAAAAACGTGCAAAATCAGGAAACGAACCCAACGAACCCAAGAAACGAACCCGAGGCTTGGCCCGGTGGCTGGGCGTGGGCGATAAAGCCGAACTTACATAACGAGACCGTCAAGAAAGCGGAGCGTTTTTCCGGAGACTGGAAATCCGTCAACATCTTCAAAACACTTGGCTTAGCTTTTGAGGGCCGTCATCTTATTGAAACCTCGGTGTTTACTCCGCATCGACGTTTCAGTCATGAGCAATCTTCGGCAGCCCTAGAATTTCACCCGTCATGTTGGCGAAACCTCATTTGTGGTAGCGTAGCTGGCGCCAGAGAAAGGAGCAGCCATGATCAATCTGAATGAAGTGGGCGCCTTCGGTTCCGTTGACGCCGCGGGTAATCTCAGCGCGCGCTTTGGCGTCTACTTGCCCGGCATTCGCTACATCGATGGCTTCGAAGTGCTGGTGCGCGTAATCAACCGTGATGACCGCTTTGACCCCACGATACGGCCGCAGGATTCGCCCCTCAACTGGGTCAACGGCCACCCGTTGGACCTGTGGACTGCGACCGTATCCATACCCCCGCAAGCCGGTACGAGTTTCGGAAAGCAGGGAACGTATCTCTACCGATACCAGCTTTGGTGGACGCCGGCCGGCGGCAGCCGCCAGCTCGTCACCAAATGGTTTACCGATCCCTTTGCGCGCGCCACCGATGTGGGCGAACTCGGGGCCGTGACCCTCGGCAGCCACCCCGTGACCTTCAACTGGACCGATGCCGCTTACAAGACTCCAGCGTTGGATGATCTCGTGGTGTACGAGCTTCAAGTGGAGGAGTTCAACGACACCTTTGACGGGGTGGTTGACCGTCTCGTTTACCTGCAGAGCCTGGGAGTGAATTGCATCGAACTGATGCCCGTGACCAGCGTCAAGCTCGACTTCGACTGGGGTTACGGGCCCATCCACTATTTTGCGCCCAACGCGCGCTTCGGGGGCGGCGACGGCCTGAAGCGGCTGGTTGACGCGTGCCACTCCGGTGGCATGGCTGTCATCCTGGACGTGGTCTACCAACACGTCGATCCCACGTTCCCCTATAAGCTCGTCTACGACGACGCTAACAGTACGCTGGGCGCGCCCAAAGTGCCCAATCCGATGGTTGGCGCCGGCGGGCCGTTCGGGCCCGTGGCCGATTTTTCTCAGCCTTTTACGCAGGACTACTTTCTCGTCGCCAATCAGGCCTGGCTGGACGAGTACCACGTGGATGGCTTCCGTTACGACGAGGTTACGGATTATTACTTCGGCCCCACTGACAGCGCTTACTCCAAGCTGGCCTACGACACCTATCAGTATTCGCTGGGCATATCGCGTTTTCAGCAGGGCGCCGGCAGCTACAGCAGGATCATTCAATGCGCCGAGGCATTGTCAAAAGCACGGGACGTGCTGCAGAACAGCTACACGAGCTGTGCCTGGCAGGATAACCTGCTCTACAAGGCTGAGGACATGATCACCCGGAATTACGCCGACGACAATTTCGCCCACCTGCTTGATCCCTCTTTCGGCGGCAATGCCTATCCCGCAACGAAGACAGTGAACAACTCGACCGGCCAGCCGGTGGAGATGCCCGTGGCGCCGTTCCAATACTTAGAAACGCATGACCACAGCCAGTTGATTGTCTTCGCCGGTACGGAAGGCGACGGCCTCATTCCCCCCGGCGACCGCAGCCAGTTCTACCGGCTGCAACCCTTTGCTGTCGCGCTGTACACTCTGCAGGGCGTGCCCATGCTCTGGCAGGGGCAGGAATTTGCGGATAATTCCAATCTCCCGAGCAACGGAGAAGCGCGGGTGGGCCTTCGCCGTGACACGCATTGGGAGTATTTTTACGACGACTACGGCAGCCCGCTGGTGCGGCTCTACCGGCGTCTCGGCTGGCTGCGACGCACTTATGCGGCTTTGCGCAGCCGGGACTCCTACTACTATTACCAGCAGTCGCTGCAAGGCAACTCCATCATCGCTTACCATCGCCACGCCGCCGCCACGGCGGCGGCGCCCGAAACATACGTGATGGTTCTGCTCAATTTTTCCCCGGCAGCCGGCACCATCAACGTGCCGTTTCCGAAGGCTGGAACGTGGCAGGAGATGATCGACGCCGACGTGCGCACGCTGAATATCACGGTGGGGTCGGATGGGGAGAGTCAACCGATCGCGGTTCCCTCGAACTACGGTTGGGCATTTGTGTGGGTGGCGTGAAGTCTCAGCGCCAAAACACCGGCCTCCGCGTTCTTGCATTCCCAAGGGTCCGATTCCCAGGGTTCACGCACGAGTGCGGCGCCCGCGGCGCGCTCGCATTGTTGCGAATGTCCTCACAACATATGTACAATAGATGCCCATGGCGAAGGATTCCCCATTGGAGTTTGAATGGGACGAGTCCAACCTCCGGCACCTCGCACGGCACCGCATCAGCCGTGCGGAATTCGAGGAGGCGATGGCCAATGATCCGATTCTGGTCGACTTCAACGACGAAAGCGGAGAGGATCGCTGGTATGCCCTGGGCGCAACCAACGGTCTGCGGGTGCTCTTCATGGTCTTCACCCACAGGGCCGAACGCGTACGGCCGATTACGGCGTGGAGCGCGGGCCGGGCACTGCGTGAAGCCTACTTCCGCAGAAAGGGTACTTAAGACGACGTGATGGCCAAGAATAGACTGATCATCCCGAAGTTTGCTTCGGAAGCTGAGGATGTGCAGTGGCACGATCGGCACCGGCGGAAACTGGAGTCGGCTGTGGGGAGCCGCATCCGGGAGGGGTCTGCATTGAATCTTCAGCAAGCGGTTGCGCGCATGAGATTGCGGCCCGTCACCATTCGCCTGCCGGTTGAAGATATCAACTCCGCGCGCGGTTTGGCTGCACAGAAGGGCATCGGATACCAAACCTATATCAGAATGCTCTTGCGCGAGGCCTTACAGCGTGAGACGCGACGATAGACGCTGAGGGTCCCAAGCTGCAACATCCAGAGCGCCTCGATGAGCACACCGACGGAGAGTGAAGTTTGCAGTTCAACCAGCAGCCCTCTCCGGCGGTGAAACGTGAGCTGGAGGTTATTCTGGGATGAAACGAGCCGAAAACCATGGGCAACCTGCTGCGCGTCACATAATGCAGAGTGCTTTACAGCGGACTTGTGACCGCTTAGACAAGTTGCCAGAGGAGCTTTTGCCCCTCCTAAACGAAAGCGTGCTTCGCTTCTTCTTTGTTCAAAGTCTCCTAAAGGGCCACCAGAACTGCAAACTCCAACAGGAATGGCATAGGTTCGATCTTTTGGTGCAGCATAAGCGGCAGAATATCCTAGTAGAGTTCAAGTTTTATTGTCGACCTGTTGGCACTAGCTTGACGGGAGATCACCGTTGGCCGAAGGGCGGTCCAGGGAAGAAGAACTTCAAGGAATTTATCAACTGCGTCAAGAAACTCGCCAGTATAGATAAATGCAAATGGCGCACGATCGACAAAGGAAAGATAGACGGAAGGTATCTGGTGCTCGCTTACTTAAATGACTCGGGCTACAAACGGTATTATGCCCCGCTGGACTATCCGCCGCGCCTAAGGGCTTTCGTTGAAGAAAACGGAGAACGTATCTTTGGCAACATGGCCTGCAGATTGATCGAGATTCGATCGCCACAACATCGCGGCGCTACAGATTGAGAACGTCCTTTTGAGTGCTTGAATCGGGTGTTAAGATTTGGCTGAAAAGAGGATAGGGGTTGAACTATGAACAGACCAGCGCTTAGGGTTCTGAATAACGAGACGGCTGCGGAGGCGGGCGGCCTCAATCGCCGCCAAGTGATGCAGCGGATGCTGGGAACGGCGGGCGCAGGACTGGCGCTGCCGGGACTGGCTACCGGGCACCCGGTTCACAGCCATCTGATGAGCGACTCGACCATGTCCGCCGCGGAGGCTGCTGCCGCCGACGCGAATTGGGAGCCTGCCTTTCTCGATCCGCATCAAAACGAAACCCTCATCGTCCTGGCCGAGCGCATTGTTCCCAACTCCACCACGGCCCAGGTGAACAGGTTCGTCGACCTGCTGATTTCCGTGGACACGCAGGAGAACCAGAAGAAGTTCTTGTCCTCGCTGGGCGCCTTCGATCACGAAGGAATCACCCGGTACGACCAGCCTTTCAAGGACCTCAATGAAGATCGACAGGTCGAGATCCTGACGGCGGCTTCCACTGCCAAGGCAGGCGGACCGCCGCCGGAGAATTACGGCTCCCGACCCGAAAGGGCCGCCAAAGCGGGCGAGGAACCGGTTCTCACCATGCGCGACCACTTCGAGAACGTCAAGAGTTGGGTGAGCGGCGCCTTTTACTCCTCGGAAGTCGGCATGAGGGAGCTCGGCTGGACGGGCCAGGTAGTGTGGGATAGCTTCCCCGGCTGCGAGCATCCCGAGGGCCACAACAGCTAAGACCGGATCGTGAGAGTCTTTCAAATGCCCCCGCTGTCGCGGCCAGCGTGCCATGATGATGGAGCGGCTCAAACGTAGCAAACCTTCAACGAAGTCTGGCCTCCCGGTTCGGTGCTACAATCAACCCGAGATGCAAAGCCAGCAGCAAGCTGTGCAGGCGCAGTTCACTCGCACGGCTGAAGCCTTCTGCCGCTATGCCACGCGCGACACGCCTGAGATGCTTGCCCAGCGGGTCGAGTTTGCCGGCCTCATGCCGGGCGATCTCGTGCTGGACGTGGCTTGCGGCCCCGGCGCGTTTACACTGGCCGCTGCGCAACGAGTTCGATTCGCACGCGGGGCCGATCTCACCGCCGCCATGCTTCGCCAAGCTCGCGCCTTTCAGCAGGAGCGCGGCGTGAAGAACGCCTTCTTTGATTGCGCCGAAGCCGAGCGGCTGCCGTACGCCGACGGCACTTTCGACTTCGTGACTTGCCAGTTCGCCTTCCATCACATGCCGCGACCACAGGCTACCTTGAGAGAAATGGTTCGCGTGGCGAAGCCGGGCGGACGCATCTATCTCGTAGACTCGGTCGGTCCGGAGGACGCCGCTGCCGCGGAATTGCACAACCACATCGAGAAGCTGCGCGATCCTTCGCACACTGACACGCTCAGCTCGAAGACTTTTCTGGCGATGTTTGTTTCGCAAAAGCTCCGGGTGCTGAAGCAGCTCGTGCTCGACCGGCCTCGATCCTTTAATCAATGGATGCTTCGAGCCGGTCACCAAACCTCCGATGCCAGTTACCTTGCCGTGCGCCGCGCCCTCGAAGATTCGATGGCAAGTGACCGGGCAGGTTTTGCGGCGCGCGCGGCCGGTGATGACATCAGGATCATCCACCGGGAGGGACTGTTCTTGCTGGCGAAAACAGCCGCGCGGCTCGCGTAGCGCAAGCGAACGAGTGACCCTTGCAACAGGATCACCCATTTACACAAGGGGACGTTATGTCACGCAATTGGTCGCGAAGAGCTTTTCTGGGGTCGTCGCTCGCAGCCTGCCTGCCCTTGAGGGCGAGAGGCGCGGCGAATAGCGCTGCCCACGGACCTGGTGATTGGAAGCTCGGCATCATCACCGACGAAATCACACAGGACCTCGGCCAAGCCGCCGACTTTATCTCCGAGTATCACCTCCCTTACTGCGAGCTGCGCGAGATTTGGGGCCGCAACATGATGAACGCGACGCCGGCGGATGTGGATCGGGCGCGAAAGATCATTGAAGATCATGGCCTCACCGTAAGCGATATCGGGTCGCCGATCTTCAAGTGGAACCTGCCTCAGATGCCGGCCAAGGCGGAGCACCGCGACACCTTCAAGGCCAATTTCACCGAGGATGATGCGGATTCGTTGCTGCACAAGTCCTTCGACCTTGCCCACACTTTGGGCTCACACAAGGTGCGTATCTTCAGCTACTGGCGTGTAGAGGATCGGGAGAAGGCCTTCCCTTACGTCCGCGACCGGCTGGCTCAGGCGGCGGAATTGGCCGGCAAAAATGAGATATTGCTCGTGCTCGAAAACGAGCACACCTGCAACGTGGGAACCGGCGAGGAGTTGGGTCACCTTCTCAGCGCGGTGAACTCCCCGCATCTCAAGGGCAACTGGGACCCCGGCAACGCCGCCATGCTCGGCGAAGTCCCGTTTCCCAATGGCTACGCCGCCGTGCGCGGTAAGCTTGGCCATATGCACGTAAAGGACGTGCGCAAGAGCTCATCAGGCAAGCTCGAATGGGCGCCGGTCGGCGGTGGATTCATCGATTGGCGCGGACAGTTCGAAGCCCTTAAGCGCGACGGCTACAACGAGACCCTATCTCTTGAAACGCATTACCGGCGCCCTGACGGCAACACCGTGGAAAGCACGCGCGAATCGCTGACCGGACTGCTGAAGATCGCGCAGCAAGTCCCTCGGACATAGACCGGCGCACTCTCAACCGTTCACTTCGGATCGGCGGGCAGCGACTTCTCGGTCGGAAGACCCTTCCAATCCGTCCGGAAGTCCGTCTCGAGATCGAGCAGGCGGAGCCGCGTGAAGCCCATCGCCTTAAGGGCCGTGAACGCCGGACGAACGTTGGGACACTGCTTCAACGGGCAGCACCCGCAGTAAATCACGAGCTCCCGATCGCGCGGCCATTGTTCGGCGGCCGCCTCAAGATCTTGCAATCCGGCTGCCTCCCGCGCAGGACCGTAGAACGCCGACCCGGGAACGTGCCCGGACTCATACAGAAACTTGAACCCGACGCAGACAACGCGAGGCCTAGAGTCAGCCGGACCTGAGAGCCGTGTCACGAGCTCCTGAGGCTGGATCAGATCGCTGCTGGTCCACGGGTCGGCAGTCGCAAAGGGCGCGCCTGACGTGAGCTTCGCTCGCGAGATCACGGCCACGAAAGCGGCGCCCGCGAAGGCAAGCAACAAACCGCCAGCGGCACGCCGAGCGGCGCTGCTGTCCCATCTGGTATAGCTTGGATGAGAAGGCACAGTCACCTCACCTCACCTCTGCTCTTTCTCAGCCATTGTCTCACCGACGCGACGGCACGTCCACGCGGTTCTGCTCGCCAGTGGGTCTGCGGACGCGCAAGGCAGGCGGCCGAATCGCAGGCCTTGTCATGCGCGGTGTGAACTGCATTGCTGACTTGTGCCGCAAGCGGATAATTGATTAGTCTAGTCGTTTACCCATGGCTGCACCCTGCAAAAAGTGTGGAGCTACCAAGACGGAACCCGTGCGCAAGGGCTTGCGCAAAAGACTGGCTCGCAGATTCGGCTACGACCTTCGAAGATGCGCGCGTTGCCGCAAATTCCGGCTGATCGACCGCGAGCCAAGCGAGCGCCAGAGCGACCGTCAGAATAGTCGCGTCACTTTGTTGCCTGCAGATGACGACCCCGCTTACGGCACGCCGCCGAATCCGTCAGTTTATCGCGATCCCGATGCTTTCCACGGATGTCCGCGGTGCGGCGCCTGGAACTATCATCGTTCGCCACGAGGCTGGTTCGAACGCGTCTTTCTGGGTCGTCCACCCATGCTGCGGTGTTACACCTGCAAGTTCCGGTTTCCTAGCCCTCAATTCTAGCCCTCACTTCGAGAAGTCAGCTAGAATCAGCCTGCATGACATCTTCCTCTCCCTCCGTGATGCGCCGCATTACGCAGTCCACCGGCATCGTCATGGCAAGCGTGCTGCTCAGTCGCGTGCTCGGCTTCTTTCGCGACTGGACGGTGGCCCACCAAATTGGCTCTAATGCTTCCACCGACGCTTACTACGCGGCCTTCACGTTGCCCGACTTTCTGAATTACCTCGTGGCAGGCGGATCGTTGAGTTTGATCTTCATTCCGGTCTTCACCAAATATCTGGCCGAAGGCGCCGAAGATGAGGCCTGGCACGTGTTCTCGACGGTGCTCACGTTCATGGGACTCGTGCTCGTCTTTCTGGTGGCCGTCGCTGAAGTGTTCGCGCCGTCGCTGGTGCCTTTGATCGCCCCAGGTTTCAAAGCCGCGGAAAAGGCACGCGCGGTATTCCTCACGCGGCTGATGTTGCCTGCCCAAATCTGCTTCTACCTGGGCGGCGTGCTGGCCGCCGTCCAGTACGCCAAGGCTCAGTTCATCGTGCCCTCTCTCGCGCCCTTGATCTACAACGTGTCCATCATCCTGGGTGGACTGCTGCTTTCGTCAAAGCTCGGAATCACCGGATTCTGTGTGGGCGTGCTCGCGGGCGCGCTCTTGGGAAATTTCGGTTTACAAATCTATGGCGCGCGGCGAGCAGGAGCACGATTCACCCCTAACCTTGACCTGGGAAATCCCGCGTTTCGCCTCTTCCTGCGCCTCGCGATCCCGATCATGCTGGCCCTTTCCCTCGTCTTCACGGATGACTGGATTATCCGCTGGTTCGGCTCTTATCTGCCGGCGGCGTCCATCACGTGGCTGAACTACGGCAAGACGCTGATGCGAGTGCCGCTCGGCATCGTGGGCCAGGCTGTGGGCGTGGCTTCGTTTCCGTTCCTGGCGCAACTCTTTTCGGAACATCGCTTCGAAGAACTGAACCGCACTCTCGATTCCACATTGCGCGGGCTCATTCTGCTGCTCGTGCCCATCTCGGCGCTGATGATGGCGGAGAGCCGGCCTCTCGTTCACCTGTTCTTCGCGCACACCAAGCTCAATTCGTTCGATCTTGATTCCACGGCAACGACGCTGGTGTTCTTCTCGCTCGGCATGTTCGCCTGGGCAGCGCAGGGCATTGTGGCGCGCGGATTCTACGCCGCGCGCGACACGCTGACTCCGGCAGTAACAGGCACGCTGTTGGCGGCTCTCAACCTTCCGGTTTATTGGCTGCTGTTTCGCCGTTTCCAGCATTTGGGTCTGGCTCTGGCAAGCTCCATCGGAATCATCGCCTACACCGTCGTACTCTTCGCGCTTCTCAAGCGCCGGTTGCCCGGCTATGAGTTGGGCTCACTTGCAGTGTTCCTCGGCAAGATTGCCGCGCTTTCCACGATCACGGGCCTGGTTACGTTCCGCATCACCCAATGGCTCGGAGCCCGCATCGGATGGAACTCAACCAAGGGCGCGCTGATCGATCTTGTGCTCGCTAGCGCCGTCGGCCTCGCGCTCGCTCTGGCTCTTGCCTGGGTGTTGCGGGTGCGAGAAATCCGCGCATTCGCGCGAAGACTCTCGCCGGCGCGGGGCGGCGTGGCCTGAAGGCCTCAGAAATGTCAGCGTAGGGGCGGGCCTTGCGCCCGCCCTGTGGGCGACCACAAGGGTCGCCCCTACGCCTTCCAAGCCGCGTGCACGAAGTATTCCTGATTGCCGCAAGCTCCCGGAAGCACGCTCTCCGCAGTTCCGATCCCATCAAAGCCGAGATCCTCGATCTTCCGAGTCACTCGTGCCACCGCTTCCTCTCGTAGGTTGGCGTCGCGCACGATGCCACCCTTGCCCACTTGCCCGCGACCCACCTCAAACTGCGGCTTCACCAGAACCAGAATCTCCGAATGCGGATTGAGCAGCGCGGGAACCACCGGAAGGATCAAGGTTGCGGAGATGAAGGAGACATCCATGGTGACAAAGTCGACCGGCTCTCCGATCGTGCGCAGCTCCAGGTATCGCGCATTGGTCTTCTCCAGCGAGAGCACGCGGGGATCGGTTCGCAGGCTCCAGACCAGTTGATTGGTGCCGGCGTCAACCGCTACAACCCGCGCCGCGCCGCGCTGCAGGAGACAGTCCGTAAATCCCCCTGTCGACGCGCCGATATCGAGGCAGCGTTTGTCTACAACGTTGACGCGGAAGTGGTCGAGAGCGGCACTCAGCTTTATTCCCGCCCGGCTCACATAAGGCGGCGCCTCTCCAACCATCCTGACTCTGGCGTCCGCGCTCACCAGAGCGCCGCACTTCTCCACCTTCTGCTCGTCGACCACGACTTGACCCGCCAGGATCATCGCCTGGGCCTTCTGGCGCGACGGCGCGAGGCCGAGCTCCGCTACCCGAACGTCCAGGCGCATTCTCTCTTTTCGCAAGCCGTCGGCTACGTCTTGTACTAAATCCACGTTAGGTCGCCCCTTCAGGGCGCAGCGCCTCAAGGAGTGCACCCTGGGCGTTGCCCGGGCGTTGCCCAGGGCTTTGTTAGTTCGGCCCTTCGGGCCTGGCAAATGTAGAAACTCCAGCGGCAGAGTTGAAAGCCCTGCCCTTCCAGGCATCAAAGCCCTTGACGCACCGGACGGTAGGCAGCATTTGCTCCTTCGCGGGCGAATTGCTCAATCCGCTCCACAATGCCGTCAGCGTCGAGGCCGTATTTGGCGTGCAGGAGATTAGGCGCGCCGTGCGGGATGATGCGGTCAGGCACGGCGATTCGCAGGATGCTCGCCGGAATCCTGCGGTCCTGCAATAAGGCAGCTACCTCAGCTCCAAAGCCGCCGGCCTCGGTGCCTTCCTCGGCGGTCACCAGAAACTGCTTTTCGGCCGCCAGCACTGAGATCAACTCGTGGTCGAGCGGCTTCATAAAACGCGCGTTGATGACCGTGGCGTTTAGGCCGCGCTCTTCCAAGCGCGCGGCCGCTTCGAGACACGGATATACCATGCTGCCGAGCGCGAGAATTGCAAGATCCCCGCCCTCGCGGAGAATCTCGGCCTTGCCGATCTCAAGCTTGCGAAAGTCCTCAGGCGGCACGCCGATGCCGTTGCCGCGCGGATAGCGAACCGCCGCCGGGCCGCCCAGCTCGATGGCCGTATACAGCATGTGCCGAAGCTCGTTTTCATCCTTGGGCGCCATCACCACCATCCCAGGAAGCGCGGCCAGATAAACCAGGTCATAGAGGCCATGATGAGTTGGCCCGTCGGCGCCCACCAGGCCGGCGCGATCAAGAGCCAGCGTCACGGGCAGCCGCATCAGGCAGACGTCGTGCACGAGCTGGTCATAGGCGCGTTGCAGGAAGGTGGAGTAAATCGCGGCAACCGGCTTCATGCCCTCGCAGGCCAGGCCACAGGCGAACTCCACGGCGTGCTGCTCGGCGATTCCCACATCAAAAAAGCGCTCCGGGAAGCGGCGGGCGAACTCGTCGAGGCCTGTGCCTTCGCTCATGGCGGCAGTAATGGCCACCACTCGCGAGTCGCGCTGGGCTAACTCGCAAGCAGCTTTCCCAAAGACGGACGTGTAGGAAGGCGACTGGGCAGGCGCTTTGTGGAAAGCCCCGGTGGAGACATCGAACCGGGTTACGCCGTGGTATTTCACCGGGAGCTGCTCCGCGTGCGGATAACCCTTGCCCTTCTGCGTCACCACATGCAGCAGCGTGGGCCCGGGGTTATCCTTGGCCTTGGCCAGTGCGTTCAAGAGATCCTCGATGCTGTGACCATTGATGGGCCCGCCGTAATCAAACCCCAATTCTTCGAAGACCAGACCGGGAATCAGCAGCGTCTTGGCGGAATCCACAATCTCCTTGGAGAGACGCAACAGCCGCCGCCCCAGCCGGGGCACGGCGAGCATGCGCTTTTCCACTTCCTGCGTCAGCCGATGATAAGCCTGGCCGTGGACAATGCGGGTGAGGTAGCCGGCAATGGCGCCCACGTTGGGCGAAATCGACATCTTGTTGTCGTTGAGGATTACCAGAACTTTCTTATTCAACGTCCCCAGATTGTTGATGCCTTCGAGCGCGAGACCGCCGGTGAGGCCGGCGTCGCCTACCACGGCGACCACGTGAAAGTCTTCGCCCTTCAGGTCGCGCGCCACCGCCATGCCGAGCGCGGCCGAGATCGCCGTACAAGCGTGAGCCACGTTGAACGTGTCGTACGGACTCTCATCGCGCACGGGAAATCCGGAAAGACCGCCGTATTGCCGGATGGTGGGAAAGCGGTCGCGGCGCCCGGTGAGAATCTTGTGGCCGTAAGCCTGGTGGCCCACGTCCCACACCAACTTGTCGCGAGGAGTGTCGAACGCGTAGTGGAGTGCGATCGTCAATTCCACCGCGCCCAAACTCGAAGCCAGATGCCCGCCCACTTGCGAGATCACGGAGACGATATAGTCACGGAGTTCATCGGCCACCAAGGGGAGCTCGGCGCGCGGAACCTTCTTGAGGTCCTCGGGAGAATCAATTGCCGGGAGATAACGGTACTCCATCAGCTTTGCCTCGTAATCAGGAAATGAGCGAGCCCAACCAGGCGCTGGGCACGCTCGCCGTACGGCGCAAGGGCCTCACAAGCCTCCGCGATGAGCCGCCCAGCAATTCGTTGCGACTCTTCGACGCCGTACAGCCCGGGATAAGTGGGTTTCTGTTGGTGGCCGTCTTTGCCCACTGCTTTGCCCATCTTCTCGCGGGACCCAAGCACGTCGAGAAGGTCATCGGCGATTTGGAAGGCCAGACCGACCTTTTCACCGTACGTCGTCAGCCGCGTCAGATCTGATTCCGCCGCGCTCGCGTAAATCGCGCCGCAGCGCACTGCCGCCGTGATGAACGCTCCCGTCTTCGCAGAGTGAATGTACTGCAGTGTGGAAGCCTCAACGGCACGCCCTGTTGCTTCCAGGTCCACAATCTCGCCTGCCATCATACCGTCGCGGGTGCCGATGGCGCGAGCGAGCTCGCGAATAACTCGCAGCCTGGCGGCGTCGCCGGGAGCACCGGAGACGGCGAGATTCTCAAAGGCCAGGGTGAGAAGGGCATCGCCCGCCAGGATCGCGGTTGCCTCGCCAAAGGCGCGGTGGCAAGTGGGCTTGCCGCGCCGTAGATCATCGTTATCGATCGCCGGCAAGTCATCGTGAATTAGTGAGTAAGTATGAATCAGTTCAAGGGTGGCGGCAACCCGTAACAGGGATGGCCGTTCAGCTCCGAAGAGCCGTCCGGCCTCCAGGCACAGAATCGGCCGCAGACGCTTCCCCCCCGCAAAAATCGAATAACGCATGGCGCGATGAATAGAAGTGGGGTAGTTATCTTCGGAGGGCAGGATGGCATCCAATTCCCGATCCACGAGGGCGCGTTCGGTCTCGAGGATAGTCAGGAGAGACAGAGGGTCAGCGAGGGGCGGTAGGTCCGTAATTGCTCCTTCGTTGGTAGTCATGGTCTGTCTGACGCCTTGTAGGGCAGGGGCTTGCCCCGGCCTCGCACGGGCTGGAAGCCCGTGCCACGTAGCATGGCCATCCCGGCCATGGGCGGGTCAGCCCTTACGGCGCCACCCGGAAGGGCACGTTGCTGGAAAGCGTGCCGCTCGGCGTTACCACCTCGACCGTCCCGGAGGTCGCGCCCGCCGGAACCGTGGCTTTGATGACGGAACTCGCTTCCACCGTGAACGTCGCCGGCGTGCCGTTGAATGTGACGCTGGTAGCGCCGGTCAGATTCGTTCCCAGAATCTTGACACCCGCTCCTACCTTGCCGCCGCCGGGCTGTGTTCTGACAAATGGACCCAGACCAGCCGACAAGCGAAAGATCGTCCCGCATCCGCCGGGGCAAACAGTGGCCGTCCCGCCATTTGCCGTTGTTCCGTAAAAGTTGCCGTCCGTATCTTGGGTTAGGGCCGCCTCAGGGAGGTCGCCATCCGGGCAACTCTTTTGAGAGCAAAACGCGTAAAGTGTCGTCAGCATTCCACTCGGGGTAGTCTTGAAAATTGTGCCGCATCCGACCTCTGCGCAATTGCCGATCCCGCCCTGCCACGTTGTCCCGTAGAAGTTCCCGTCGGTGCCTTGTACCAAGCCCGCGTAAGGCTCCGCTCCGTCAGCGCAGCCGCTTTGCGAGCAGAAACTGTAAAGTGTCGTCAGCGTACCTGTCCGGGTGATACTGAAGACAGTCCCGTACCCGGTGGCGCCGCCATAGAACGTGGTTCCGTAGAAGTTTCCATCAACGCCCTGGACCATGGTTCCTCTTGGGTTGGCGCCGTCGGGGCAATTGATTTGTGAGCAGAACTCGTGAAGCGTCGTCAGCGTGCCGCTCGGCGTGACCTTGAAGACGGTCCCATAGCCGTTGTCCCCACCATTCAAAGTTGTCCCGTAGAAATTCCCATCGGTGCCCTGCGCGAGTCCCCCCCAAGGAGTGACGCCATCTGGGCAGCCGGCCTCGGAGCAAAAGCTATAGAGGGTCGTCAGCGTGCCGCTCGGTGCTATCCTGAAGATCGTCCCATAGCCGTTAGCACCACCGTCGATGGCTGTCCCGTAGAGGTTCCCTTCGTTACCTTGCACCAAAGCGGACTCAGGGTTGCCGCCATCAAGGCAACCGCTTTGAGCGCAAAAGCTGTAAAGCGTCGTCAGCTTTCCTGCCGGTGTGATCTCGAAGACCGACCCCTCGCCGTAGGCTCCGCCGTCCGGGCTTGTCCCGTAGAACTCTCCATTTGTGGCTTGGACCAGCGCTGCCTGGGTGCTATGCGCCGCGCAGTGGGTTTGGTAGCAGAAGTTGAAAATAGTCGTCAGCGTCCCACCCAGCGTGATCTTGAAGGCGGTACCCCCGTCGTCGGCCCCGCCACGCGTCGCCACGCCGTACAGGTTTCCATCGCTAGCCTGGACCAACCCCGCGTAAGGGCTAAAGCCATCGGCGCAATTGGATAGCGAGCAAAGGTCGTAAAGCGTGGAAAACGTCTGTGCACGTGAGGCAAGCGCTGTGACTGCACCCAAGAGAAGTACTGCGTAAGTTGTTTTCCCCCAATTCAGTCTGCTCATGCCGCCCCCTTTTGGACTGTGTTGTGGCCTTCAGTGTGGCTCAAGCGCAAGAATGCTATGACCTTTCGGTGGCCGCTCGTAGGGCCGGGCGTGGGCTTGCCCCGGCCGACCGAGGCCAACCCAGGGATCGGCCTACGCGCCACCCGTCTCACTCTTCACTTGCGGCATTCCTAGCCTCCGGGTCGAATGGCTCGGCCACCACTTTGCCGCCGGCGCGCTTGCGCAAAATCTCCACCCGTCCTTCGGCGGCTTCCAGTTGCTGCTGGCAGATGCCGCTTAGTCCCATACCTTCTTCGTAGAGTTCCAGAGCCCTTTCCAAGGGCAGTTCAGCATCTTCGAGCTTGCGCACGATTGCGTCCAAGCGCTCAAGGTTCTTTTCGAAGCTGTCCGGCTTCGCCGGCGTGCCTGCTTGGGCGGCCTTAGCGGACGGGCTGGTTTGGTCGATCTGGCTCAAGGCTCTAGTTGCTCGCTTCCGTTTAAGTCTTTACCTATCATATACATTCCCAATAACTCCAGTTAACATTAGGCGTTTCAACTACATACGGAAAACAGCCAAGATCAAGAACAGGGTAAGTGGTTTGCTTATCAATAACATTCCAGGGTAGCTTGACTAAGATGCTTGTTTTCATAGACATTCCAGGGTAGTCCCATTTTTCTCATTTTTCCCATTTTCGGTCCTTTGTTATCAACAACATTCCAGGGTAGCCCAAAAATTCAAAGGATTGTTTTTTCGAGAAAATAGGGAAATATCTCTACCGTCATTCGCTCAAGACCCAGACCCAGCGTGAGCCTCAGTTGCAGCGAGCACTCTATCATTACCCTGCCCTCCAGATCGCAGCACTGAGGCCACCTCCACCGCCATGGCGTAGCGCCCAAAGGGCGCGGCAATCACGGCTCCCTGAACCAAGTCCCGTACCTGGAGCAAAGTCTCCTGAGCGATCTTAACCCCCTCCGCACGCGCCTTCTCCCCGGTGTCTGCTTCGTGCATCCGCTCCAGCGTTGCCGGGGGAATGACAATCCCCGGAACCTCGTTGTTCATGAATTCGGCATTGCGGAAGCTGGTGAGCGGTGCGATGGTGGCCAGCACCGGGATATGGAAGTGCCGGATGCGGTCAAGGAAAGAGGCTAGCCTCGGAACGTCAAACACCGGCTGTGTGACCGCAAAATTCGCGCCCGCCTGCACCTTGTACTCGAACCTGCGGAATTGCTCGTCCGAGTCGGGAGCGAAGGGATTGGCGCCGACCCCAACCAGGAAGGAGGTCTGCGAGCCCAGCGGGTTGCCGCCCACATCAAGGCCCCGGTTTAAGTTCGCCAGAACGTTCACCAAGCCGATGGAGTCCACGTCAAAGATGGCGCTCGATCCCGGAGCAAGAGCATAGGGCGGCGGGTCACCGGTGATCGCCAGTATGTTCCGCAGTCCCAGGGCGTGCGCGCCCAGCAGGTCCGACTGAATTCGAGGCAGGCTGCGGTCGCGGCAGCTATAGAAAAGCAGCGGCTCTATACCGGTCTTCTGTGCGAGCAACACTGCCAGCGTCTGCGCGCTCAACCGCGCGGTCGAGCCGGAGCCGTCAGGCACCACTACGCCATCCAGGTGCTGCTCGGCCAGGTACGTGGCGCCCTCGATCTCCTTGGTTACATCGGAACCCTTCGGCGGCACAATTTCGGCCAGCAGCGTAAATTCCTTGAGCTCCAATCGTCCCCCGAGGCTCGAGCGCTTGGCCACGGGCACGGGCTCCATCTGTGTTCGCGGCCGTCCGTTGCGCACTTCCACCGAGGTTCGCGCGGCCGGAAGCCGAAGCGATCGCACTGCCGCCTTGATGGCCTGGATATGCGCCGGCGTACTGCCGCAACAGCCGCCAATCAGCCTGGCGCCCGAGTCCATAAAGCGGCGCGCGTAACTGGCCATGTACTCTGGCGAGCAAAGATAGATACTGCGCCCTTCAACCGTGCTGGGCAGGCCGGCGTTGGGTTGGGCGGAAAGTTTCCGGGTGGTCACTGCGGCCATGCGATCGAGCGCTTCGAGCATCGCCGCCGGGCCGGTGCTGCAGTTGAGGCCGATTACGTCCGCACCCCACTCATCGAGCTGGCGAGTGAAATCTTCCACTCCGATTCCCGTGTTGGTGGCGCCGTCTTCCTGAATGGTCATCTGCACCACCACCGGCAACGGTCCCACGTCCCGCGCCGCCAACAGGGCCGCGTGGGCCTCATTGGGATCAATCATGGTCTCCACCACGATCAGGTCAACGCCCCCTTCAACCTGGGCAGCAATCTGTTCGCGAAAGGATTCGCGGGCCTCCTCGAGCGATGTCGGCCCCAGCGGCTCAAGCCTTAGCCCGAGCGGGCCTACGGACCCCGCCACGTAAAGGTCATCGCCGGCCACTTCACGCGCGAGGCGTGCGCCCGCAAGGTTGATGCCGCGCACTTGAGCGGCAAGGTCAAACTTACCCAGCCGGAAGCGATTGGCTCCAAACGTGTTCGTCTCGATAACGTCCGCGCCGGCTTTCACATAGGAGAGATGAACTTCCTTGACGGATTGAGGGAGCGTCAGATTGAGCCCGTCGAAGGAGCGACTGAAGGGTATGCCGCGGGCATAGAGCTCCGTGCCCATGGCGCCGTCGCAAACCAAGACACGCTTTTCGAGCCGCTGAAGAAAGGGTTCACGCATTGTGGGTCAGAAAGCGGCTGAGATGGCACCAGCACCCTTGAGCCGCGACAGCGACGGCCAAAACCGTCATCGAATGCGCGGCCTGCTGTGCGAACGTACAATCTCTGCGCAGGACTATATTTTATCACGAGATTGAAGATGCCCCGATTGCACCCATTTTGAGGCCGTAATGCGGCACTTCCCGATCGGGATCTCTCAGTTCGCGCATGATCGCTATCGTTGTTCCTCGGGAAACAACTGAGTTCGTAACAGCCCGACGCCGCAACCTGATCAGAATGCCGCCAGCATCGGCTATACTGAGTCGGTTCGACCTGAACAGCCTCAGATTGACCTAACATGATCAGTACCGACGGGCGGGAATCAGCCGGACCGCGCCCGCCAGCGTCACACGAGCGCGCGATTCCAGGAGGATTTTCGATGGCACCACTGAAGAAGTACAGAAACTTCATCAACGGAGAGTGGGTGGAATCGGTGACCCACGAATCGTTTGAAGACGTCAACCCTGCCGACCGTAGCGAGCTCATCGGGCTGTTTCCGCACTCGACGGCGGAGGACCTGAATCGCGCGGTGGACGCGGCCTGCGAAGCGTACAAATCCTGGCGCCTTTTTCCGGCGCCCAAGCGGGGTGAGATTTTGTTTCGCGCCGCTCGTTTGCTGCTGGAGCGCAAGGAATCGTCGGCGGAGCAAATGACGCGGGAGATGGGCAAAGTGCTCGCGGAAACCCGGGGCGACGTACAGGAAGCCATCGACATGACCTTTTACATGGCCGGCGAGGGACGCCGTCAGTTCGGACAGACCACGCCTTCGGAGTTGGTGAATAAGTTCGCCATGACGGTTCGCAACCCGCTGGGAACTTGCGGCTTGATTACGCCCTGGAATTTCCCGATGGCGATCCCCTCGTGGAAGTCGATGCCGGCCCTGATCTGCGGCAACACGTTGGTACTGAAACCGGCCGAGGACACTCCTCTTTCGGCCTACAACCTGGTGCAGGCGCTCGAAGACGCCGGCATTCCCCGCGGAGTGGTGAACCTGGTGAGCGGGTATGGACCTGAGGTGGGCGCCCCCCTGGTGACTCATCCGCGTGTCCGCGCGATCTCATTCACGGGTTCCACGGAAGTGGGCCGCGAGGTGTCGAAGGCCGGGGCGGTCGATTTCAGGAAGGTGTCCCTGGAAATGGGCGGTAAGAACATCATGATTGTCATGGACGATGCCAACTTCGAATTGGCCATTGAAGGCGCCGTCTGGGGCGCCTTTGGAACCAGCGGCCAGCGGTGCACGGCCACCAGCCGCATCGCCGTTCATAAGGACGTCTATCACCAGTTCAGTGAGGTGCTGGTGGAACGCGCGCGCGCCTTGAACGTGGGAAACGGCCTCAACTCCGCGGTTCAAATGGGGCCGCTGATCAACCAGGATCAACTGCAGAGGGTTCAGGGCTACGTTGAAATCGGAAAGAACGAGGGCGCCAAGCTCCTCACGGGGGGCCACCGCCTTACCGGCGGCGATTACGACCGCGGCAACTTTTTTGCGCCTACAATCTTCGGCGACTGTCATCCGAAGATGCGGATTGTTCAGGAGGAAATCTTCGGACCCGTCGTGTCGCTTATACCGATTGACAATTTCGAACAAGCGCTCGATGTGGCTAATGACGTTGTCTACGGTCTGTCATCAGCCATCTACACGCGCGACGTCAACAGGGCCTTTCAGGCTATGCGCGATCTCGAAACCGGCATTGTGTACGTCAATGCGCCCACCATCGGGGCGGAAACGCACCTGCCTTTCGGAGGCGTCAAGCAGACCGGCAATGGCCACCGCGAAGCGGCGGTGGCGGCTCTTGACTTCTTTTCCGAGTGGAAGACGCTTTACATCGACTACAGCGACCGGCTGCAACGGGCGCAGATTGACAACCAATAGATTGCAGAGACCTCATGCGGTTGTGGTGCTGCACATATTTCCGCCCCGCTAAGGCACCGCTGGGCGGGCTGGCCGCGGGTGCGCGACATAAAAGTGGAAGTCAGGCTGCCCGGCGGCTCTCCCAGTAATCCTCGAAGCGGCCGTTGAGACAACAGCAGCGCAGGGCCACGATGGCGTTCGCTCCTCGGACGGTCCAGAAC
>Ga0335085_10000880_pt1 | contig 73742 bp, 64 predicted proteins | sample Lox_Sample_45_FD_206712 | JGI IMG/M metagenome (GOLD analysis project Ga0335085, IMG submission 206712) | Soil microbial communities from Loxahatchee National Wildlife Refuge, Florida, United States - Lox_Sample_4.5 | ecosystem: Environmental > Terrestrial > Soil > Wetlands | place: USA... | reverse complement strand
TACACTCTCAGACAAAACTCAATGCGGTCGCTCGTCAATTAAACGGGCGTCCACGAAAGACGTTAGGCTTCAAAACACCGGCCCAACAATTTAACGCCTGTGTTGCATCGACCGGTTGAAACCGCAGTCGAAAGCAGACGTTTGACGTGATATTCAGTTAATACCGCTCGAATGTAGTTTGAGCAGATTAATCTTCTGCAATAGTCTCCCTACATGGATCAAAAACTCATTCAAGTCGCCCCTAGTAAGGCCCGACAGATTGCTTATATTTTGGATGGGGGCGCGGTAACAGCCACGGGCTGGGCGTACATTGATCCACAGCCGTATCCGATAATCATGGGTGCCATGATTGCGATGCCATGGGTGGCTATTGCCATGATAGTCATTTCAAAGGATACCTTTGCAATCGATGATGACCCCAAAAATGGGAGGGCATCTCTTGCGGCACTTTTTATTTGCCCCGGATTGGTTCTTGCATTGCGTGTTATGACTGACATGCATGTGTTGGAATGGAAGCCCGTTCTTGTCGCAACTTTAGTAGGTCTAATTCTATTTGCTCTTATATTGGCGGTTACCGATCACTGGAAACGTCGTTCATCATTTATCGCAGCCGTGTTGCTTTCCACCGCATACTGCTATGGGGCAACGGTAATGCTCAATGGACTTCTTGACCGCAGCGAAGCAAAAGTTTACCCAGTCAAAGTGTTGGCGAAACACGTATCAAGATCGAGAAAATCTACTACTTACCATTTCGAAATCGCTCCTTGGGGGCCAATGTTTCAAAATGATGATGTCAATGTGACAGGATTTCTATATCAACAAGTGCGGGTTGGTCAAAATATCTGCGTTATCCTGCGCGAAGGGGCACTGAAGGTGCCATGGTTCGGTCTGGAGGTCTGTCCGACTGACTTTTGATATCTAATACCAAACGGTATTAACGAGTGATTGAACATCTTTGTTAGGGTTGAGAGCCCTTAACGAACCCGTACTGTCCATTTATTCAAACGAAGATCCGGGGTAGACTTTGCGGATGGGTTCTGTGCCACCCGCGCTCGCGTTTATGCTGGTGATCGTTGCTGGCTGGGTCAATCGACAGCAACTGATCGTCATTGAATTTCTCCAGGCCGAGAACCGGCTTCTCAAAGAGCGGCTGCGTGGGAGACGGATTCGGTTTACCGACGCGGAACGGGCGCTACTGGCAAGAAAGGCCAAGGCGGTAGGGCAAAGCGCTGTTGAAGCTCGATACCATTGTTTCACCTGACACCTTGCTACGCTGGCACCGACAATTAGTAGCGCAGAAATGGAATTATGTCCATCGGCGTGGCCCGGGTCGGCCCGGCATCATGCGCAAGATTGCGGAGCTGATTATTCGCATGGCGCAAGACAATCCAAATTGGGGATATACCCGGATTCAAGGTGCGCCGGCTAACCTTAGGCACAAGGTAGGGCGCGGCACGGTCGCCAATGTGCTTAGTCGCAATGGCATTGAACCAGCCACGGAGCGCAGTAAACGCACTCGATGGTCAACGTTTCTCAAGGCGCATTGGAAGCTGTTTGCGGCAAGCGATTTCCTTACTGTCGAGGTATGGACGGGCCGAGGACTGGTTACCTACTACCTGCTGTTCGTGATCAGTCTGGTTGACCGGATGGTTGAGGTTCTTGGATCAACCACGCGCCCTGACCGTGTGTGGATGCTACAAATCGGGCGCAACCTGATCGACAGTGAAAGAGGGACGCTGTGCGGGAAGCGTTACCTGATCATCGATCGCGACACCAAGTACACGGACCAATTTCGACGGTTGGTGCATGAGTCGGGGACCAAGGTGATCCGACTGCCGCCGATGTCGCCTAATCTGAACGCCTATGCTGAGCGCTTCGTGCGCTCAATTAAGGAAGAGTGTCTGAATCGGATGATTTTCATCGGGCAGGCGTCACTGCGTCGAGCGGTGTCTGAATTCATGGAGCATTATCACGCGGAACGCAACCATCAGGGGTTGGACAATCAACTGATTCGGTCGACCTCGAGCTTTCCCGCTAATGACGGGATCGTACGTCGGCGGCAGAGACTCGGCGGGATGCTCAACTGCTATTATCGAGAAACAGCGTGAGAGGAATCGGCCGAGTTCTTGGACAGTACGCGATCGCAGGAATTGAACTGATTCATCGGATCCGTAAAGGTCAGTTCATGTTGGTGAGAAAGCGCGGACCAGCCCCGCGCCTATCGATGCGCATGGCATGGAATCTCGCATTGGCTTGATGTAGTCTGTTCGGATGGATCATTGCACTAACTCGTATGCCGCGTCAGTGAAGTTGTTGCACCAGAACCAAAGACAGTAGCCTACTTCATTAGGGTCTATCGCGTATGTACATAGTTATGGTCGCATCAGAATGTGCTCCTGTCGCCAAGGTCGGCGGACTCGGGGATGTTGTATTCGGGTTGAGCCGCGAGTTGGAAATCCGCGGCAATGCTGTGGAGATCATTCTTCCTAAATACGACTGCATGCGCTACGACCACATTTGGGGCATGCAAAAATCATACGAGGATCTGTGGGTGCCGTGGTTCAACTACCACATCCGATGTACTGTATGGTTCGGTTTCGTTCATGGGCGCAAGTGCTTTTTCATCGATCCACAGTCCAGTGACAATTTTTTCAATCGGGGTGCCTATTACGGCTTTACCGACGAACACATGCGCTTCGCCTTCTTTTCCAAGGCCGCCCTGGAGTTCATGTACAAGGCTGGCAAGCGGCCCGACATCATCCACACCCACGATTGGCAAACTGCACTGGTGCCCGTGATGCTTTATGAAATCTACCAGCACAGCGGCATGGATAAATGCCGCGTCTGCCATACAATCCACAACTTCAAACACCAGGGAATCGCGGGCGATAATGTACTGTGGTTCACCGGACTGGGGCGTCCTGACTACTACTTCGACCGCAATCGTATGGGTGACGATGTCAACCCGAGCGCCATTAATTTCACCAAGGGCGCGATGGTGTACTCTAACTTCGTGACCACCGTCTCCCCTCATCACGGTTGGGAAGTCCGGAATACCGATTGGGGTTACGGACTGGGTCATTTCCTCTACATCTACCAGAACAAGTTCGGTGGCGTTCTAAACGGCATCGACTATGAGATGTGGAATCCAAAAACTGACCCCTTCATCCCCCACCACTATGGCGCCGGAGACATTGCCGGAAAGCGCAGGAACAAAGAGGCGCTGCGAGCGCGCTTGTGGTTACGCCACGAACACAAGCCATTGATCGCCTACGTAGGCCGCCTCGATATGCAGAAGGGTGTTTCGCTGATTCGCCATTCATTGTTTCATACCCTGCGCCGGAACGCACAGTTCGCGTTGCTAGGCTCTAGCGCAGAACTCGGCATTAACGCGGAGTTCTGGCAACTCAAGCACGAATTCAACGACAATCCCGACTGCCACTTGGAGATCGGCTATAACGAGGAGCTGGCCCACTTGATCTATGCAGGGGCGGACATGCTGATTGTGCCCAGCCTCTTCGAGCCCTGCGGACTGACGCAGATGATAGCCTTGCGCTACGGTGCGGTGCCGATCGTGCGCTGGGTGGGCGGATTGGCCGATACTGTTTTCGATCGCGACTATTCTGAGCGTCCAGTTCGCGAGCGCAACGGGTATGTTTTCCACCAAGCCGACAATGCCGGCATCGAGTCGGCTATGGACCGGGCCATCGGACTCTGGTTTGACTACCAAGAGGATTTCTGCAGCCTCGTGGCCAACGGCATGCGCTACGATTACTCATGGAACCGCCCGGCAACGGATTACCTGAAAATCTACGATTTCATCCGATACAAGTGACTGAACCCATTGACACCCTTCGAAAAAATCGAGAACACCCCGATGGAACTGCCCGAGTACATCGATGGCCTACCCAACATCTGCGGCCAGGAGGGCGAGATCGAGCGCATTATCGCCGAGTCCCGGGGTCGGCCGGTCTTCCTGCCCGAGAGCCGCATCGATTTTGGTCATCTCAAGAGCGCTTATTCCATAGCCCTGCACATGCACCAACCGCTGATTCCGGCAGGTGGCGATGATCTGCGCACGGCCGAGATAATCAGCAACCTGCAATACATGGTAGAGCACCCGGGTATCGGCGATAACCACAACGCCCCTGTGTTCAACTGGTGCTATAAGCGCATGGGGGAATTTGTTCCCCAACTGGTCAGTGAAGGGAAGGAGCCCAGGGTGATGCTGGAGTATTCGGGCACATTGCTTCACGGCCTGCGTAAAATGGGATTCAATGACACCATAGAAAGCCTCAAAATCATTACCTGCGACTCTGCATACCGTCGTTGCGTGGAATGGTTGGGGGCGCCTTGGGGCCATGCTGTCGCGCCTTCCACTCCTGTTCAGGATTACCGTTTGCATGTGCGCGCTTGGCAGCACCATTTCGCCGCCATTTTCGGGAAGGCGGCACTAGCGCGGATAAGAGGCTTCTCGCCCTCCGAAATGGCTTTGCCTAACCATCCGGATGTAGCCTACGAATTTGTCAAAACCCTAAAGGATTGTGGTTACTTGTGGGTGCTGGTGCAGGAGCACAGTGTCGAGCAGCCGGAAGATGGCCGGAATCCGCGCCGGCCCCACATGCCGCACCGCCTGGTATGCACCAACTCCTCGGGGGAGACTGTAAGCATCATCGCCATCGTCAAGACCCAGGGTTCGGACACCAAGTTGGTCGCCCAGATGCAACCCTGTTATGAAGCGCGCAGTCTGACGCGTACAAATTTGGACGGACGAGTGTTACCGCCCCTTGTTACGCAAATTGCCGACGGTGAGAACGGTGGGGTGATGATGAACGAGTTCCCTCCCAAATACATGGAGGTGATGCGCGAGAGCAGCGGATCCGAGACGCCCGCCATGAATGCCACGGAATATCTGGAGCACCTTTTTGCTCTGGGCATCACTGAGAGAGACTTTCCTGTCATCCAGCCCATTTTCCAGCGTGCCATATGGGAGCGCATGAAGCCGGGTGAGGGACCTGACAAGCTTGACAGTGTCATCAAGGAATTGGGCCGGGAAAACCACCGTTTTAATATGGAGGGAGGAAGTTGGACGAATAACCTTTCTTGGGTACATGGTTACGAGAATGTCCTGAAACCCATGGAAGAGGTGAGTTCGCGCTTCTTCGAGAAAGTGCTTAAACTTGGTATTCCAGCTTCTGACGCGCGCTACCGCAATGCACTGTTCCATCTGCTCACCTGTGAGACGAGCTGCTATCGCTATTGGGGGGAAGGGCTTTGGACGGACTATGCCCGCGAACTCTGCCGTCGCACCAACGAGATATTGATAAACGACTTCTGATTCCAAGAGTCCCTGATATGAATTCACAGCAACCCAACGCAGAACTACTCAAGATCAGCGAAGCTCGCCACCATGACCCATTCACTGTCCTGGGGCGACATGAAGAAGGCGGCGTGACCGTGGTGCGCACCTTCATGCCCCATGCCGCCGAGGTGTTCATCGCCGAGGGCAACATCCCCTTACAGCATCTTTCAGGAAGCGGCTTTTTTGAATGGAGGGGTAATCCTGATGGCATCCCCGAGCATTATCGGTTGATCTGGCGCGATGGGAACAGCTATGAACATATTGCCCACGATCCTTACACTTATGGTCAGCAGCTGCCTGATTTCGATCTTCATCTTTTCAGCGAGGGTCGGCACCGTCATGCCTATCGCTTCCTGGGGGCTCATGAGCATAAAGTCGATGGGGTTCCCGGCATCCTTTTTGCGGTATGGGCGCCCAATGCGGAACGTGTCAGCGTAGTTGGCGATTTCAATCGCTGGGATGGTCGCTGTCATCCCATGCGGATAAGAGGCAGCAGCGGCATTTGGGAGCTTTTTATTCCAGATATGGAACCGGGCCATATTTACAAGTACGAGATCCGCAATCGCTATACCGGCGGGATTTTTATCAAGGCCGATCCATATGGGCAAAGGCAGGAATTGCGTCCCCGCACGGCTTCGATCGTAGTTGGCAAGAGCCGCCACCAATGGGAAGACGGTGAATGGATGCAAAATCGTAGCCAGGCCGATTGGCAGCATATCCCGATGTCTGTCTTCGAGGTGCATGCGGGCTCCTGGCAGCGCGATATTGAAGGTGAATTTCTCGACTATCGCCAGCTTGCCCATCGCCTGGTGGACTACGTCAAGTATATGGGCTTCACCCATATAGAACTTATGCCGATCACGGAGCACCCTTTTGATCTCTCATGGGGCTACCAGACCACCGGCTACTATGCGCCAACCAGCCGATTCGGTGAACCCGACGACTTCCGCTATTTTGTCGACTACTGCCACAGGAATGGCATCGGTGTCCTCCTGGACTGGGTGCCCGCCCACTTTCCCAAGGATGCGCACGGGCTTGCCCGCTTCGACGGCGCGCCGCTCTACGAGCATGAGGATCCTCGCCTCGGAGAGCACTTGGACTGGTCTACGTTGATCTTCAATTTCGGTCGGAATGAAGTGAAAAACTTTCTCATTTCCAGCGCCCTGTTCTGGCTGGAGGAAATGCATATCGACGGCCTCAGGGTCGATGCAGTTGCTTCGATGCTTTATCTGGACTACTCCCGCAGAGAGGGGCAATGGGTTCCCAATCGGTATGGGGGTCGCGAGAACCTGGATGCCATCGACTTTTTGCGCGAACTCAACGTCGTGGTGCACGATGAATGCCCCGGCATCCTGATGATCGCAGAGGAGTCGACATCATGGCCGCAGGTGAGCCGTCCAACCTATGATGGCGGTTTAGGGTTCGACATGAAGTGGAACATGGGCTGGATGAACGATACCCTGCGCTATATGTCTCACGACCCGATCTACCGCAGGTACCATCATGATCTGCTCACGTTCAGCATGCTCTATGCCTTTAGCGAGAATTTTATGCTGCCTTTCTCACACGACGAGGTGGTGCACGGCAAGAGATCCATGCTTAACAAGATGCCTGGGGATGAGTGGCAGCGCCACGCGAATCTGCGGATGCTTTATGCCTACCAGTTCACCCACCCCGGCAAAAAACTTATGTTCATGGGCATCGAGTTCGGCCAGGGGCTGGAATGGAACAGCGCGGCTGTGCTTGACTGGTATACGCTAAATTATCCACTGCATCGTGGAATGCAGCGCCTAGTGAAAGATCTCAATATGCTTTACCGCGGCTCTCCCGCACTTTATCGCTACGAGTTCAACTGGCAGGGATTCGAGTGGATCGATTGCCACGACGCCTGGCAATCCGTGCTCAGCTTTCTGCGCAAGGGAGACGGCGACGAGATAATGGTGGTTGTGCTTAACATGACGCCGGTTCCACGCCACGATTACCGGCTCGGCGTTCCTCTTGAAGGCTGCTATCGCGAAGTGTTCAATACGGATTCGGAATTCTATGGCGGAAGCAATATGGGGAATAGTTCGAGGTTGATTGTTGCCGAACATCTGCCATGGATGAATCGACAGTTTTCACTTTCCCTGACACTCCCTCCCCTGGCGGCAATTGTACTTACTCGGGAAGCCTGAAAACAGGCAAGTATTCTTATGGTGAAAGGGGCCAGCCTTGATCTCGGATTTCATATTGTGCTCCTTGGATAAAGGTTAAGATTCCAATTACGAGGTGTTGCTGTTCATTTACCCCGTGCTGGATATGCTCGGCTTTTCAAGGACTGCGCTCAATACAACCGTCGGCTGGTTTGGCTATTGCTTTCTTCCTATGCTTTAGACTATTTAGTTGACCTAATTTTGTAAGCGACCGAGATCCCGATCGGAACTCTGCAAGTACTCGACCTTGGTGTATTTCACCAATATTTTAGTGGCAGATTTTTCAGAAGAGTGATTCATTCGTAGCAGGGAAACGTCAGCGATGAAATTCCCTGATATTTCCTGTTCCGATTTTCTCTATAAAGGTATATTGATGACCGGAGAGTGACTGTTCATGCGGGTTTGGGAGGGTTGATACTAAAAATAGCCCCCAGAAAAGCGAATATTCGCTGTATTATTCCCTGTTAGCGGAGAATGCCGGCATTTCAGAGTATATAGTTGATTCATCGGGGGGGCGATCATGAATGCGGCTGTGTGGTGCGATCGTAAGTGTCCCAGCCGGGTATGTGTGGCAGGCAGGTGGCCGAGGAATGTTTTTACATTGGCGCTGCTTGCGATCAGCAAGCCACGGTTGTTTGCAATCCTGTAGCCGCTTACCCCGGAATGCTCATGGACGTCGTCACCGTCGTCAAAAAGCCGGCCGCCAAGATCGCGCCCAATCTTGCTGATTATGACGCGGCGCGCGCGGCATTCACATGGGAACGGGCGTGGCGGGAGCTCGATGGCCTGCCCGGCGGTGCCGGCCTCAACATCGCACACGAGGCAGTTGATCGCCATGCGTACGGCGCGCGCGCCGGGCATATCGCGCTGCGCTGGCTTGGTAAGGCAGGCACGGTGCGCAATTTCAGCTATCGCGATCTCGCAGAGCAGACGAACCGGTTCGCCAACATACTCGTGAGTCTCGGCGTCGAGCCGGGCGCGCGCGTATACGTGCTCGCGGGGCGCATCCCTGAACTTTATATCGCAGTGCTCGGCGCACTCAAGCAGCGCTGCGTGGTGAGTCCGCTGTTTTCGGCGTTCGGCCCGGAGCCAATCCATACACGACTTGCGCTCGGCACCGCCAGCGTGCTCGTGACCACGGCGAGCCTTTATCAGAAAAAGGTGGCGGGATTGCGTGGACGGCTGCCTCAGTTGAAACATGTGCTGCTTGTGAGCGACGGTGACAGTGTGAGCAATGTGGAAGGCACGCTCGATCTATCTACGTTGATGCAGAATGCAAACATGCGCTTCACGATCAGCCCGACTGCCCCCGAAGATCCGGCGCTGCTGCATTTCACGAGCGGCACTACTGGCAAGCCCAAAGGCGCGGTGCATGTACATCAGGCGGTTGTAGCTCATCATGCGACAGGAAAGCTTGCGCTTGATTTTCACGCCGACGACGTGTTCTGGTGCACGGCCGACCCGGGGTGGGTGACAGGCACTTCATACGGCATCATCTCGCCGCTCACGCACGGCATTACCAGCATTGTCGATGAAAGTGATTTTGATGCCGAAAGGTGGTATCGCATCCTTGCCGAGCAACAGGTGAGCGTCTGGTACACGGCGCCGACTGCGGTGCGTATGATGATGAAAGGAGGCGCGGAACTCGCGCGCCGGCATAGCTTTCCTCAACTGCGTTTCATTGGCAGCGTCGGCGAACCGCTGAATCCGCAGGCCGTACTATGGGGCGAGGACGCATTCGGGCTGCCGATTCACGACAACTGGTGGCAAACCGAAACCGGCGGCATCATGATCGCGAACTACGCCGCGATGGACATCAAGCCCGGATCGATGGGCAAGCCGCTGCCTGGCATTGACGCCGCCATTGTCAATCGCCGCGCAAGCGGAACGGTGGATGTCGTCAACGAACCGGATGTCGAAGGCGAACTCGCACTGAAGCGTGGCTGGCCATCGATGTTCCGCGGTTATCTCAATGACGATGAGCGCTACCGCAAGTGTTTTGCCGGCGAGTGGTACCTGACGGGTGATCTCGCGAAGCGCGATGCCGACGGCTATTTCTGGTTTGTCGGCCGTGCCGACGACGTGATCAAGTCGTCGGGGCATCTGATCGGTCCATTCGAGGTCGAAAGCGCATTGATGGAACATCCGGCGGTCGCCGAGGCGGGCGTAATCGGCAAGCCGGATCCGGTGCAGTTCGAAACAGTCAAAGCATTCGTTGCGTTGAAACCCGGCCATGAGCCGGGCGAGGCGTTGCGCCGCGAACTGCTCGGATTTGCGCGCAAGCGACTCGGCGCAGCCGTCGCGCCGAAGGAAATCGATTTCATCGCGAATCTGCCGAAGACCCGCAGCGGCAAGATCCTGCGCCGCCTGCTGAAGGCGAGAGAACTGGGACTTCCCGAAGGTGATATCTCAACGCTGGAAAGCGGATCATGAAGATCGACTCGACCCTCGCGCGCCAGATTTTGCACGGGATGGTGCGCGTCCGCCGCTTCGAAGAGAAGGCGGCCGAACTATACAGTGCCGGAAAGATTCGCGGTTTCCTGCACCTTTACATCGGTGAGGAGGCAGTTGCAGTCGGCTCGATGCGGGCTTTGGGGCCGGAAGACGCCATCTTCGCGACTTACCGCGAGCACGGGCACGCGCTGTTGCGCGGCATTCCCGCCGGCGCGATCATGGCCGAGATGTACGGCAAAGCCGAAGGCTGCTCGCACGGCCATGGCGGATCGATGCATCTGTTCGACGTCGCGCGGAAATTCTACGGCGGCAATGCGATAGTCGCGGGCGGACTGCCGATGGCGGTGGGCTACGCGCTTGCTCAGAAAATGCAGCGGCGCCCCAGGCTGACCGCCTGCTTTTTCGGCGAGGGCGCGGTCGCCGAGGGCGAGTTTCACGAATCGATGAACCTCGCGGAGCTGTGGAAGGTGCCCGCGCTTTTCCTATGCGAGAACAATCTTTACGCGATGGGAACCGCGCTCGAACGCTCCGAGGCGGACACCAATCTGGTCGAGAAGGCGGCGAGTTACCGCGTGCCGGGACGGAGTGTAGACGGCATGGACGTGATCGCGGTACTGGAAGCAGCGCAGGAAGCCGCGCAGTTCGTGCGCGACGGCAATGGGCCGTACTTCCTGGAATGCCGCACTTACCGTTTCCGCGCGCACTCGATGTTCGACCCCGAGCTTTACCGTAGCAAGGAAGAGGTCGAGCGCTGGAAGCATCGTTGCCCGATCGAGGGCTTTGTCGCGCGCGCCAACCGTGAGGGATGGCTGACAACGGATGAGATTGACGCGGTGGAGACGGAGGTCGCGAGCGAGATCAGGCAGGCGGTCGCGTTTGCCGAAGCCGGGACGTGGGAGCCGGTCGAGTTGCTCGCACGCGATGTTTACACCACGCAGACGCAGGCATGACGGACGTGGCGGTCAGGACGACTTATCGCGATGCGCTGCGCGCGGCGCACAGAGAGGCGCTTCAGCGTGATCCGCGCGTGTTCATAATGGGCGAAGATGTGGGACGCTACGGCGGCAGCTACGCTGTGACCATGGGGCTGCTTGCGGAATTCGGCGAAGAGAGAATCCGCGACACGCCCCTTTCCGAATCCGCTTTCGTCGGCGCCGGCATCGGTGCCGCGCTCGCGGGGATGCGTCCGATCGTCGAAGTGATGACCGTCAACTTCAGCATGCTCGCGCTCGATCAGATCCTCAACAATGCGGCGACGCTGCGGCATATGTCGGGCGGACAACTCTCGATTCCAATAGTAATCCGCATGGCGACCGGCGCCGGCCGCCAGCTCGCCGCGCAGCATTCGCATAGTCTCGAAGCCTGGTACGCGCACATCCCCGGCATTCGCGTCGTCGCGCCCGCGACGGTGGCGGATGCGCGTGGCATGCTGTGTACCGCGCTTCAGGATCCGGATCCTGTCGTCATGTTCGAGCACGCGCAGCTTTACAATCTCGAGGGTGAGCTCGAGAAAGATGCCGGCGCGGTGGACATCGACAAAGCGGCGGTGCGCCGCGCGGGAAGCGACATCACTTTGATTACCTACGGCGGCTCGCTCGGCAAGGCGCTGCAGGCGGCGGACGAACTCGCGCGCACCGCCATCGAAGCGGAGGTGATCGACTTGCGGACGCTGCGCCCGCTCGACGATGCGACGATTCTTGCTTCGGTCGGCAAAACGCATCGCGCGGTGATCGTCGATGAAGGATGGAAAAGCGGCAGTCTCGCGGCGGAAATCATGGCGCGTATTGCGGAGCGGGTGTTCTACGAGCTTGATGCGCCGATGGCGCGCGTGTGCAGCGCCGAAGTGCCGATCCCGTATGCAAAGCATCTCGAAGACGCGGCGTTGCCGCAGGTCCCCAAAATCGTGGCTGCGGTGCAGGGAGTAATGCGTGGCAACGCATGAATTCCGCATGCCCACGCTCGGTGCCGACATGGATGCCGGCACGCTGGTCGCATGGAACGTCAAGCCGGGCGATGCGGTGAAGCGGGGCCAAGTGGTGGCGGTGGTCGAAACGCAGAAGGGCGCGATCGACGTCGAGATCTGGCAGGATGGCACCGTCGAAAAACTCATGGTTGAGCCGGGTGTGAAAGTACCGGTCGGCGCGGTACTCGCGACGTTGATCGCGGACGGAGAGACAGTCGCGGCGCCGGCGAGTCCGGCTGAAACGCCCGCCGCTGCCGCAGCACCGCAAGCAGCGGGGGCACTCTCGCATCCGACAGCAGCAGCGGGTCGCGCCAGGATTTCTCCGGCGGCACGCAAGCTCGCGGAGGAGTTGGGCGTGGACATTGAAGCGCTCGTGCCAAGTGCGGCCAACGCCGTGATTTCCCGCGTCGATGTCGAACGCGCAGCCAAGGAGGCTAAAACGGCGCCGGCGGCCGGGAGCAAGGCGACGGGTGCTGATTGGCACGCACAGATGCGCGTGGCGATCGCAGCGGCGATGTCGCGCTCGAAGCGCGAGATTCCCCATTACTACCTGGAAACCGATATCGATGTCACGGTGGTCGGCGACTGGCTCGCTGCAGAAAATCTGAAGCGCAGCGTGGCGCAACGGTTGCTGCCCGTCGTCCCCTATATGAAGGCAGTCGCGCTCGCGCTGCGCGAGGTGCCTGAGCTGAACGGCTTCTGGGCCGACGGTGCATTCCGGCCGTCGTCAGCCGTGCACCTCGGCATGGCGATAGCGATGCGCGGCGGGGGCCTCGTCGCGCCGGCGATCCACGACGCCGATAAGAAGACCCTCGACGAACTGATGGTGGACCTGCGCGATCTCGTCATGCGGGTGCGGGGTGGCCGCTTGCGCAGCTCCGAAATGAGCGACCCCACTGTGACGTTCACCAATCTCGGTGAGCAGGGCGTCGACGGTGTGTTCGGCGTGATCTATCCGCCGCAGGTCGCGATCGTCGGACTCGGCAAGGTAAGCGATCGACCGCGGGTCGAAGGCGGCGCAGTCGTGGCGCGCAAAGTAGTGACCGCGACGCTCGCGGCAGACCATCGGGCAAGCGACGGACACCGTGGCGGATTGTTTCTCGCGGTGCTCGACAGATTGCTGCAGGAACCGGAGAAGCTGCGATGAAGATGCGCACACGGGACGAGATTCGGGCCACATTCCTGGATGTGCTCGCCGCGATCGCGCCGGAGGTTGACCCGGCAATCATTGCACCAGACAAACCGCTGCGCGAGCAGTTCGATATCGATTCAATGGATTTTCTGAACGTCATCGTGCGGCTGCACGAAACGCTTGCCATCGACATTCCCGAAAGCGACTATGCAGAACTCGCCACGCTCGATCGTGCGGTCGACTATCTCGTACGCCGTTGCGGCGCGGGCTAGAGCGTAAATCCGGTTACCAGAGGGCGTTCAGCTATATGCCTCGCGCGATTGCAACAAATCACCCCGACCCATGCGCCAGGCGCCTGTCATGCCAAAGGCAATACGCAGGTTTCTGGTCACCCGTGGTACGCAAAAATTCTGGTCACCTGCATTCTTAAACCTGGAGCCTCAAGAAGCGGTTGACCCGGGGAGCAAAGCCGATGAAGTACAAAGACTACTATCAAACACTGGGTGTAGAGCGTAACGCGAGCGCCGCCGATATCAAGAAAGCCTATCGCAAGCTCGCTCATAAATATCACCCCGACGTTTCCAAGGAACCTGATGCCAAGGATAAATTCCAGGAAATCGGCGAAGCGTACGAGACGCTGAAAAACGCGGAGAAACGGGCTGCATACGACCAGCTTGGTAGCGGTTATCAACCAGGCCAGGATTTTCGACCCCCCCCGGGGTGGGAAACGCAATTCGCCCACGATGGTGGGAGCGGCCAGCAGTCGTTCGATGATATCGATCTCGCCGACTTATTCGCCGGGTTGGTCGGCAGAGGCGCACGCGCCGGCAAGTTTCCTGTCCCGGGTCAGGATTTTGAAGTCACCGCGCAGATCACCCTGGAACAGGCTGCGCGCGGTACCGAACTCGACATTAATCTGAACGTTCCCGATTACGACGAGACTGGAGTGCCGCGCCGCGTGCCGCGCACATTTGAGGCACGCATCGCCAAGGGAGCTTCCGACGGCCAGCGGTTGCGCTTGCCGGGTAAAGGCGGCAAAGGCAGGAACGGGGGTCGCGATGGGGACCTGTGGCTCAATATTACACTTGCGCCGCATCCGTTGTTCCGGCCCGATGGCCACGATCTTTACGTTGATCTGACGCTCGCGCCGTGGGAAGCGGTGCTCGGTGCGTTGGTCGAAGTACCGACGCTGGATGGTGCGGTGCGGCTCAAGGTGCCGGCCGGCACGCGTGCGGGCCAGAAACTGCGGCTTGCCGGGCGCGGGCTACCCAAGCCGCGCGGCGGTGAGGGTGACCTCTATGCAGTGGTGCAGATCGTCGTGCCGACGCATCCGAGCGAGCACGAAAAAGAGCTCTATCGCAAGCTTGCGGAAGGAACGACTTTCGACCCCCGCAGCCACTTTAAGGAGACGGTGAAATGAAAATCGAAAATTACCAAGCTGAGTGGTTTGATGAGCAACAGCAGTTCTCGCTTGCTGAACTCGCGGATCTGTCCGGGATGCCGGAAGCAGAGCTGCGTCAGTTGGTCGATTACGCGGCACTTGCGCCGGTCGATTCGGATGCAGCCGAAGCGAGGTTCGGTGCCAAATCCCTGATCACCGCGAGGATGGCGCAGCGTTTGCGCAATGACTTCGATCTCGATACGAGCGGTCTCGCGCTGGCGCTGTCGTTGCTTGAGCGTGTCCGCGAGCTGGAGGCGCGGTTGCAAACCTTAGGGGCACAATCTCCCAAAATTCACCGGTAGGTTGTGCAAGAACGTGATGGTTTGAATTCGCTGCATTTTGCAGGCACTTCCTGATTCACGATCAACTTCAAGCCGGGTCGCGGTTAGTGGAGCATGGAATCTATTTTCAGCATCATCCCCGAACGTGCTTTTTCCAAAGAAGTGGGTGCCAGCGGCGGCGGTACGGTCGCATCGTTGGCGTTGATGTCGTAAGGTTTGTAGTCGTAGGTTTGCGGAGCGATCGCGGCGACGATGCTTGCGGTTGTCGGCGCGTTCACGCCAACAGGGACAGGCATGATTTGCCGGGCTTTGGCGACTGATTGCACGCGGTTCCAATCAATCAGATCGCGCGATAACGTGTGTTCGTGCTGTTTGCTATAGGCAATGAGAGCAGCCACTGCCCGTGTCGGAAAATTCAGACCATTCGGGTATTCTGCCACTGGCTCGGAGGCGCTCAGATAGATTCTGCTATCTTGTATTCCGACAAGTATCGGCCGGTCGATGATGCGTACCGGAGTGCCGACGCGAACGCGCTGGAACAACTCAGCAGCATCTTCTGGATAAAGATGGAGACAACCATGGCTTGTGCGCATGCCTACCCCCCAAGGCCGGTTGGTGGCGTGGATGAAGATCTCTGAAAACCCGGTTTCCATGGCCAGCATACCCATCGGATTGTCGGGGCCGGGCGGAAAATAGGTGGGAAAGCGGGGTTCGCCCTCCTGACGATGTTCTTCCAGAATATTTTGGGGGACCATCCATGACGGATTCCTGAACTTGGCGATGATACGCGTTTTGCCCAAGGGGGTTGACCAACCGGGGCGGGAGATGCCGATGGGAAACGTGATGACCTGGTCCGGTTCGCGGCCATGGTGCTCCGGAAAATAATAAAGCCGCCGCTGGGGGATATCGATGATAATTCCCGTCCACGGTTTGGGTGGCAAAATAAATTGCGTTGGAATGACGACCCTGGCTCCGGTCGGCGGTGTCCAGACTGAAACACCGGGGTTGGCGGCAACGATTTCGTGATAGCCAAGGTCGAAATGGCGCGCGATGTCGAGCAAGGTGTTTTGTGGCGAGGGAATTACGACTTGGATATGACCCACGATGTCGCTGCCTGATGGCGGCAGAGGAAAATTTGCACTTTGTGCGGGTGCGGTCGCTGCTGACATAACGAGCGCAAAGGCAAGATAAGTGTCGAATGGACATTTATCGTGCAGATCACGCCGCTTGAAAGCGTCCATGATCAATAGCGGGGCCGCGCAATTCAAAAACGATGATTGATCGGGGGCGATGATTGCGGCGGCCGCAAATAACCTGCTTGCCACGCGCCTGTCGAGTCCAAAGTCAAGGCTTTCGCCAAAAGACCCTGCGCTATGTGCGCGAACCGGTGCCGCCGGTTTATTTCTGCATGATCTTTTTGAACATGCGGTCCATCTCCTCTTTGAGTGCGTCGACCTCTTGCTGAAGTTTGGCAATCGCTGCGGAAGCCTGATCCGCCGTCTGGGAGGCTTGCCCCGCTTTTTGGGAGGCCTGATCCGCTTTCTGGGAGGCCTGGTCGGCGGCGGCCTTTGCCGATTCTGCCGTTTGTTGGGCTTGCGTTGCGGTCGATTGTGCCGATTCGGCAATGCGTTTGACATTTGCCAAATCGTCGGTTGATGCGCAGCCTGCCAGCAAACCAAGGAACAAAGCGAGCGCAATGCCCGCAGTCTTGCTGTTTAGAGAAACGTTGTTCATGTCATTTACTCCTAAAAGTTCTACATATCTTTAGAATATCTCACTCTAATATTTTATCTTGGCAATTTATTTTATTTCTCTGTAACCCCAACTCTTTTTTATTGTAGGACGCCAATATTATTTTTCATGATACACCACAATTAAAACAAGGTCAGTCCCGCTCAGATAAAGTATTCTGTGATGCGTTTCATAACTATATATTTGGACTGCAAAAAACGCAGGGGCTGAGATCTCTCAGTCCACTGGAATCATATACTCATATAATCAATCAGGTTGGTTGCGATGCGCCTTGCTAAATCCGATAAATACCTACAGCCATAGGACGAGGGAGTCGAATTCCCGGAGAATGAGGAAATTGAGGGTGTTCAGACCGGTCATGGAGTTGGAAACTTGCACGGCGTTCACGGGCGCTGGTCAGGGGGCATGCATATGAGCGCGCCGCACAGGCCACGCGTGGGGCTTGCGCTAGGCAGCGGCTCCGCGCGCGGCTGGGCGCATGTGGGAGTCATCCGCGCCCTGGAGCAGGCAGGCGTCCGACCGGACTTGGTGTGCGGAACTTCGGCCGGCGCGCTGGTGGGCGCCGCCTATGCGGCAGGCGAGCTGGACCGTTTCGAGCAGTGGCTGCTGGAGATGCGGTTGACGGACGTGGTCGGGTTCATGGATGTGAGCCTGGGCGGCGGGATGCTCAAGGGCGAGCGCGTGATGGAGTTTTTCCGGCGCAACTTCGTCGATCGCCCCATCGAAGAACTGGCGATGCCGTTCGCCGCGGTCAGTACCGCCTTGCAAAATGGCGCGGAGATCTGGCTGCGCGATGGCTCGACGGTCGAAGCGGTGCGCGCCTCGATCGCCCTGCCCGGCCTGTTCACGCCAGCTCTGCGCGACGGGATGTTGCTGGTCGACGGCGGACTGGTCAATCCGGTGCCGGTATCGCTGGCGCGCGCGATGGGCGCGGATGTTGTGATCGCAGTCGATCTCGGCGCCGACAAACTGGGGCGCCACCTTGCCGCGGATCATCCAACCGACGAACCCGACAGCCCGATCGGCGAATGGACACGCAAGCTGCGGGAGAGCCTGGGCGCGCTCATTCCAGCGCGTTCGCCCGACGAGTCCAGACTGCCGTCCATGCACGATGTGCTGTTGTCCGCCCTCGACATTGTGCAGGTGCGAATCTCGCGCAGCCGCATGGCGGGCGATCCACCGGACGTTGTCGTGACGCCGCGGCTGGCCTATCTTCACCTGCTCGACTTTCATCGCGCTAAGGAGGCGATAGCGGAAGGCAAGCAGGCTGTGGAGACAATCCTGCCAAATCTTCGCGCCCTGACCGGCAAGCCGTCATGATTTCCATGAGGCCATAGCGTCCACCGCCTTCCAGCAATCTGATTGCCGCCGAAGTCAAATCAACCGGTCGCGCGTGATGTCGACAATCCTGCAATCGCCAAAATGGCTTTCGCTGCATGGTCTGATCGTAGTGTTCGGGCTGCTCGTCTATGTGCTGTCGACCCACTCCCTGAAGCAGCGGCGCTCTCCAACTGCCGCGATCTCATGGGTTCTCGCGATCGCGCTCATCCCCTATGTCGGGCTGCCGCTTTACCTGTTGTTCGGCACGCGCAAACTCGTGCATTCCGGGCGTGCTCATCTCGGCACGGCAAATGCGCCGGACCTCAGCACGGATGACGCGTGGCCGCAGCAATTGGCAGCCGCAATGGGCCAGCCGCCCGTGGCATCGTACCGGAACCTGCGGATTCACGCGGACGGAACGGAGGCGCTGCATTCCCTGTGGGAGTTGGTCGACGGCGCGGAACGCGAGTTGATCCTGTGTACATTTCTCGTCGGGCGCGACGCCGTCGGGAGCGCATTGATGGCGCGTCTCATCGGCAAGGCCCGCAGTGGCGTGAGGATACGTTTCCTGATCGATGGGATGGGCCGCGTGATGGGTGGCGGGATCAATCTGCACAAACTCAAAGCAGCCGGTGTGCAGGTCGCGCTGTACGGTCCAATTTTGCATGTGCCGTTCAAGAGCACCACCAACCTGCGCAACCATCGCAAAATGGTGGTTGCCGACGGAAAGCGCCTGTGGTGCGGCGGGCGCAATTTCGCCGCAGAGTACTTCGAGGGCGTGTGCAAGCGTGAGCCGTGGCGGGACCTCAGCTTCGATCTGGACGGTCCGCTCGCAGCTCAGGCGCGCGAATTGTTCGAACACGACTGGGTATTTGCAACCGGCTCAGCCTGGGTGGAAAGCGTTCGGGCCGTGAAAATTGCTACGGAGCCTTTCGCCCAAGTAATCGCTTCGGGCCCGGATCAGGCCGATGACACTGTGCACGACCTGCTCGTTACTGCGTGTTTCAAGGCGCACACCAGAATTATTGCCGCAACGCCGTATTTCGTGCCAAGCGATGCATTGCTGATGGCGTTGTCGCTCGCGGCACGACGCGGCGTGATTGTGGATTTGATTTTGCCAAAACGCTCGAATCACCCTGTGGCCGACTTCTCGCGTCACCGGGCGCTGCGGGAACTTGCAGCGGCCGGTGGGCGCGTGTGGCTGGTGCCGTACATGCTGCACGCCAAGGCGGTGGTGATAGATGATGGTCTGGCATTGTCGGGCACGGCCAATCTCGACTCGCGCAGCCTGTTCCTAAATTATGAACTGATGGTGGCGTTCTATGCCGTCTCCGATATCTGGCACTTTGCCAGCTTCATCGAAAAACACCGTGAGATGGCCGATCGCTACCAAGTCCGTAAGCCGGGGCTATTGCGCGATTTGACCGAGGGTCTGGTGCTCTGGTTGGCGTTCCAGCTTTGAGAAGATGAAAGAGATGCTCATACCCTATGGCAGCGATGATCTGATGACTCATCTCATCCACGAAACCCGCTAATCCACGCATCCTGACGATCAACGGTGGCCTGTCGAGCATCAAGTTTGCGCTGTTCGAGGCGGGTGACCCGCTTTGACGGATTCTGGAGGGTGGGATTGAACGGATTGTCCGGAAGAATTTTCAGTTCGAGCGGCGAGGGTCTCTAAGTAAGAAGAGGCACGCAAAACTGATGACACCACTGGTCGGATTTGCCATGACTGCCGGCTTTTCGTCCGCAAACATTGCCAATGGCACATAAAAGTCGGAATATTAGGCAGTGGTGGGTTGACTTGGTAGTCCAGCTTCGGCTGATGCTTTCAGGCATGGGAACCGCGCCGGTACGCCTGCACGCGGCTTCACATAATCGTCACCCGTTGGTGATATAGAGTTGCGATCGGAAAAACGGAGGGGGGATGTCAATGGACAAGGACCTGCTTTCCAGGACTGCGGCGGCGATGATGGCCAGCGGAAAAGGGTTGCTGGCTGCGGATGAATCCAGCGGTACCTGTGAAAAACGCTTCAAATCCGTCGGCGTGGAACCGACCGAGCCGAACCGCCGCACCTACCGCGATCTGTTGTTTACGACGAAGGGCGTCGAAAATTTCATCAGCGGCGTGATTCTGTTCGATGAGACGATCCGCCAAAACACGGTCGCCACCAACGAACCCTTTCCGCAATATCTGGAGAAAAAGGGCATCATTCCCGGCATCAAGGTCGACAAGGGAACGCAGGATCTGGCGCTCTGTTCCGGAGAAAAAGTTACCGAGGGGCTGGACGGTCTGCGTGGCCGGCTGGCCGAATATTTCAGGCTGGGCGCACGCTTCGCCAAGTGGCGCGCGGTGATCACCATCGGCGCCGGCATTCCGAGCCGGGCCTGCATACTCGCCAACGCCCATGCGCTGGCGCGCTATGCCGCGCTGTGCCAGGAAGCATCCATCGTGCCGGTCGTGGAACCCGAAGTTTTGCTCGACGGCGACCATACGATAGAACGCTGTTTCGAGGCGACCAAGGCGACGCTTGCCGCGGTTTTCGCCGCGCTGCGCGAACAGAACGTCGTCTTCGAGCACACCATCCTCAAAGCATCGATGGTGCTCTCCGGCAAGGACTGCCCGCAGCGGGCGGGGGTGGAACAGGTTGCGAAGGAAACGGTGCGGTGCCTGAAACGCACGGTGCCGGCGGCTTTGCCGGGCGTGGTATTTCTTTCCGGCGGCCAGAGCGATCTGGACGCGACTGCGCACCTGAACGCGATGGCGCAAATGCCTGGCCTGCCCTGGCCGTTATCCTTTTCCTACAGCCGGGCGCTGCAGAACCCGGCACTCAAGGCCTGGCGGGGTTCATCCGGCAATGTCGTGGCGGCACAGCAGGCGTTCCATCACCGTGCACACATGAATAGCCTGGCGGTTCAGGGCAAATACCGCCCGGAGCTGGAAACGCAGGCGGCGTAGCGGGCAGCGGCTGTCAGCATTTGGGTGCGCCGCGCATTTCACGCAGCGCATCCGCCAGCGCCTGCAGGCGCGGATCGGCACACCAGTCTTCCAGATTCAGCGCGACCTTGTACCTCCAGTTCGGATACTGGTCCGTCGTGTTGGGCACGTTGATCTGGTTGATCTGGCCGAAAATGTCTTCGGGATGTATCGTCAGCAGTTTTGCCTGACTGCGGCCAAGGTACACGTGTATCGCGAGGGCGAGCGCGGGATGGATGTCATGCGCCACCGTGCCGTGCGCGCTGATTTCCGCGTTCAGCAGTCCCGCCCGTTCCAGCGCACGCAGCAGACGTTCACGGTCCAGCTGTCTGGTGAACTGTTGATGCGCCCCGGCTTCTTCATTCGGGTAGAGTGCGAGCCTTTCGCGAATTGCCAGATCGGCGCCTGTCCAGAACCCGCGCAACGTCGGCAAGTCGTGCGTCGCAATGGCGCACAGGGACTGAGCAGGGTAATGCTCGGGAAGCATGAATTCTTCATCATGGTTCCGCGAAAAATAAAACAACCGGTACGACAAAATGCCGAAAGTGTTCATCGCGGAGCGCACTTCATCGGGGACGGTGCCCAGATCTTCGCCGATGATCAAACATTGCTGGCGCTGGCTTTCCAGCGCCAGCAATCCCATCAGATCCCACAGCGGGTATCTGACATAAGCGCCTTCGGGCGCGGCATCGTCCACGGGCAACCAGAACAATCTCATCAGTCCCATCACATGATCGATTCTCAACGCCCCCGCGTGGCGCATGACGGCTCTGAGAACCGTGACGAAGGGCGCGTAGCGTTCGCGCATCAAGCGGTCGGGAATGGGGGGCGGAAGTCCCCAATCCTGTCCTTTGGGATTGAAGTCGTCGTGCGGTGCGCCGAGATGCGCCCGGGTTGCATAGAGCGGGGAATTCAACCAGATCTCGGCGCCGCCGGCGGCCGCGCCCAGGGCCAGATCGTGGTACAGCCCGAGGGGCATTCCCAAATTCCGGCAATGCTGACGGACCGCGCCGAGTTGCAGCTCGGCCTGCCACTGCAGGTACTCGAAAAACCCGATCTGTTCCTGGTGTTCTTCGCAGAACGTCGCGACTGCGGGAGATGTCAGGTCGCGAAACGGCGGTGGCCAGCGGCGCCATCCCGTGATCGACGGATCCTGCGCGTGGAAATGCTCTTGCAGGGCGTCGAACACCGTGTTGATGCGCAGCATGGCGTCGGCCCGCGTCCTGAATTCATGGAAAGCCCGGGCGCGCATGGAATCACGGGCCAGGTGTTGCTTCCGGAAGTGCCGGTACAGAACGCGCAGAATTTCGAATTTGGCGCGGGCGACGCCCGTGTAATTTACCAGATCGGAGGCGCGCAGCGCCTCCAGCATTGACTGGAATCCCCTGGATCGAACACGGGTCCGGGCCGCGGTGGATTCGCCATAATCCTCAATGGCCTCGACATCGAGATAAAGCACGTTCAAGGCCGCGCGGTTGGAGGGGCTGTAAGGGCTTGCCTGTTCCGGCCGGTCGGGAAACAAGGCGTGCAACGGATTGATGCCGACCATACCCGCGCCGATATGATCTGCGATCTCGACCAGCTTTTTCAGGTCCGTGAAGTCTCCGATGCCCCAGTTGCGCCGTGAGCGCAGGGCATAAAGCTGGACCGTGAGTCCCCAGAGGCGGCGATCACCCGCGAGCGCAGGAGGCTGAAAGCATTGACGCGGACAGACGATTACCTGAATCGAGACAGGTTCCGGCGCAGCGGCGCTCCTTATTTGGAGCCGGTGATATCCGAGCGGCAATGCAATCTGGATCTCGGCAAGGTAGCGGGTATGGGGAATGCCGTTGATGATGCGGGTCTCAGCGGACTGCATGGAGGCGATCCGGCCGGAGAGGTGCTCTCCGTTTTCAAGTTCCAAACGCCATTCGGGGGAGTCAAAAGCAATCGATGATGCAAGGGAAAGTGAAATCTGAATTGCCGGATCGTGTTCGAACATTATCTTGACCGGTTTGGCGATGTTGAGCCAGTCCTGCGTTTGAAGCCGCTCAAGCGCCGCCCCTGCCTCCGCCTCGTCGATAATGTCGATACCCATTGCGCGCAACAACGCGAGTTTGGTGCCGGGCGATGCTATATGGTGGGTGCCCCGGATATCGTAATAATCACCCTGGATATTGCAGTATTCGCACAATTGATCGAGGGCGGCGTGGTCGGTCATGTTTTTTTCCAGCGATGTGAATTTTCAACGCCCTTGAAGTCAGCGTGGTTTTATAATCGTCTTTCGTGCTCGCGATAGATGAAACCTTCGTCGGCGCATTTACGTCACGGACTCAAAAAAAGGACGCTCAGCGGCGGCAGGGTCAGCGTAAGTGAAAATGGCCGGCCGTGCAGCGGGGACGCGGCGGCATCGCCGCCGAAATTGCCGACACCGCTGCCACCGTAGTAGCCGGCCCGGGTGGGCACCCAGTTTGTCGAGCAGCCGGACGTGCGCCCCCTGCCTGAAGAGAAAGATATCGTAATTGCTGATGCCCTCTGCGGGGGACAGCAGACTCATTGGTGGCGTGCCTGGCATGGAGGGTTGCAGTGTTTTCATTGAAAGGCAGTCTTGGCAATTAATTAAATGTTTCTATAATGAAGCCATTTTGATATTGTGGCGCATTACTGGCAACCTATTATGACAAAAAGAAAGGGCCGGATCGCGGATCAATGCGGAGGGAGCGGTGACGGCGGGATCGTTGCCGTTGTAGTGGGTAAATTATCTCGTCCGGAATGAAGGCCATTCGATGAAGGAAGAGTCGCTAACTCCGATGCAGTTGCCGCGCCGAACGGTGGCGGTGGTGCTGGCCGGCGGCCGCGGCAATCGCCTGAAGCAACTGACCGAGTACCGCGCGAAACCGGCACTTTATTTCGGCGGCAAATTCCGCATCATCGACTTCACCTTGTCCAATTGCATCAATTCCGGCATCAACCGGATCAGCGTGATCACCCAATACTCGTCGCAGGACCTGTTCCGGCATTTGCAGCGGGGATGGAGTTTCCTGCGCTGGGAGGCCAACGAGTTCATCGAAGCGTTGCCCGCCCAACAGACTTTCCACGCCGATTCGTGGTACCGCGGTACGGCCGACGCCGTTTATCAGAATGTCGAGATTTTGCGCGAGCACAAATCCAACTACATCATCGTACTTGCCGGCGATCATATTTACAAGATGGATTACTCGCGGATGCTTGAATCCCACCGGAACTCCGGCGCACAGTGCACGGTTGCATGTACCGAAGTTCCGTGTTGCGACGCCTGCGGCTTTGGCGTGCTCAAGGCCGACAGTTCGGGACGCATTGTTGACTTCATCGAAAAACCCTCAAACCCGCCGGCGATGCCGGACAAACCGGGGTGGTGTCTGGCCAGCATGGGCATTTATGTATTCAATACCGCTTTTCTGTTCGAACAGCTGGAAAAGGACATGAAGTCTGAAACATCGCACGATTTCGGCAAAAATGTTATTCCCGAGATCGTGCGCAGCGGTCAGGCCTACGCTCACCAGTTCTCGCTTTCGTGCGTGAAAAGCACGCCCGAGGCGGAGCCTTACTGGCGCGACGTCGGAACGGTCGATGCGTACTGGGAGGCAAATATCGACCTGACGATGCCAACGCCCGCGCTCGACATGTACGACATGTCGTGGCCGATCTGGACCTATCAGGAACAACTGCCGCCAGCGAAATTCATCTTCGACAGCGATGACCGGCGCGGCATGGCCATCGATACGATTATCTCAGGCGGCTGCATTGTCTCCGGTTCACCGGTCAGGCGCTCGGTGCTGTTTTCCAAAGTGCGCGTCAACTCGTTCTGCAGGGTCGAGGGCGCGGTGCTGCTGCCGGGAGTCGAAATCGGGCGGCATGCGCGTCTGAAAAATGTGGTCGTCGACAGCGGGTGCCGTATTCCGGAAGGGATGGTGATCGGGGAGAATCCGGATGATGATGCGCGGCGTTTTCATCGCACCGAACGGGGGATCACGCTGGTGACCCAGGAGATGATCGATCGCGTTCAGGGAAGGAACTGATTTTTGACCCCCGCAGTTGCCGTCATTCACGGCCCGCCCCGGATATTACATTCCGCCTCATTGCCGGCCTGAAACGGCCGCCGTTATCTTCGCATGCGTGTACTCTACGTCAGTACTGAGGTCTATCCATTCGTCAAAACCGGCGGACTCGCCGACGTCAACGCGGCGCTGCCACCTGCGCTGATCGACTTGGGTCTCGACGTGCGCCTGCTGCTGCCGGGGCTGCCTGCGTACCTGAACGTTATATCCGGTCGCCAGCGCCTCGTTTCGCTTGGCAGCGCGTTCGGCGCCAGGGAAATCGTGATCTGGCTGGCCCGGCTCAATGACGTGCCCGTCTATCTGCTCGATGCGCCGGAGCTGTATGCGCGCGAGGGAAACCCGTATACGGATAATGATGGCCGCGACTGGCCGGACAATCCGGCACGCTTCGCCTTGCTGGGCTGGATTGCCGCCCGCTTTGCGGACGGCATCATCGAGAATTGGCGACCCGATATCATCCACAGTCACGACTGGCATGCGGCGCTGGCTTCGGCTTATCTTGCGGCGCGCGGAGGCATCCGTCCGGCCAGTGTTTTCACGGTGCACAATCTGAGCTTCCAGGGAGAATTCTTGCCGGATATATTTCCGGCCTTGAATCTGCCGCCGCATTTTTTCACGTTGCACGGAGCGGAGTTTCACGGCATGGTGAATTTCATGAAGGCCGGATTGCATTACGCCGATCGCATTACCACCGTCAGTCCGTCCTACGCGCAGGAGATCCAGACACTGAAGTACGGTTGCGGCATGGACGGCGTGCTGCGCTCGCGCGCCGGGGTGCTGTCCGGGATTCTGAACGGCATCGATCAGACCATATGGAATCCGCACAATGACCCGCATATCGCGATGCGCTACGATAAAAATGATCCATCGGGAAAAATCGCCTGCAAGAACGCATTGTGCGTGGAGTTGGGACTGCAGTGCGGGCAGGCGGATCTCCTGTTTGCCGTGGTCAGCCGGTTGACCGATCAAAAAGGGCTGGATCTTTTACTCGATGTGCTTCCCGACCTGATCAGGCGCGGCGGCAGGCTGGCCGTCATGGGAACCGGCATTCCGGAAATTGAAAAAAAGTTCGGCGATGCCGTTGCGCAGTATCCCAATAAGGTCGCGGTCCGCATCGGCTATGACGAGGCACTGGCGCACCGCATCATTGCGGGTGCCGACGTGATCGTCGTGCCTTCGCGTTTCGAGCCGTGCGGTCTTACCCAGATGTACGGCCTGGCCTATGGCACGCTGCCGCTGGTCAGGCATATCGGCGGTCTGGCCGATACCGTCCGCGATGCGGATGCCAGGAACATCGCCGCCGGTACCGCCACCGGATTCGTATTCGACAAGGCAGAACCCGAAGCCCTGGCAAAGGCTTGCGCGCGCGCGTTCGAGTTGTGGCACAGGCCGACATTGTGGGCCCAATTGCGTGAGACCGCGATGCGGCAGAATTTCGGCTGGACAGTTGCGGCGCAGGAGTATTATGAAATTTACCGGGAATTACTGCCCCATATTTTGAAATGAAGAGCCGAATTGTTATGGCACTCTATTGGGGGGGGGTGGCGGTGTTGCTGCACCGAGGTGGAACGTGTTCTGGTGATAGGCGGGCAGTTCCGCGTCAGTAGAGCGGACGGAAGCAGGGCGAGACGGCGGCCGCTGTTCCCGTTTTCAGGATGATGATACGAATTTATCACGCAATGCCGTCGATGGGGCAGTTCAAATCGAAATGGCATGGTTTGGATGTGCCTTGCTTATATCACAATAGAATTACTGCTTGTGATATTTTTTATTCTATAAAATAAAGAAATGGATAAAAAGACCAATCAATCCGATTTTGAAGTAGAGACTCTGGGCCTCGATATTTCTTCCCTGCGCCACTCGATCTCCAATCGGTTGATGTATGCAGTAGGAAAGGATTCAATCGCGGCGTCCAAGCTCGATTGGTTGTTCGCGCTGTCTTCAGCAGTTCGTGATCGGCTGGTCGAACACTGGATGGAAACCACCCGCCTGCAGTACAAACAAAATGTCAAGCGCATCTACTATCTGTCCATGGAATTTCTGCCCGGTCGCATGTTGTCCAACGCGTTGATTGCGCTGGGTGTGCAAGACGAGTGCCATGACGCGTTGCGCGAACTGGGGCTCGATCTGGATGAACTCGCCGCGCTCGAGCCTGACCCGGCGCTCGGCAACGGCGGCCTTGGCCGCCTCGCTGCCTGCTTTCTTGATTCAATGGCGACACTCGGGCTGCCTGCCTTCGGCTACGGCATTCGATATGCATACGGCATGTTCGAGCAGCACATTCAGGACGGCTACCAGCATGAATATCCCGATCACTGGCTGGTTGACGGCAATCCGTGGGAATTTCCACGTCCTGAAGTCAAGTACACGATCCAGTTCGGCGGGCGGATCGAATATCACGACAAGACCGTGCGCTGGGTCGATACCGAAGCCGTACAGGCGATGGCCTATGACAATCTGGTGCCCGGATATGGCATACCGGCGGTCAACACGCTGCGGCTGTGGCGTGCGATCGCCATCAAGGACATCGACCTGTCGCTATTCAATCAGGGGCATTACGAAGCCGCGGTCGGCAACAAGTACCATTCGGAAAACGTGTCGCGCGTGCTGTATCCGGATGACTCTACCGAAAACGGCCGGGAGCTGCGGCTCAAGCAGGAATATTTCTACGTCAGTGCCTCAATGCAGGATCTCCTGCATCGTTATTTTATCGATCACAGCAGCGTGGAACAGCTTGCCGACAAAGTCGCCATTCATTTGAACGACACCCATCCGGCGCTCGCCGTGCCGGAACTCATGCGTTTGCTGATCGACGTCCATCACGTACCGTGGGCACTGGCGTGGCGGCTGTGTACGCGCATATTTTCGTATACCAATCACACACTGATGCCGGAGGCGCTTGAAACCTGGCCGGTCGCTCTGATGGAGCGGGTTTTGCCGCGGCACATGAAGATCATCTTTGACATCAATGAAATGTTCCTTGACCAGGTGCGCCTCACCCACGGTATTGACCAGAAGCTGTTGCAGAGCGTGTCGTTGATCGATGAGAGCAACGGCCGGCGTGTGCGCATGGCGAACCTGTCGGTAGTGGCGAGTCACAAAGTCAATGGCGTTTCCAAGCTGCATACCCAGCTGCTGTGCGAAACCATCTTCGCCGGCTTTCACCAGCTGTTTCCCGACCGTTTCGTCAATCGCACCAACGGCATTACGCCGCGCATGTGGCTGGCGATCGCCAACCCGGCATTGTCGAGCCTGATCGACCGCCATGTCGATCCCAAATGGCGGACGCGGCTTGAACTGCTGGACAAGCTGCGGCCGCTGGATTCCGATCCTGAATTCATCGCCTCGTTCCGGGCGGCGAAAATGGCGAACAAGCGACGACTTGCGGATTATGTGATGAAGACGACCGGCGTCGCGATCCGGCCGGACTCCATGTTCGACGTCCAGGCAAAGCGTATCCACGAATACAAGCGCCAGTTGCTCAATGTGCTGCACGTGGTCTGGCGTTACAACCGGCTGCTTGATAACCCGCAGTATCAGTACGTGCCGCGCACGGTGATTTTTTCCGGTAAGGCGGCGTCCGGTTATGCCATGGCCAAGCTGGTGATCAAGCTGATCAACGACGTCGCGAAAGTCATCAATGCCGATCCGCGCGTTGAAGACAAGCTGAAGGTCGTGTTCGTTCCGAATTACGGCGTTTCGGTGGCCAATATCATCATCCCCGCCGCCGATCTTTCCGAGCAGATTTCGACCGCCGGCACCGAGGCTTCGGGTACCGGCAACATGAAGCTCGCGCTGAATGGCGCATTGACGATCGGCACCGAAGATGGCGCCAATATCGAGATTCGCGATGTCGTCGGCGTCGACAACATTTTTATTTTCGGATTGAAGGCCGACCAAGTTCGCGCGCAACGTGCCGCCGGTTACGCTCCGCGCCAGATATACAACGCCAACCGCGAACTGGCTCAGGTTCTTGATCAGATCGCATCCGGTATTTTTTCGCCGGACCACCCCGAGCGCTTCCAGCCGATCGTAAGCGCGCTGCTCGATCACGGCGATTATTACATGTTGCTTGCCGACTTTGCCGACTATATTGCGACCCAGGAGCGGGTGGACAGGCTCTACGCCGATCGTTCGGCATGGACGGCGATGGCGATCCGCAATGTCGCCGCGATGGGCTCGTTTTCAAGCGACCGCACCATTCGCGAATACGCGGACGGCATCTGGCACGTGCAGCCGGTGGTCTTTTAGTCGTGCGGCGATATGCGAAGCCGCGTACTGAACCGGCACCGTGATGCAACTTTCCGCTGAACCGCCAGCCGCGCGTCTTGATCCCGGCCGGCCGTGGCCGCTCGGTGCATTTTGGGACGGTGGCGGGGTCAATTTCGCATTGTTCTCGGCGCACGCCGAACGCGTCGAACTGTGCCTGTTCGATGTTCAGACAACCGCCGAAGTGGCCCGCATCGCTCTTCCCGCATGCACTGACCAGGTCTGGCATGGCTACCTTCCAGGTGCGGGTCCCGGGCTCGTCTATGGTTACCGCGTGCATGGGCGCTACGATCCCGGGCACGGCCACCGCTTTAATCCGCACAAGCTGGTGATTGATCCGTACGCCCGTGCGTTCGCCGGCCGTTTCCAGTGGGATGCCGCGCATTACGATTTCCACAACGGCGCCGGGCTGGTCCTCGACGATCGTGACAACGCACCGGCGATGATCAAATGCCGCGTCGTCGATGCTGCCTGTTCATGGGATGATGACCGGCCGCCGCGCACGCCGTGGGACGACACCGTGATTTATGAAGCCCACGTCAAGGGCTTTACGATGGCCCACCCCGAAGTTCCGGAACTTCTGCGTGGAACCTACGCGGGTTTCGCGCATCCGGCGGCGATCGCGCACCTGCAGCGGCTCGGCATCACGGCGGTCGAACTGCTGCCGGTGCAGGAATTCATCGATGAACATGTGCTGATACGCAACGGCCTCGTCAACTACTGGGGCTATAACACGCTCGGCTATTTCGCGCCGGCCGCGCGTTACGCCGGGGGCCGCGATCCGATCGTCGAATTCCGCGCCATGGTCAAAGCCCTGCATGTGGCGGGCATCGAGGTCATTCTCGATGTCGTTTACGGCCACACCTGCGAAGGGGACAAATTCGGTCCCACGCTGGCATTCCGGGGCATAGACAACGCGAGCTATTACTGGCTTAACGAACAGGCGAGATTTAATTATGTCGATGTCACGGGGTGCGGTAACACGCTCAACTTTTCCCATCCGCGCGTAATGCAAATGGCGATGGATTCATTGCGTTACTGGGTCACCGAGATGCACGTCGATGGCTTCCGTTTCGATCTTGCCACCGCGCTGGCGCGCGAGGGCGGCGGGTTTCACGCGGGCGCGTCTTTTCTCGATGCCTTGCGCCAGGACCCGGTGTTGTCCCGGGTCAAGCTGATTGCCGAGCCGTGGGATACGGCGGCGTACGGGACCGGGCATTTTCCGCCCGGATTTTCGGAATGGAACGACAAGTTTCGCGATGCCGTGCGCGGTTTCTGGCTCACCAAGGACATGCATTGCAGCGAGCTGGCAAAACGCCTGACGGCATCGAGCGATTTGTTCCGGCATGACGGGCGCGCGCCGCAGGCCAGCATCAATTTCGTGACTGCGCACGACGGCTTCACGCTCGCCGATCTCGTTTCATATGAACGCAAGCATAACGAAGCCAACGGCCAATCCAACCACGACGGCATGGACCATAATCGCAGTATCAACTGCGGGATCGAAGGGCGGCATGCGGACGAAACCGTACTCTCTGCGCGCCGGCGTTTGCAGCGGGCGTTGCTCGCGACGCTGTTTTTGTCGCAGGGGGTGCCGATGCTGCTCGCCGGCGACGAACAGGGCCGTTCCCAGCACGGCAACAATAATGCCTATTGCCAGGATTCGCCGCTATCGTGGTTGGATTGGACAGGCGCCGATATTGCTCTGCGCAACTTCACGCGCCGCCTGATCGAACTGCGCCGCCGCTATCCCGCCCTGCACCGCACCAGCTGGTTTGACGGTTCTCCGACCGCCGTTGGCGATAAAGATATTACCTGGTTGTCGCGCGACGGCACCGAAATGACGCCCGAGCGCTGGCAGGAATGGTCCAATAACTGCTTTGGTTTTCAGCTCGGGCGTGTGCATTCCGCGGAAACCGCGCTGATCGTGCTGATCAACGGCGACCAGACCGAAATCCCGTTTATGTTGCCGGCCCCGCCCGGAGACGCATGGACAATGCTGATCGATACCGCCAATCCCGAGGCGGCCGAGCACATCATCGAAAAAACCGCTGCGCTGCCAGCGCACGCGCTGATGCTGTTGGCGTCTTCCCCCAAATAATTGTCTCGGGCAAGGGATGTCTGATCTGTAAGCTTTGTTGCAGCCATGCGACTAAGCGCCGCCCCGGTAAAAGTTCCGGAATTCGGCAAAGCAATGCAGGAAAAAACCAAAGGCGTAAAGTGCGCTAACGGAAGGAGGGGGTGTCCAGGGACAAGCCCGTAGTAGGACATCAGGACAAGTATGTTCCGCTTATCTGCACAGTTAAGAAGCGGCGCATATCAGGCGCCCGACCAGGCTTTGCATAATTCTCGCGAGAAATAGCGGCAGCGAATCAGGGCCGCCTTCATCAATCGAGTGCAGGAACGCCATGGACACCGAAAAATTGACCGAGCTGGAAATTGATCGAAATCCTCAAGTGGGCGCCCCCGATTATTTTGAAGTCGGCGGTGCATTCACGGCCGGCCATCCGGCCGCACCTGAAATCATCGCCGGCTTGACGGCATCCCAGGCGTTGGCGTCGTCGCAATACTTTTACGATGCGCGCGGGTCCCGCCTGTTCGAGATGATTACCGCACTGCCCGAGTACTATCTGACCCGGACGGAACGGACGATTTTTGCCACGCATGCGGCCGAGATTGCTGCTGCCGTGGGAAAGGGAGTAACGCTGATCGATCTTGGCGCCGGCAATTGCGAAAAGGCCAAAAGTCTTTTTCACGGCATCAGGCCGGTTCAGTACGTGGCGGTGGATATTTCGATCGATTTCTTGCGCCATGCCCTTGGCCGTCTCCAAATCGCCTTCCCCGCAATAGAAATGCTGGCGGTGGGTGCTAATGTTTATCCTGCGCCTGATTTGCCGGATACCGTGCGCCGCCGGCGCCGCCTGTTTTTTTATCCTGGCTCGTCAATCGGCAATTTCACTCCCGACGAAGCCCGTTTGTTCTTGACCCGGATCAGGGAGCAATGCGGCCATGACGGTGGCCTGCTGATCGGCATCGATCTGGTCAAGTCCGAGGCCATTCTCAATCCCGCCTATGACGATGCTTCCGGCGTCACGGCCGCGTTCAATTTGAACCTGTTGCATCACTTGAACCGGATCATCGGCAGCGATTTCTCGGTGCGCGATTGGCGGCATCGGGCATTTTTCAATGCCGCAAGGTCGCGCATTGAAATGTATCTCGAAGCCAGGCATCAGGTGCGCGTTGCGTGGCCTGAAGGCGGCCGGCTGTTCGCCGGCGGTGAATGTATCCATACCGAAAACAGCTATAAGTACGCGCTGAAGGACTTTGAACAGTTGTTGCTGCAGGCAGGATTCGGGCGGGTCCGTGCCTGGACGGATCGGAAGCAGTGGTTCGCAGTGTGCCATGCCACGGTCTGAATGGTTTCTGAAAAACCGATAGAGACGATCCATGAATAATCTCGAACAACTCTTTCCGGCGCGCGTGCTGGAAGAAGAAATCAGCCGCCGCTACACGCGGGTGCGGGCGCGTACGGCGCAGCTCGCCGTGCCGTTGTCGGAAGAGGATTGCTGCGTGCAGTCGATGCCGGACGCCAGTCCGGTCAAGTGGCACCTCGCGCACACCACCTGGTTTTTCGAAACTTTCGTGCTCAAACGTTACCAACAAAACTTCAAACCTTTTCATGATGCGTTTAAAGTCATGTTCAATTCCTACTATAACGGCATCGGCGGCCAGCACCCGCGGCCGCAGCGCGGGCTGTTGACCCGCCCGGCTTTATCAGAGATCCATGCCTACCGCCGCAACGTTGACCAGCGCATGCAGGAGTTGCTGCAAACGCGCGGCGATGACGCGGAACTGCGAACGCTGGTTGTTCTTGGCACCCATCACGAGCAGCAGCATCAGGAACTCATTCTGACCGATGTCAAACATCTGCTGTCGATGAACCCGCTGCAGCCTGCTTATTGTGCGGTTCAAGCCGGGTTTTCTACGGCGGTCGGTGCGATGGAATGGATTGATTTTGACGCGGGCATGGTCGAGATCGGCTACGGCGGAAACGGTTTTTGCTTCGACAATGAAATCCCTCGTCATAAGCAGTATTTGCAGTCTCATCGGCTAGCATCCCGCCTCGTCACCAATGGCGAATACCTGGAATTCATCGAGGCCGGCGGTTACAGGAATCCCGAATTCTGGTTGTCCGAGGGGTGGGACCAGGTGCGGGCGCACCAATTATCAGCGCCGATCTATTGGCGAAAGAATGATGACGACTGGCGGGAATTCACACTCGGCGGCCTGGTGCGGCTGGATCCGGATCTGCCCGTCGTGCACGTTTCTTATTTCGAAGCGGATGCCTACGCGCGCTGGCGGCGCGCCCGCCTGCCCACCGAGGCGGAATGGGAGTGCGCCGCCATGACCTGCAAATTGCAGGGAAATTTCGCAGACGATAATCTGTTTCATCCGCTCCGCGCGAGCGGCAGAGGCCTGCTGCAATTGTTCGGCGACGCCTGGGAATGGACGCGATCGAGCTACGGTCCTTATCCGGGATTTCGTCCGGCCGCGGGCGCGGTCGGCGAGTACAATGGAAAATTCATGGTGAATCAGTACGTGCTGCGCGGAGGATCCTGCGTAACGCCGCGCGACCATATCCGCTCCACCTATCGCAATTTCTTTCCGACTTCCGCACGCTGGCAATTCTCCGCGATACGCCTGGCACGTGACGTATTTTGATTCGACCCGCCGCTTCCCGCTTGGCGATTTATGATGCCAGCGTCCTGGTTCCGTCCGGTAATGCCGCAGGAAAACGGGCAAGAATCACGAATACCTCCTCGTTGTCGACCGTCAGAGATATCCCCCCGATCAGATGCGGGACATAAATCCGATTTCTCCATTCGTTGGCTGCCAAAAATACTGAAGGATTTTTCCAGAATATGATATTTCTCAAGATCGATTTTGAAAATTTCACCAAAATGCCTGGAGTTGAATTGCCGAATGGCAATTGTAGAAAAGGTAGTAATATCGTTACGGAATCCGGGAACGATGAGCGATGAGAACCGCCAATAAATACGGTTTCAGATTGAGCCTGGTGGTCGGCATTATCAGCGCGTTATTCAGCGCGTATTTTTTCATCTATGGATCGTACGAGGATGTGGTCCTGGCGCTGCTGCTTTTCGGCGCCGCGGTCGCGTTCGAAACGATCGGTGCGGTTGTGAGCCGAGAACCTTCTGATCGGGAGAGCGGCGATCCTTCCGCGCCGCCGGCTCCATAGATGATTTCAGCCGCCGATCTTCCCAGTTCCGGGCGACGGCTGATGTCAATGTCTCATCTCTGTAACCGCCGGGACATGGGCCGATGCGGACGGCTCGAATTACAGAATTGTTAATCGCTTGTGGATGTCATATCACGTCAACATTGACAAATATCAAAAAGAAAATGGTCGCTTGGTGTATGGTTTGACTGCTCGTGTTTGAAAGAGCAGATTGGGAAACAAAACCATTATTATTCGAGTGCGGGCAAATATCATGACAACCAGCGGACAATTTTGCAGTCGGGAAGTTATTTATGTAACGCGTGAGATGACGTTGCAGGATACGGCCAAACTGATGCGGCATTATCACGTCGGAACGGTGGTCGTCATCGATGATATAAACGGACGGCGTACTCCGATCGGGATTGTGACCGACCGCGATATCGTCATGGAGGCAAACGCCGTCGACCTTGACCCGAAGGCCATTACGGTGGGCGATATCATGGCGCAGGAATTGGTCACGGTGCGCGAAGACGAAGGTCTGCTGCAAACGGCGGAAGTCATGCGCTACAAGGGCGTGCGGCGCCTGCCGGTCGTGGACCAGGACGGTCACCTGGTCGGCATCATTTCAGTGGATGATCTGCTTGAAGCATTGGCCGAACAAATGACGGAAATAGTGCATGCCCTGGGTCAGGAGCGCCGGCATGAGGTTCAACAGCGCCGGTAACGCATATCAGGCCAAGGGGCGAGGAAAGTGTGTTGGAGGGCCGGTAGCGCTGGCGCCGGCCGCAGATAGTGCCAGCATCCATCAAAGGTGATTAGAAGGAGAACATCATGGCAAACATCACACGTTTTGATCCCTTTGCCGGGGATTTTGAAAATCTGCTTGAAGGATTGTTCGTGCGTCCGATGCGGATCGATTTCGACAATGCGCAGCAACTCAAGATGAAACTCGATGTGGCGCAGGACGACAAGGCTTATACCGTGAACGCCGAGCTGCCCGGCGTCAAGAAAGAGGATATTCATGTCCAGGTCGACGGCAACCGCGTGTCGATCAGCGCGGAGGCGAAAAAAGAAACCGAAGAAAAGAAAGGCACGAATTACATTTGCCGCGAGCGTTATTACGGCAAACTCGCGCGCAGCTTTGTGCTTGACCAGGACATTGACGCATCCGGCGTGCAGGCGCGTTACAGCGACGGCGTGCTGCAGCTCACGTTGCCGAAAAAAGCCAAGGGTTCGGCCAAAAGCATCGCCGTCAGTTGAATTTCCTGGAGAAAATTCCGGGCACGCCCCGGAGAAGTGCCGCTGGACGAACGCAATCTGCTGCTCCCGCAAATTGCCTGCCGACGCGGTTGCACGGGGGTGCGCTCGCTGTGTCCGAGATCTGCCGGGCGTGAAACTTGATCCGGCGATCCGGCAGGAACCGCAGCCGGCGGCATGAAAAATTTCGACAACACAACGCTGCGCTTCAGATGCGCAACAACTTAATGAAGGGAGTCGAGTCATGAACGTAGCACGCGTTTATACACGCAATGTGGTTGCAACCCGGCATTCGAGCAATCTGCAGCAGGCGGCCATGCTGATGCGCGAACGCCATGTCGGGGCACTGCTGGTCATCGGAGACGAAGCGCGTACCGACAGCGCGGTCGGGATTATCACCGACCGGGATCTGGTGGTGCAGGCCATGGCGGAAGGCGTCAACCCGCAGGAAGCGAATGTCGGGGATGTGATGACCCCGGATGTGGCGACGATCGGGGAGTCCGCCGACATTCATGAGGCGATGGAGACTATGCGCGAACTCGGCGTTCGCCGCCTCGCGGTAACCGGCGAGGACGACACCATCGTCGGCATCCTGTCCTTCGACGACATCATCGATGCGTTGGCAACGGAGGTAGCGAGTCTTGCCGACATCATTCGCAGCGAGTGCGATCGCGAGGCCGATGAACTTGGTTGACGGTGCGGATTCTCTTCACATAGAGGGCGCTGCGGCACGGCACCAACCATGCGGATGATTGATGCATTATCTTGAACGGCTGTTCGTGCCGCGCAGCGTGGCGGTGGTCGGCGCCGGTCAGCGCAGCGGATCGCTCGGCAATATCGTTCTGGAAAATCTGCGAAGCGGCGGTTTTGCCGGCGATATCGTCGCAGTCAATCCCAAGTACGATCAAGTCGCCGGCGTGCGCTGTTATCCTTCGCTGGCGGCGATCGGGCACGCCGTCGATCTCGCGGTCGTCGCCACGCCCGCTGCGACCGTACCATCAATTCTATTGGATGCGGGGCGCGCCGGTGTGCGGCATATGGTGATCCTGTCGGCGGGTTTTGGCGAAACAGGGCCGCCCGGCAGGGAGCTTGAAGCACAGGTCGCGGCTATCGCGCGCGAGCATGGCATCCGCCTGATCGGTCCCAATTGCCTCGGCATCATGCGCCCGTCGATGAAGTTCAACGCAACCTTCGCACGCAGTGCCGTGCTGCCGGGTTCAATCGCGCTGGTCTCTCAGTCCGGTGCGCTGGTGACGGCGCTGGTGGATTCCGCAGCCGCCATGGGAATCGGCTTTTCGAGCGTCATTTCGACCGGCGCCGGCATCGATCTCGACTTCGGGGAAATTCTCGATTTTTTAGCCTGCGATCCTGAAACCCGCACCATTCTGCTTTATATCGAAGGCGTGCGTAATGCGCGCGGCTTTGTTTCCGGTTTGCGCGCGGCTGCCAGGACCAAGCCGATTGTCGTCATCAAGATCGGGCGCCATCTGTCCGGATCGAAAGCGGCGATGAGCCATACCGGCGCACTGGCCGGCAATGACGCGGTGTTCGACGCAGCTTTGCGCCGTTGCGGCGTGGTGCGGGTAAAAACCTACGATGAGATGCTCTCCGCGGCAAGCTTGCTGGGGACGACGCACCTGCCCCAGGGCAATCGGCTGGCGATACTTACCAACGGCGGCGGCCCCGGAGTACTGGCCGCCGACTACGCCGTCGACGCCGGCATTGAACTCGCACGATTGTCGTCCCCTGCTCTGGAGGCGCTCAACAATGTTTTGCCGCCGCATTGGTCGCGCGGCAATCCGGTCGATATTCTCGGCGACGCCGATGCCGCAAGATTGAAAGCGGGGCTTGAGCCGCTGCTCGCGGACGATGGCAATGATGCGGTATTGGCGTTGTTTTATCCCCAGCTGTTGTTACCGGCGCGGGTCGCCGCGCAGACCGTCGCTGATGTGGCCCGCTCGTCGCCCAAGCCCGTTCTTACGGCGTGGCTGGGCGGCACCGACATGCAGGCCGGACGCGAGATCATCGAGGCGGCGGGGTTGCCGGTGTTTGATTCTCCGGAAAGCGCGGTCGCCGCGTTCGGCATGCTCGCGGAGTACCGACGTATACAGCAATTGCTGCGTGAAGTGCCGCCGCCGCGCGCGCAGGAAAGCACTCACGACCTCGAAGCGGCGCGGAAGATAGCTGACGCCGCCATTGCTGCAGGCCGCACTGTATTGACCGAGCCGGAATCCAAACGGCTGCTGGCGTGTTTCGGCATCGCAGTGCCGGCCATCGTCATCGTGCAATCCCCCGCGGAAGCGCGCGCGGCGGCGCAAAAGCTCGGCTATCCGCTGGCGCTCAAAATCCTGTCGCGCGATATCAGCCACAAATCCGATGTCAAAGGGGTGCGGCTCGGCATTCGGGATGAAGCCACTCTGTTGCGCGAGTACGAACTGCTGCTGGCGCAGGTGCGGGCCGCGCGGCCCGCTGCGCATATCGAGGGCGTCGTAATCCAGCCGCTGATCGAAAAACGTTTCGGGCGGGAGTTGATGATCGGCGTCGCAACCGACCCGGTATTCGGCCGAGTGCTCAGCTTCGGCGCGGGCGGCGTCGCAGTCGAACTCCTGCACGACAACGTGATCGGTCTGCCGCCACTTAATGACATTCTGGCACAGGATATGATCGGCCGTACCCGGATATTCCGGATTCTCGGTGCCTACCGCGAGGTACCCGCGGCCGACCAGGCGGCGATCATTGACGCGCTGATGCGCGTTTCCGACATGGCCTGCGCGTTGCCATGGCTGGCCGAGATGGACATCAATCCGCTGCTGGCCGATGACGCCGGCTGCATTGCGCTCGACGCGCGGGTGGTAATCGATCCGGCACATCTGCAGGTTGACGACCGCTACAGCCATCTCGCGATCCGTCCTTATCCCGCGCACCTGGCGGGACAGGCCACTCTCGCCGGCGGTGCAGCAGTGCGCGTGCGTCCGATCCGGCCCGAGGATGCTGCGATGGAGCGGGGTTTTGTGGAAAACCATCTGTCGGACCGGACACGGTACATGCGCTTTCTCGGCGCCGTCCGCGCGCTCACGCCGGAAACATTGGCGCGTCTGACGCAAATCGATTATGACCGCGAACTGGCATTGATCGCGCTGCCCGCAGAAGATAAAGAAGACAAACGTATGGTCGGCATTGCCCGTTATTATCCCAGCCCCGACGGTGTGTCCTGTGAATTTGCGGTTGCCGTAGACGACGCGTGGTGCGGCCGTGGTCTGGGCAAGCGGTTGCTGGCGCAGTTGATGGCGGCCGCCGGTGCTGCCGGTTATCGACGCATGACCGGCATCGTGTTGCCCGGCAATGACCGCATGCTGGGTTTGGCGCGTGAGTTGGGGTTTGAAATTCCTGCGCGCAAAGCAGATCTTGATGCAATCGAAATTACCCGTGAGCTGAATTAGATTTCAATGGAGGAAACCATGATCAAGCCCGAAATGTCCGCCAGCGTGAAGAATGCAATTTATCAGCGGCGCGCCGTGCGTTCCTACCTGCCACAGAGGCTCGACGCGGCCACCGTCCGTACCCTGCTGGAAGCTGCGGTGTGGGCCCCGACGGCTATTCACGAGGAGCCGTGGGTATTTGTCGTTATCCAGGACATGGATTTGTTGAAGCGCCTTTCGGATCGTGCCAAGGCGTTTTTTGTCGAGGAAATACACCATCAGCATCTGGATCGTGGCGGACACGCGCTCGACCGCTTCAAGAGCCCGGATTTCAATATTTTTTATAACGCCGGTACGCTCATCGTCATCTGTGGCAAGCCTCTGGGGCCGTTTGTCGCCGCGGACTGCTGGCTGGCTGCCGAGAATCTGATGCTCGCCGCGTGTTCGATGGGGCTTGGCACCTGCGTCATCGGCTCGGCGGTCTCGGGATTGAACAGCCCGGAAGTGAAAGCCGAACTCGGGATTCCCGCCGAGGTTTCGGCCATTGCTCCGATCATCGTCGGTGTGCCGAGCGGGGAAACTCCACTTACATCAAGAAAGGAACCGCAGATTCTCGTCTGGAAGTGATTCTGATTATACCGGGCCCTCTGTATACTTGGATTCTGGTTATGAATATGCGATGGCAAGATTGGGCACATATGTTGCTGGGCTTGTGGTTGATTTTCTCCCCCTGGGCTATGCATTACACGATCAATGAAGTGGCTACTGCAAATGCGCGCGGACTCGGGATGGGACTGATCATTTTTAACCTGATGTCCGTGCGCAGGGCCGTTGATCAGGGCCAGGAAATTGTAAACGTGTTGATCGGCATATGGTTGATTTCATCGCCTTATGTGCTCAATTTTCAGGCGGAGACCGCAATTGCAGCCAATACCATCGGTGTAGGGGTTTTGGTTGTTGTCCTTGCGATCTGGGAAATGTACAACAGTGCGAAGACGGATAAATGAGATGATGTGAAACGCATTCCAGCAGCGCTTTATTTCCCGACTTTTGATCCCTCGTCATTTTCCCGTCCTTTTTATCGGATAGGGCCGATGTAACAGATGTTACAAGTCGGCGGTAACCGATGGCCGTTGCATTATGGTTCATTTAGACTGACGCGGATGGATAAAGAGCGCCCGGAAATTTCCGGGTTGTCGGGAAAAAAACCTTATTGTTGTAGAACGAAAAAGGAAATGTCGTGAGAGGCATGCTCATACTGGCCTACAAATTACTGGTGAACGACAAGGGCAAGTTTTTTGCATTGCTTATCGGCATAACGTTCGCCGTCTTTTTAATGGTCCAAATGACGTCCATGTTTGCCGGCATCTTGGCCAGATCATCGGCAACCGTGACCAATATAGGGGCCAAGATGTGGGTAATTGATCCGGCTGTGAACAATGTCAACAGCAGCATTCCCTTGCCGGATTATTTACTGGATGCGGTGCGCAGCATCAACGGAGTCAAATTTGCCGTGCCGCTTTATTCGGGTGGGGCCCTTGTGAAGCTGAAAAGCGGCACGTACCAAGCAGTGACTGTTCTGGGACTGGACGACGACAGCCTTTTTGGCCGGCCGGAAATGCTGGAGGGGCAGATCAACAATATTTACGGAGAAAATGCATTTATTGTGGTCAAGGATACGGAATTCTCGAAACTCGAGAATCCCAAGATAGGAACAGAATTTGAAATCAACGATAACCGTGCTGTGATTACCGGTATTGCCAATGTAGCCTCAAGCGGGCTGTTTGGGGTTCCGACGCTTTACACAACCTATAACCGGGCAATTCAATATATTCCAAATACGAGATTTACCACTTCATTCATTCTGGTCGAGCCGAAAAGCGACCAAGACATAGAGTCTATTAAGCAGCAGGTGCAGTCGCTTGGCTATTTGGCGTTGACGAAGGATGAATTCGTGCAAAGGATCGCTGATTTTTACAAGTATCAGACCGGTATAGGAACCAATATTCTCTTGATGACGGTCATCAGCTTCATCGTGGGCTTATCCATCTCCGGGCAAACCTTTTATACCTTCATTCTCGAAAACCTTGAAAAGTTCGGTGCGTTGAAAGCGATCGGTGCCAAGAGTCATGAGCTTATCCTGATGATACTATTCCAGGCGGGCTTTACATCCTTGACCGGTTATGGGCTTGGCGTTGGCCTGTGCGCATCGGCAATCGCGCTTGCCAAACTGCGGCTTCCGGATTACGCCTCACTTATTACTTATATGAACCTCATCATTGCCTTTGTGATGGTGCTTATCATCGCGGGGGTATCAAGTTATATAGGCGTTAGAAAGGTACTGAAGATCGAGCCTTTCGATATATTCCGGGGTTGATCCAAATGGTTTGTGAGCTAAATCGAGGCGTAGTCGGGCGGTTGACGTTCATGATGGCAATTCCGCCGATGGCGGGCGGCTGAAATGGCGAATGCGGCTATCAGGGCAGAAAATCTGTCAAAGTGGTTCGGAGAGGGCGAGGCCAGAACTCATGCGGTCCGGGAAGCCACCTTCGAAGCGAACTTCGGAGAAATGCTTTATATCGTCGGCCCATCGGGAAGTGGCAAAACGACGTTGCTCAGCATGCTCTCCGGTATTTTGCGGCCCAACGTTGGAAAAGTAGAAGCCAAGCATCAGGACATTTGGAGTTTATCGAACGATGAGCTCGCTGAATTCAGGCTGCATACGATGGGTTTCGTATTTCAGGACTATCACCTGTTTCCGCGGCTTACCACTGTCGAGAACGTGGCGATTCCACTGATTATTAGAAAACGGGATTGGGACGAGTCCATTAACGAGGCAATGAAATACCTGGAGATCGTCGAACTCAAGAATCGGGCCTTGTTGCCGCCTGTCAAGTTGAGCGGCGGGGAACAGCAGCGCGTGGCGATCGCGCGGGCGATTGTAGGGCAGCCCGATATCCTGGTGTTCGACGAACCGACCGCCTCCCTGGACGGGGATACGGGAAGGCGAATAGTGGATTTCGTCAAGACCAACATTCTGAATGAAAGCCGTTGCATAATAATTGTGACGCATGACAGCAGAATATATGAGTACGCGGACAGGATCATGAAGATGGAAGACGGCAGGATCACCGGATTCGAAAGCAACGCCAAATGAAAAACAAGTTGATATTCCTGGTCTCGGGCGTGGGCGTCATCATTGCCCTTGTCAGCGCTTATATCTACAGCATCGAACACAAAGCGCTGCCACCGGCATTCAGTCCGGCTTCCAACCCGTTCGGAAAGGGAATTTACGCGGAAGGAATCGTCGAAAGTTATCAGACGCATGGGCAAAACATCAACATATATCCCGAAGTATCAGGCACGGTCAGGCAGATCCTGGTGGCAGAAGGACAGGCGGTTCAGCGCGGCGCTCCCCTGTTCGTGATCGATGATACCGTTCAAAGGGCCACGGTCGAGCAGCAGAAGTCGCAGGCGGAGGCGGCACTTGCTCTTCTGAACGAGCTTAAGGCGCAGCCCAGAAAGGAGAATCTTAAAATATCAATAGCCCAGGTGGAGCTTGCCAAGGCAAATCTGAAGAACGCGCTGGATTCATTGGACAAGCAGCAGAAGTCTTATGATCTCGATCCGAAATCGGTGAGCAAAGATGTGCTGGATAGCGCAATCAACGCCGCCAAAGTGGCACAGGCAAATCTTGATGTCGCAGTAAAGCAATATGATCTGACCAAAGCCGGCGCCTGGATTTATGACATACAAAATCAGGAGAAACAGTACGTTGCGCTGCTGAAAGCATTTAATGCTTCGAGCGCACTACTCGACAAGTACACCGTCAAGGCACCGGATGACGGCGTAATCCTGTCGGTTAACGCCGCAGTGGGCGGTTATATGTCGTCACAGGGGATATATGACAGCTACACGCAGGGTTATGATCCGAGCGTTGTCATGGGCGGTCCACAAGACAAGCTCGGACTCAGGTGCTACATCGACGAGATACTGGTTCACCAACTGCCATCGTTATCAAAGATACATGCGCGGATGTTTATCAGGGGCACGAATGTCAACATTCCATTGGAATATGTGCGGGTACAGCCTTATGTATCTCCCAAAATCGAACTCTCGGACCAAAGGCTCGAGCGGGTGGACGTCAGAGTGCTGCCGGTGATATTCAAGTTCGACAAACCCAAGGACATCAATCTTTATCCCGGGCAACTGGTTGACGTTTATATCGAGGGTAAATAAGCACCAACCGGGTTTTTCTTATGGCTTTTTATAAGTTACCGCTACCCATGGCCGCAAGAAAGCTGGAAATTCTCATGGTGATGGCGTTATGTGCATCCTCGTTACTTTGCGGGTGCGCGGCAGGTCCGGACTTTGTCCGACCTGAAGCCCCTTCGGTCAAGCAATATACCCAGGGATCGCAACCCGAGGAAACGATCTCTGCCAATGGCGGAGCGCAGCGCTTTGATCAAGGGGCCAAACTTGCTGCAGATTGGTGGAGTCTTTTTAAGTCTCCTGAGCTGGATGCAGTAATAAAAGAGGCCATTGCCAACAATCCTACCCTGCAGGCGGCGGAGGCGAGCTTGCGCGAGAGCCAGTACAACCTTAAGGCGGGTTACGGAGTTTTCTATCCGCAGCTGGACGCGAATGCCTCCGCCGAGCGCCAGTTGTTTTCGCCGGCGAAACTGGGTCAGACCGCTGCAGGCAGCATTTTCAATCTATTTACGCTGGGTGCCGTAGTCGGATACACACTGGATGTATTTGGCGGGGCGCGTCGGCAGGTTGAAAGTCTCCGCGCACAGGAAGATTATCAGCGCGACACCATGTTGGCCGCTTACATTGCGCTTACCGGCAACGTGATTAACACGGTTATCGCCCGCGCCGCCTACATAACCCAGATTGATGCGACCGTGAATATCATCACTTTAGAGAGGGAGCAGGTCAGGGTTGCCAATGTCCAGGCAATGGCGGGGACGGTTCCTTACTCGAACGTGCTGGCGCTGCAGAGCCAGCTTGCAGCCATCGAAGCTACGTTGCCACAGCTTAAACAGAAGCTCAGCCAGACCGAGGATTTGCTCGCGACGCTGATGGGGCGCCTGCCCGCAGAATGGACATCGCCGCAAGTCAGGCTGGTCGATCTCACGCTTCCCCGCGACTTGCCGCTGTCTTTGCCTTCCGAACTGGTGCGCCAGCGCCCTGACATTCTTGCCGCCGAAGCTCAACTGCATAGTGCAAATGCCGAAATCGGCGTGGCCACGGCAGCGTTACTGCCAAGTTTTACCTTGAATGGCACTTATGGCGTAAACAGCACTTCCACTGACGATCTCCTAAAAAAGAGCAGTTCCTTCTGGAGTCTGGGGCCGGACGTCGATGTTCCATTGTTCCACGGTGGAACCCTGATGTTCCAGCGCAAAGCCGCCGTCGAAGCATACCGCCAGTCCCTGGCCAATTACCGACAAACGGTTCTTACCGCATTTGCCCAAGTTGCCGATACCTTGCGGGCTCTGGAACACGATGCGGAAACTTTGCGTGCTCAATCCCAAGCGCTTGATACGGCAGCGGAAGCATTGCGATTGATCAACATCAACTATCAGGCCGGCACCGTAAATTACCTGGATGTACTTAACGCCAATAACCAGTTCTATCAAACAAAGATTGCATATCTTCAGGCAACGGCCCAGCGTTTCCAGGATACGGTTGCCCTTTTTGTGGCGTTGGGCGGCGGATGGCGGGACGCCAAAGAAGGCGATATTTTGGGAGGCCAACCAGCGGCGTCACCGGCTTCCGCAGCCGATACTGCGTCGATGGATGCCGTGCCATCGCGTGCAAAACGCCAACTCCCGGTCCAATGAGGACAAGTCCAAACTTCTGTTAAGGTTATAACAAGGTTTGCGGCAGCTTGATGGCGGATGCGCAAGCGCGGGTCGGTGACAGCATGGGATCGGCGACATCGCTGGTATTGCCCCCTCGAACATTTCAATCGCCGGGGAAAGGATGGTCCGGCAATTGTAAACGTCAGACACTGTTGTATCATATGTGCCGGTCTTGCCTGTGATTAGTGGAGCGTTTTTCGATGCTCATCGTCGCCATCAGCCTGACTGTCGTCATCCTCGCGCTGACCGCCGTCCTGTTTTATCAACGGGCAAGGCAAAAGGCGATGCGGCTGGTTCTCGCGAATACGTCGGGACGCTTGGGCGATATCGTCGAATCCGCGATGGATGTCATCATCACGGTGGACGAGAACGAACGCATCATCATCTTCAATGCGGCCGCCGAAGCGGTGTTCGGCTGTCCGCGTGAACAGGCGCTCGGTGCTCCGCTCGCGTGGTTCATTCCGCAGAGATTCCGCGCCGCGCACTCCGATCACATCCAGCGTTTTGCGGCAACCGGCGTCACTTCCCGCCGCATGGGCATGCAGCGCATCATCACGGGGTTGCGTCGTGACAGCGGCGAGGAGTTTCCGATCGAGGCCTCGATTTCACAGCACAGCGAGGACGGCCGGAAGTTCTTCACGGTGATCCTGCGCGATGTTACCGAGCGCGTGCGTGCCGACGAGTCGCTGCGGCGGTCGAAGACGGAGTTGCTCGAGTTCGCGACGGTCGCGCAGTCTCTGCGGGAACAGGAAAAGAAGCGCATTGCGCGCGAGTTGCACGACGAACTGGCGCAGGCGCTGGCGGCATTGAAAATGGACATGGCCTGGCTCAGGGACAATCCGGACCACGAACAGGGACCGTCGAGGATGGAAACCATGCTATCTTTATTGGATGACACTGCCATCATGACGCGGCGCATCGCGGCCGATTTGCGGCCGCTGATGCTCGACGACCTCGGGCTGGTGCCCGCCGCCGAATGGCTGGTGCAGAGTTTCACGCAGCGGACCGGCGTCCGTTGCGAATTCGCGACTTCGCCGGGACTGGAACTTAAGGAGCCGTACGCGACCGCGGTTTTCCGCATTCTGCAGGAGTCATTGACCAACGTCGCGCGGCACGCGCAGGCTTCCCAGGCCGAGGTGGCTATGCACAGGCATGACGGAACAGTGGTGCTGATGGTGCGCGACAACGGGCGCGGGTTTGCGGCGGGAAGTCCGTCCAAGCCCAATTCCTTCGGCCTGATCGGATTGCGTGAGCGCGTCTATTTGCTGAACGGAAAAGTTGCGATCGACAGCGCGCCCGGCAGGGGAACGCTGGTCGAGGTCCGTATCCCGCTCGAACCGCCGGCCGCCGCGCCATGATCCGCGTCGTCATAGCGGATGACCATACGATTGTCCGCGAAGGCCTGAAGCAATTGCTCGCGGCGGCCGCCGATCTCGCGGTCGTGGGAGAGGCCCGCAGCGGAACGGAAGTGCTGCAGCAGGTGCGGGAAAGCGATTTCGACGTCCTGCTGCTCGACATGTCGATGCCGGGCAGGAGCGGCATCGAACTGATCAAGCAGGTGCGCGACGAGAAACCGAAGTTGCGCATTCTGGTGCTGAGCATGCATCAGGAACAGCAGTATGCGGTGCGCGCGATCAGGGCGGGCGCCGCCGGTTATCTGACCAAGGACAGCGCCAGCGCCCAGCTGGTCTCGGCGATCCGCAAGGTGGCGGACGGCGGCGCGTTCGTCAGTCCCGCGCTGGCCGAGCAGTTCGTGCTGGATGCGCAGCCGGGCGCGGCCGGACCGCCACACGCCAGCTTGTCGGATCGCGAACATCAGGTTTTTCAGATGCTGATCAACGGCGTCAGCGTTTCCGGGATCGCCGGACAATTGAACCTGTCGGTCAAGACGGTAAGCACGCACAAGGCGAACATCCTGCGCAAGATGAACATGAGCAGCGAATTCGAACTGATCCGCTACGCGATCGGCCATCGCCTGGTCGACGACGCTCCCGACGCGCCATAGCAACGGCTAGGACGATTCTGAGGCTTTTCTCGGCGCATTCCTAGTCGCCTTTTCAGACCTTCCCGATGTCACGAATCAGCCGCGGCCGATAGCCGCGGTGTATCGCTTCGCCCACACTGACGGGCATGGAAAAGATACATGCCGATGCGGGCATCAACCTGTTTCTCGCCGAGGATTCGCCGCTGATCCGCGTGCGTCTGGCGGAAATGTTCGACGACGACGCGAACGTTGCGATTGTCGGCGAAGCGGAAACGGCCGCGGCCGCAATAGAAGGAATTTTACGCGAGCGGCCTGATGTCGTGGTCCTCGATGTCCAGCTCGTCGACGGCAGCGGCCTGGAGGTGCTGCGCGAGATACGCCGCGTCGATCCGGACATCGTGTTCATCGTATTCACCGGTTATCCCACTCCGCAGTATCGCAAGGCATGCATGGAAATGGGTGCCGGTTATTTTCTGGACAAGAACACCGAGTTTGAAAGAGTGAAGCAGATCGTCGTGGAACTGAGTGCCGGCTCGACCGGCTCGAACGAAGTTTGAAAACAGGAGATATTTTCATGCAAGCCACCGCCACGTTACACGCTGTTGATTCAAGCCGCCGCATTCATGGAGTGGAGATGGATGATCGGAACGCGCCGAGTACCGTTGATGCGGCACCGTGTTCGACCTGTCCCATGCACGGCCTGTGTCTGCCGGCCAGCCTCGGCGCGCAGGAAGTGAGACAGTTTGCAGAACTGATCAGGCCGCACCGCTCGGTGAAGCGCCACCAGCACCTGTACCATGCCGGATCGCCGTTTCGATCGTTATACGCGATCCGCGCCGGCTCGCTTAAAAGCAGTCTCGTGGATGACGGCGGACGGGAACAGGTGACCGGGTTTCACATGGCCGGCGAACTGGTGGGGATGGACGCGCTGGAGGCGGAAAGACACCTGTGCAATGCGGTCGCGCTTGAAGATACCAGCGTCTGTGAAATCCCGTTTGCCGGGCTCAATCGTCTGGCGGACGAAATGCCGGCCCTGCGCCGCTCGCTGCATCGCGCGATGGGCCGCGAAATTGCCCGCGACTACCACGCCATGCTGGTTCTCGGAAGCATGCGCGCCGAGGAGCGTGTCGCCGCGTTCCTGCTCGGCATTTCAAAGCGGTTCGCGGCGCGCGGTTATTCGGCGTTCCAGTTCAATTTGCGCATGACCCGTGAGGAAATCGCCAGTTATCTCGGCCTCAAATTCGAGACGGTCAGCCGCGCGTTATCGCAATTCCAGGAAGATCGTCTGATCGCGGTCAACAACAAGGCCGTGGAAATCAGGGATCACAATCGTTTGCAGCAGGTTGTCTGTAACGACGGCGAAGCATGGACCGGGAAATTGAAGAGTGCTTAGAATCACCGATAGTCGTTAGTGCAATTAATTATTACATGTCATATTGATTACAGGTCATTACCGAATTTTCTGTGCAAATTAAAAGTCTTACTGATAATCGATGGCTTGTTGTTTCCGGTTAAGATTGAGGAAGGATGATAAAAATCAAATGATGCTTTATGAGGTTGTGCAATATTTTTAAATGATATAGAAGCAGATAAAAGGAAATTCAATATTCTTTGATAAGGAGATCGCAATGAACAAGCAGCTCAAAGGCAATAGTGAACGTCAGAACAAAGGCAAGGAAAGCCCGGCGGTGAGAAAAAACGGAGCGGCGGAAGACCATTACAAGATGGTTGCGGAAGCCGCCTATTACCTCGCCGAACAAAGGGGCTTTGCGACGGGACATGAACTCGATGATTGGCTGTGCGCGGAAGCGGAAGTGAACAATCGCCTGCAAGGGACCGTTCAATAGACGGCGGTTCAAAGTCAGGGTGGAGAACGGGGAGCAAACGGATGAGTGCGGTAGTCTGGCCCCGCCCGATGCGGAGAGCTTGCAACGATCGGGACCGCAGCAATAAATTCCGGAATGGCGGGCAGGAAAAGCCATGCTGAAAATAAACCTTGCTCGCTTGACCAGGGGAGAGATTGCCGAGGTGGTTGCGGTGTACTGTGCTGAACTCGGTCTTGTAAAATCGGTTGCGATCTTGTACCCGGAGACCACAACGCCGCGCGCCTTTGCTTTGGTGACGATGGCAGCGGCGGATGAACGGGAGGCAGTGGCAAACCTACTTGGCGATGGCCGGGTGGGTGAGATGGTGATCATTCGGCTGGAGCAGGAAGAGCACTCCATCCCGAATTCTCTTTTGCGCAACGCGGTAAGCGCCGATCATGGGCTGGCGCATCGTTCGTAACGGATCATGCGCCGGGGAATAACGGGCTGTGGAGGCCGATCTTCCGCCGCCGTACAAAGCGGCGCGCATATAGTTTTGATTGTGCCGGACTAACGTTGTATTTGCGTTATGGGCGCGTGCGGTTACAATCGTACGGTCGAATCCTGCCCGTCATGTATTTCCTGCGTATCCGGATTTTTTTGCTGTCGCTCGCGATCGGCGGCTGCACGGCGGTACCCACCGCGCCGCCGCCGCAGATCGTGCAGGTGCCGCCGAAGATCGCGCTGGTTCTCGGCGGCGGCGGCACGCGTGGCTTCGCGCACGTCGGCGTCATCAAGGCGCTCGCAGCCAACGGCATCACTCCCGATATCGTCGTCGGCACCAGCGCCGGCAGCGTGGTCGGGGCGCTTTACGCGGCGGGTTACAGCGCCTCCGATCTCCAGCGCGTCGCATTGCAAATGGACGATTCGACGGTCTCCGACTGGTCGTTGCCGAATCGCGGATTCATCAAAGGCAAGTCGTTGCAGGATTTCGTCAACCGCGAAGTCCAGAACCGGCCGCTGGAAAAGCTCAACATGCCGTTCGCCGTCGTGGTGACCGACCTCAGGACCGGCGCGCGAAAAGTATTCCGGAGTGGCGATACCGGCGCGGCGGTGCGTGCGTCGAGCAGCGTGCCCGGCGTTTTTCAGCCGGTCGAGATCGATGGCCGCGAATACGTGGACGGCGGGCTGGTCAGCCCGGTGCCGGTGGACGTTGCGCGCACCATGGGCGCCACGCTGGTGATCGCGGTCGATATTTCCGGCAAGCCGCAGTTCCGGAAAACCGGCGACAGCATCGACGTGCTGCTGCAAACCTTTTCGATCATGGAACAGTCGATTGCCAGCCATGAACTTACCGGGGCCGATGTCGTCATCCAGCCCGCAGTCGGCGCGATGGGCAGCGCCGACTTCGACAACCGCAGCGGCACGATCGAGGCGGGCGAAAAAGCCGCCTTGGCAGTGATTCCGCTGATCCGCCAGAAAATTGCGGAGAAAACGGTCACCACCACCATTGCAACGACTACCGCCGTTTCACGATGAACGATGGGCAGATCGAGCGTTCCCGCGGTTCCCGTAAACCGGATTCCGCGGTGCCACGACGGCACCGTATCGCCGGCGGATGGATGCGGTTATTTCATTTTCGAAGGCAGCTTGATCGTTCTGCCCGCGACCATGAAATAGCCATTGCCGAGATGGTGGATCGTCTTCGGATGCTTGATCGAGGGATCGATCCATGCCTTGAGCACTTCGAGAATGAAAAGATTGTACTTGTCGACCATGCCGGTATCGATTACCCGGCATTCGAGGTTGGCGTAGCACTCGGCGATCAACGGCGCTGCGACGCGTGACGCCGGCAGCGGGGTGAGGCGAAACGTCTTGAACTTGTCCACGGTCCGCCCTGAAGTATTGCCGCAGCCGACCGCCTTTTTCGCCAGATTCGCCGTCGGAATGTTGATCACGCACTCTTTCGTCGCCCTCAGCGCGCCGAAGCTGAAATCGCGGTTGCTGACCACGCAGCCCACGATCGGCGGCTCGAAATCGATCATCAGGTGCCACGATAGGGTCATGACGTTTGAGTGACCTTTTTGGCAAGTCGTCAGCATCACCACAGGCCCAGGCTCGAGCAGGCGGTAGACTTTGGATAATGGTAAATTTCTTTTCATTGTTTTCATCCATTTTGTACGGCGCGGCCGCTGTTACACCAATCAATTCGAGTGCCTTGCGGCGGCTACGATTGATAAATGCCACCGCTTAAAGCCATGTTAAATTCGTTTTCAGCCATGCATTGTAGAACGTCCGCTTGTCGACTGCCATTCAACCGGTCGTTACCCCCCTTTTTTCTTATTGGCAAGGATTTGAAGCCTAAGGTTTTCCTGCGACTCGGCTTAATAGCAATTCGATGTTGTACAAGCAAGAGTGAGAATATCCAGGAAACAGCAATCCTAGCGATTAGCGCTTATCGGACAAGCTCTTGCTATTACATTGCTGACAACTAGTAGGTGTTGCATCTACCCATTGAGATCACAACCCAAAGACAATTTTTCGGCTGAACTTCAAAACAATCCTAAACTAAAAATGCCGCCCTATTAAATAGTCACCGAAAGATCCAGTAAATCATCTTATCGAATCTCGATTTAATCAAAGGTAGCCAATATGAAAAACTACCGATGAACCGAGAATATTTCTCCCGGCGTTGCTGGAGAGCATTAACCCTCAAGTTCAAGTCGATTAGCTTCGTTAAAAATCTCACAAATTGATAGATTTTTAACGTTTAGGGTGGCCAATTGTCCTACTCGACTTTCTGGTCCAAGTGTATAGAGAGACTGCTGCATACGCTTGGGCTGCTCAAACGCTAATCGGCTTACCTTTTCGCATCGCAATAAATGTCCGTGGGTTGCGGATGGTTTTTGCCGAGAAATAATCAAGCGGACAAACCACAGTTTTTCTTGGATAATTCTGCGCCACGCTATTGGCTGTTGCAAGCTCAAGAAATACTGACCCAGGAATATTTTGTTCGACCTCGAAACCATATTCTCCGAATCCGGTGCATTAGCTCAAGCAGTCACTGATTTTCGCGTGCGCGCAGGCCAGATCGAAATGGCGCGCGCGGTCGCCGAGGCCATCGAAGGCAATGCAGTGCTGGTCGCGGAGGCGGGCACCGGCACCGGCAAGACCTTCGCCTATCTGGTGCCGGCGCTGCTGTCGGGGGGCAAGGTCATCATCTCGACCGGCACCAAGACGCTGCAAGACCAGTTGTTCGACCGCGATATCCAGACCGTGCGTTCGGCACTCAAGGCGCCGGTCACGGTCGCGCTGCTCAAGGGGCGCGCGAACTACGTCTGCCATTACTACCTCGAGCGCGCGCAGAGCGAAGGGCGTTTCCCGAGCCGCGACGATGCGCGCTATCTGCCGCGCATCGTCAATTTCGCCAAGCACAGCGCGACCGGCGACAAGAGCGACCTGTCCGATGTGCCGGAGAATGCGAGCATCTGGTCGTACGTGACTTCGACACGCGAGAACTGTCTGGGCGCGGAATGTCAGTATCATTCGAAATGCTTCGTGATGGAAGCGCGCAAGCAGGCGCTGGCAGCCGATGTCGTGGTGGTAAACCATCATTTGTTTTTCGCCGATGTCGTGCTGCGCGACGAGGGCGTGTCGGAACTGCTGCCGGCATCGAACACGATCATCCTCGACGAAGCGCACCAGTTGCCGGAAACCGCGAGCCTGTTTTTCGGGCAGACCGTTTCGACTTCGCAGTTGATCGAACTGGCGCGCGATACGCGCATGGAAAGCATCGCGTCGGCCAAGGATTTCAAGCCGCTGCCGGAGGCGGCGCAGGCACTGGACAAGGCCGCGCGCGACCTGCGGCTTGCATTCAGGGAAGACAGCGGGCGCTTCCCGTACCATGCACTCGAACGCAATAAGGAATTCGAGTCCGCGCTGGTCAAAGTTTGCGAAAAACTTGCGGCGCTGTCATCGCTGCTCGAGTCGCAGGCCGAACGCAGCGAAGGACTTGAGAAGTGCTGGCAGCGCGCACAGATACTCGTCGAGAATATTAAACGCTGGCGCGATCACGACGATCCCGACACCGTGCGCTGGGCGGAATTGTTCGGCCATGCGCTGCACCTGAACGCGACGCCGCTTTCCGTCGCCGGCGTTTTCCAGCAACAGATCGGCGGCCAGGCGCGGTCGTGGATTTTCACTTCGGCGACGCTGTCGGTCGGCGGTGACTTCAGCCACTACCTCGGTCAGATGGGATTGTCGGACGCGCACACGCAATCATGGGAAAGCCCATTCAATTACGCCGACCACGCGCTGCTCTACGTGCCCAAAGGCATGCCGGAGCCGAACACGCCCGACTATACGCGCGCGGTGATCGAAGCGGCGTTGCCGGTGATCGAGGCCAGCGGTGGCCGCACATTCCTGTTGTTCACCAGCCTGCGCGCGATGCGCGAAGCGCATGAGCTGTTGCGCGAAACGTTCGAACGGCATGGACTCGAATTTCCGCTATTGGTGCAGGGGGAAGGCTCGCGCACCGAATTGCTGGAACGCTTCCGCAAGCTCGGCAACGCGGTGCTGATCGGCAGCCAGTCGTTCTGGGAAGGCGTGGACGTGCGCGGCGAAGCGCTGTCGCTGGTGGTGATCGACAAGCTGCCGTTCGCGCCGCCCGACGATCCGCTGCTCGCGGCGCGCATCGAACGCATGAAGCGCGAAGGGCGCGACGCATTCATGGAATTCCAGTTGCCGCAGGCGGCGATCTCGCTCAAGCAGGGCGCAGGGCGACTCATTCGCGACGAACACGACCGCGGCGTGCTGATGATCTGCGATCCGCGGTTGGTCAGCCGCGGCTACGGCAAGAAGATCGTCGCCAGCCTGCCGCCGCTGCGGCGCACCCGCGAGCTTGCGGAGGTGCTCGCATTCTTCAAGCGCTGACGCGTTGCCGTTAACGTGTCCTGAGGCGCCAGATCGAGAGTGTCAGCAATCCCCCGCAGAGCAGGGTTCCAAACGCTGCGACCGAAGTCACGGCGGCAATCCGGGATGCCTGCATGCCGGCATACAGGCCGACAAACAGCAGCATGCTCAGGTTCTCGAGCAGATTCTGTACTGCGACCGCATGACCGGCGCCGATGCTTTCGTGGCCGCGTTCCTGCAGCAGTGCATTGAGCGGCACCGCGAAGATGCCGCCGCACGTTCCGATCAGTACCAGCAAAATCACCGCCGGCGCCATGGCGGAAGACCAGGCGAGGGCGATGATCAGCGGACCGAGCAGCAATCCGCCCAGCAACGCCCGGTTCACGCCGGCCAGCGTGATGAATCCGCCCGCGGCCAGCGCCCCGAACACGATGCCGACCGAAAGCGCGGCGATCAGCAGCGACGGTGTCTGGTTATCCATAATGCCGAGCGCAACCGGCACCCAGGCGAACAGCAGCAGGCGCAGCGCGGCGCCCGCGCCCCAGAACACGCTGGTGCCGATCAAGCTGAAGCGCGCATCCCGGTTTGCCGTCAGTGTCGCCACTGCGTTGAAGAAATCCCTGACCAGAATCGATGGCCTGAATTGCGACAACGGATGTTCCGGCGGCAGGCGCGGAATCAGCAGATTGACCGCCGCTGCCAATACATAGAGTATGACGACGGCGAGCAGCGCCAGATTCACCGAGCGATCGGCGAGCACGCCGCCGCTGACGGTACCGAGCAGAATCGCGGCAATCGTCGAGCCTTCGAGCATGCCGTTGGCGCGCACCAGTTTCGCGGCGTCGAACATCTGCGTGAGTATTCCGTATTTCGCCGGAGAATAAATCGTCGCGCCGACGCCGACCAGCGCGTAACCGGGCAGCGGATTGATACCGGCGAGGATCAGGCCGGCTCCCGCAAGCTTGAGCGCATTGCCGCCGAACATCGCGCGGCCCTTTGGGAGCGTATCGGCAACCGGGCCGGCAAACGGCGCCAGCAGAATATAGGGAACGATAAAGGATTCCTGCAGCCAGGGAATCAGATCGGCATGACTTTCTGCCTTGAGCAGCGCGATGGCCGCAATCAGCAGCACGTTATCCGCAAAAGCGGACAGGAACTGCGCGATGATGACCGCCGTCATCGGCAGCGACAGCAACTGTAGGTCAGGCAACGCGCCGCGGTTTTTCATGCGCCTGGTATAAAGTGCGGACGAAAGATCGCAATCAAGCAACTTCCGCCCACAAATCATGGGCGTCGGAACGGATGACGCGCACGTTTGCGAATGCGCCGGCCTTGAGTCCGGGCGAGGGCCCAACGTAAACCACGCCGTCGATTTCGGGCGCATCGGCGGCGCTGCGCGCAATCGCGCCTTGCGCGTCGGCTTCGTCGATCAGCACTTGCAGCGTGGCGCCGACCTTGCGCCTGAGTTTTCCGGCGCTGATTTTTTCCTGCAATGTCATGAAGCGCGCCTGACGTTCCTGTTTGATTTCTTCCGGGACGTGATCGGGCAAAGCGTTCGCCCGCGCGCCCTCGACCGGCGAGTAGGCGAAGCAGCCGACGCGGTCGAGTTGCGCTTCTTCCAGGAATTCGAGCAGTTGTTCGAAATCCTGTTCGGTCTCGCCGGGGAAACCGACGATGAAGGTGCTGCGGATCGTCAATTCAGGACAGATCTCGCGCCAGCGGCGGATGCGCGCGAGATTGTCTTCCGCATTCGCGGGGCGCTTCATCGCCTTGAGGATGCGCGGACTCGCGTGCTGAAACGGTACATCGAGATAGGGCAGCGCCCTGCCTTCCATCATCAGCGGGATGACTTCATCGACATGCGGGTACGGGTAAACATAGTGCAATCGTACCCAGACTCCCAGTTCGCCGAGTGCGGCAGCAAGTCCGGTCATGTGCGTCTTGAGCGGCCGGCCGTTCCAGAAACCGGTGCGATATTTGAGGTCCACGCCGTAAGCGCTGGTGTCCTGCGAAATCACCAGCAGTTCTTTGACTCCGGCGTCGACCAGATTTTCGGCTTCCTGCATGACTTCGCCGATCGGGCGGCTGACCAGGTCGCCGCGCATCGAGGGAATGATGCAGAACGTGCAACGGTGGTTGCAGCCCTCGGCGATTTTCAGATAGGCATAGTGTTTAGGCGTGAGCCTGACCCCTTGCGGCGGGATCAGATCGGTATAAGGATCGTGCGGCTTGGGCAGTTGCGCGTGCACCGCCGCCATCACTTCGTCGGTCGCGTGCGGGCCGGTCACCGCGAGCACGCGCGGATGGGTCTGCCTGACGATGTCGCCCCTGGCGCCGAGGCAGCCGGTGACGATGACCTTGCCGTTTTCAGTGAGCGCCTCGCCGATCGCGTCGAGTGATTCTTCGACCGCGCTGTCGATGAAGCCGCAGGTGTTGACGACGACCAGGTCGGCGTCCTGATAACTCGGCGCGACGAGATAACCTTCGGCGCGCAGCTGCGTCAGGATGCGTTCGGAATCGACCAGCGCTTTCGGGCAGCCGAGCGAGACGAAGCCGACCCTGGGGGCCGGCGTGATCCGCGCGCGTTCAGGTGCCGGTTTTTTCGCCGCCTTCGTCCTTGGACGGGGTGCTTTTGTCGTCGGCGGCATGGTCATTTTCGGATTTCGAAGGTGGAACGGGAGGAGTGAAATTCGGGAACGGGAAATTGCCGAACAGGTTGCGGGTCTGCTTTTGCATCTGTTTCTGCATTTCGAGGAACGCGTTCGCGCTCTGCTCAAGATAGCGGCCCATCAATCCCTGAATCGCCGGTCCCTGCATTTTGAGGAATTCGCTCCAGGCATCGGCATTCGCGAGCGGCGCGTTTTCGCCGTACAGCGAGCGCGACTCGTCCTGGAGTTTCTTCTGGATATCGACGAAGGTCTGCACGTTCTTTTCAAGATAGCTGCCCATCATGCCCTGCATGGTCTGGCCGTAGGTGCGGATGATCTGCGACAGTAAGCTGCTCGAAAACATCGGCGCGCCGTTGCCGCTTTCCTCTTCCAGGATGATCTGCAGCAGGATGCTGCGCGTCAGGTCTTCATGGGTCTTGGCGTCCTCGACTTTGAATTCAACCTGGTCAAGCACCAGTTTTTTGACGTCTTCGAGCGTGATGTAGCTGCTGGTCGCCGTATCGTACAGACGGCGGTTCGGGTACTTCTTGATGATCCGAACATCCTTGCTCATGGCGGGCCTTTGGTTAGAGTGGCGCTATTATCGGCGATTCGTCGTATTGCAACAATCAGCCGTCAGCACTCGCATAGATCGGCCAGCCGGCGAGGGCGGAAGCCGATTACGCGCCGCAACACGCGACGCGAGCCGGTAATCTAGCACCGGTCGGATGGAAAGTTCAAGCAATCCGGGATCAATACATGTGCTGGCCGCCGTTGATCGCAATGTTGGCGCCGGTCACGAACGCGGCCTCGTCCGAACACAGATAGGCGACCAGACCGGCGACCTCCTCGGGTTTGCCGAGGCGGCCGAGCGGAATCTGCGGAATAATCTTGGTATCCAGAATATCCTTGGGGATCGCCGTTACCATCTGGGTGCCGATGTAGCCCGGCGAAATCGTGTTGACGGTGACGCCCTTCCTGGCGACTTCAAGCGCGAGCGCCTTGGTGAAGCCGTGCATGCCGGCCTTGGCCGCCGAGTAGTTGGTTTGGCCGAACGCGCCTTTCTGGCCGTTGACCGACGAAATGTTGATGATGCGTCCCCAGCCGCGCTCGACCATGCCGTCGCACACCGGCTTGGTCATGTTGAAGACGCTGTCGAGGTTGGTGCGCATCACCGCGTCCCAGTCGGGCTTGCCCATTTTCCGGAACGTCATGTCGCGCGTGATGCCGGCGTTATTGACCAGCACGTCGATCGGGCCGACTTCCGCCGCGACCTGTTGGACCGCCCTCGCGCATGAGTCGAAATCGGCAACGTCCACTTCGACGGTATGAAACGAACAGCCGCGCTGTTTCATGCCGGCGAGCCAGGTTTGCACCTTGCTGTTTCCCGGCGAATGGGTCGCGACGACCTGGTATCCCATAATCGAGAGCTTGATGCAGATGGCCTCGCCGAGGCCGCCCATGCCACCGGTTACGACAGCGATGCGTTCAGGCATATAAATTCCTTTCATATGAACCGCAGAGACGCGGAGGCGCAGAGAAGGGCAAAAACAGAATTATTTTGATAGTTTGGCTTTTCATGTCCGATATTCCAGCATTTTTAATTTTCAGTCCTTTTGGATTTTAAGGTTTTCTCCGCGTCTCTGCGGTTCAAGCGTTTTCCCGAATCCTTTCTTTCACGTAGCGTCCGGGTGCCGGTTCGAGCGCCGGATATTGTGTGGTGCCCGGCGTGCGCGCCGCCACCCGGGCGCCGCCGAATTTCACCAGCCATTGACTCCAGTGCGTCCACCAGCTGCCCGGATGCTGCGCGGCGCCGGAAAACCATTGATCGGCAGCGGCCGGCAGCGCGGCATTGGTCCAGAAATGGCGCTTGTTTTTCGACGCCGGATTGACGACGCCGGCGATATGTCCGCTCGCGGTCAGCACGAATTCGCAGGGGCCGCCGAGCAGTTGCGTGCTTTGATAGGCGGTCTTCCACGGCACGATGTGGTCTTCGCGCGCGGCCAGCACATAGGTCGGCGCCGTGACCGTCGACAGATCGATCGGCACGCCGCACATCGTGAGCCTGCCCGGCACGCGCAGATTGTTTTCAAGATAGGTATTGCGCAGGTAGTAAACGTACATCGCCCCCGGCAGGTTGGTGCTGTCGCTGTTCCAGTAGAGCAGGTCGAAGGCGTCGGGATGCTGTCCCTTCAGGTAATTGTTGACGACGTAGTTCCAGATCAGTTCGTTGGCGCGCAGGCTCGAGAAGGTGAGCGCGAGCTCCCTGCCGTTCAGCACGCCGCCTTGCGCGAAATCCTGCTCGCGTTTTTTCACGTACGCTTCGTCGACAAATACCGCGAGGTCGCCGACGTCGCTGAAATCGAGCATCGCCGTCAGCAACGTCATGCTGGCCGCCGGGTCGCGGCCTCTGGCTTTGAGCACCGCGAGAGCCGGGGCAAGCAGCGTGCCGCCGATACAGAAGCCGATCAGATTGAGTCGGTCGACGCCGCAGATTTCGCAGGCGGCGTCGATCGCCCGGATCACGCCGCGTTCCAGATATTCGTCCCATGTCACATGGCCCATCTCCGCGGGCGTGTTGCGCCACGACACCATGAACACGGTATGGCCCTGCGCGACCGCATAGCGCACGAATGAATTCTCGGGCTGCAGGTCGAGGATATAGTACTTGTTGATGCACGGCGGCACGATCATCAGCGGTTTTTCATGCACCGTTTCGGTCAGCGGTGCATACTGGATCAATTGCATCAAATCGTTTTCGAAGACGACCGCGCCGGGCGTGATGGCGAGATTGCGGCCGACCTCGAACGCGGCCTCGTCGGTCATCGTGATGCGGCCCTTCTTGAGGTCGGCATTCAGGTTGTCGAGGCCGCGCAGCAGACTTTCGCCGTTGGTTTGCTGCGCGAGCTTCAGGACCTCCGGATTGGTCGCCGGAAAATTGGCGGGTGCCGCGGCATCGGTCAGCTGGCGCGTGAAGAAGCGCAGCTTGTGCTTGGCCGCCGCCTCGAGCGGCGCGGCCTCGACGATTTCATTGAGCCAGCGCGCATTGAGCAGATAGGCCTGTTTCAGATAATCGAAGAACGGCAATTGCTGCCATTCCGGCGCCTGGAAGCGGCGGTCGGTTTTTTCCGGCGTGACCACCGGTTCCGCAGCCGCATTCTGTTCGGTGCGCGCGACGGTGCGCTTCCACAATTCGAGATGGCATTGATAATAACGCTGCTGGATTTCGTTCAGCTGCTCGCTGTTCTGCGCAAGGGCGGCTGCCAGGGCGTCGAACAGCGCCGTGCTTTGCAAGCGTTGCTCGGCCGACAACGCCTGCATGATGTCCTCGGCCCGGTCGGTGCTGGCGCGCTGACTTTTTTCGATCAACGCCTGCATCAAAGTCTGCGAGTTCATCGGATTACTCATGCATCAGTGCGCCGACGCCCCACACCGTAAGAATGCCGGCGCTGATCAGCGCTACCTGCTGCACGGTGGCACGGATTTCCGGACGTCGGTGCAGGCCGGGAATCAGGTCGGCGACCGCGACGTAAATCATGCTTGCCGCGGCAAGTCCCAGCAACGGCGGTATCCATTGCTGCATGGTGCGCAGCGCAAAGTAGGCGAAGATGCCGCCGGCCGTCATTGCACAACTCGACAGTACGTTGATCGCGAACGCGAAACGCTTGCTGTATCCGGAATGCAGCAGGACCAGAAAATCGCCGACTTCCTGCGGCACTTCGTGCGTGATGATCGCGATCGCGGTCACCAGTCCGACCTGCAGATCGGCGAGAAAAGCGGTGGCGATCAGGATGCCGTCGACGAAATTGTGGAAAGTGGTGCCGATCATGATCATCAGGCCGCTGCGGCCGTGGTCGTCGTGCTGGGTTACGCGTACCTCGTGCGCTTCGCATTGTTCTTCGTGGCAGTGGCGCCACAACACCAGTTTCTCGAGCACGAAAAACAGCAGAATGCCCGCCAATATCGTGGCGGTGACGCGCAGCGGATTGCCGGCGGTTTCGAACGCGTGCGGCAGGATTTCAAGGAACGCCGCGCCGAGCAGCGCGCCGATCGCGTAACTGATCAGCACCGGCACGTGCCTGGCACGCGCGCTGAATGCGAAAATGGCCGCGGCGAGCACGCTCAGCACGCCGCCGGCCAGGGTCATAACGAGGATACCGGTGAGGGCAGTCAAAGTGTTTCGATTATAGATGACGCGTCAAGTTTTTCGCCGCACTACGCCGCGAGCCAGATCAAGGCCGCCATGCGGCCGGTGATGCGGTCGCGGCGGTGTGAATAGAAACGTGCCGGGTCGCTGACGGTGCATAAACCGCCGCCGTGGATTTGGGTGACACCGCAACGCGCGAGACGCTGCCGCGCGAGCAAAAACAAATCGGCGCGCCATTTATCCATGCCCGCCGGAACAAACGCCGATGCCGCCGCGGCAGCGTCCGACAGGAATGCATCGCGCACGTCGGCGCCGACTTCGAACGCGGCGGGACCGATCGCCGGGCCGAGCCATGCGAGCATGTGCCCGGGCGGCAGTCCAATTGCATGCACGGTGTTTTCAATCACGCCGGCGGCAAGCCCGCGCCAGCCGGCGTGCGCGATGCCGACCGCGCCGCCGTTGCGATCGCATAACAACACCGGCAGGCAATCGGCCATCATTACGGCGCAGACGGTATCCGGTCTGCGTGCGATGCTCGCATCGGCGGCGGGAACGCCGCTCACATCGTCGGCAATCACGACCGCATTGCCATGGACCTGATCGAGCCACTTCGGTTCGGCGGGCAGCAGTTCGCGCAACCGGCGCCGGTTGGCGGCAACCGCGGCGATGTCGTCGCCGGTATGCAAGCCGAGGTTGCAGCTCGCGAACGGGCCGCTACTGGCGCCGCCGTGGCGCGTCGTGATCAGGCTTTTGACGATTGCCGGCGCCGGCCAGTCGGGGACGATCCAGTCTTCCGGGATTTTCATCGGGGGCTTACTTCGCGCTCAAGCGCGTCGAGCAGCGTCTGCAGATCAAAGGGCGGCGCTGCTTCCCAGGCGACCGGCTTGCCGCTCGCGGGATGGGTCAGCTCGAGCCGTTGCGCGTGCAACGTCTGCCGCGGGAATTGCGCGAGCAGCGCGTCGCCGGCATCCAGAATACGGTGGCGGCCATAGGCCGGATCGCCGACCAGCGGATGGCCGATCGACTGCAGATGGACGCGAATCTGATGAGTGCGGCCGGTTTCCAGCCGGCAGCGCAGCAGCGTCGCGTGCGGATAGCGATGCAGGACTTCGTAATGAGTGACCGCCGGTTTGCCGCGCGCGGTGACCGCCATGCGCGTGCGGCGCGCCGGATGGCGGCCGATCGGCGCCTCGATTTTGCCGGCGCGCGCGATTTTGCCGTGCACGAGAGCTAGATATTCGCGCTTGACCGTGCGCGCCTGCAACTGACGCACCAGGCTGGTTTGCGCCTCGAGCGTTTTGGCGACGACCAGCAGTCCGCTGGTGTCCTTGTCGAGCCGGTGCACGATGCCGGCGCGCGGGATCGCGGCAAGCTGCGGCGCGTGCGCGAGCAGCGCATTGAGCAGCGTGCCGCTCCAGTTGCCGCTGCCGGGATGCACGACGAGGCCGGGCGGTTTGTTGATGACCAGCAGCGTTGCATCCTCGTACACGACGTCGAGCGGGATTTGCTCCGGCCGCGCCGCGACGGCGGCCGGATCGGGCAGCGGCATGATCCTGACTTTCTCGCCGCCGTACACCCTGGCTTTGGGCAGGGCAGCCCGGCCATCAAGCTCGACCTGTTGCTCGCGTATCCATTGTGCGAGCCGGCTGCGCGAGAATTGCGGCAGCAATTGCGACAACGCCTGGTCCAGCCGCTGGCCGGCGCAGGCGCGCGGCAGCGTGAGCTCGATCGGGGCGGGCGCAGCGACGGATAAGCTATAATTCGCCGTCGATTTCGGAGCGATTTTCATGAAGCAGGTTAGTTTAGCGATATTTCTGATGCTGTGTCTCGCCGGGTGCAGCGCGCTGAAAAACAAGACCGACGAAACCGAGAACTGGAAGGACGACAAGTTCTTTAGCGAGGCAAAGATAGCACTCGATAAACACGATTATGAAAAAGCCATCAAATATTATCAGCAGATCGAAATCCGCTACCCGTACAGCCGGTTCGCGATACAGGCACAGATCAATCTCGCCTACGCGGATTACAAAAGCGGCGATACCGAGTCGGCGATCAACGCGATCGAGCGCTTTATCAAGCTGCATCCGAACAATCCGGCGGTGGATTACGCGTACTATCTGAAAGCACTCTGCAATTTCAACGGCGATCTGGGGTTTCTTTCTTCCTACATCGGCCAGGACCCCACCGAGCGCGATCCCAAAGCCGCGCGCGATGCGTTCGAGGGGTTCAAGGAACTGGCGACGCGTTTTCCCAACAGCAAATACACGCCGGACGCGATCCTGCACATGCATTATCTGGTCAACGCGCTGGCGTCATACGAGATCCACGTCGCGCGCTATTACCTGAAGCGCGGCGCTTATGTCGGCGCGGCCAACCGCGTCCAGTATTCGCTGAAGGAATATCCGCAGGCGCCGGCCAACGAAGAAGGGCTGCTGATCCTGGTCAAGGCCTACGACGCGCTCGGACTGACCGATCTGCGCAACGACGCCGAGCGCGTGCTGAAAACGAATTTCCCCGACAGCAAGTATCTGAAGGGGGAAGTGCCGGGCGGCAAGCGCTGGTGGCAGATCTGGAACGAGGGCAGCGACTAGACGGGTCGATCGGTCAATCCGGACGCAATAACGGAAACAGGATCACGTCGCGGATTGACGCGCGGTCGGTCAACAGCATCACCAGCCGGTCGATCCCGATGCCGGCACCGGCAGTCGGCGGCAGGCCGTATTCAAGCGCGCGGATGTAATCGGCGTCGTAGTGCATCGCCTCCGGATTGCCGGCTTCCTTCTGCCTGGCCTGTTCGGCGAAGCGCGCGGCCTGGTCCTCGGGGTCGTTGAGTTCCGAAAACCCGTTGGCGATTTCGCGTCCCGCGATATAGAGTTCGAAACGGTCGGTGAATGCCGGATCCTGGTCGTTGCGGCGCGCCAGCGGCGATACCTCGGCCGGATAATGGTAGATATAGGTCGGCTCGAACAATTCGGACTCGACGGTGTTTTCAAACAGTGTCAGTTGCAGGCCGCCGACGCCGTCCTGCGTGCGGAACGGTATGCCGAGCTCGTTGAGTTTTTTGACCAGCGCGTCGCGGCTGTTCAGCAGCGCGTCGGTGAACTCCGGATGGTATTTCTGCAGCGCTTCGGCGATGCGCATCCGGGCGAACGGTTTTTCCAGGTCGATGGTGCGTCCCTGATAGGTGATTTTCGCCGTGCCGAGCGCGCGTTGCGCGGTATCGCGCAGCAGTTGTTCGATAAACGCCATCAAATATCGATGATCGCGGTACGCGGCATAGAACTCGAGCATCGTGAATTCGGGATTGTGCCGGGTAGAGATGCCTTCGTTACGGAAGCTGCGGTTGACCTCGAACACTTTTTCGAAGCCACCGGCCACCAGCCGCTTAAGATACAGCTCGGGCGCGATGCGCAGATAGAGATCCATGTCGAGCGCGTTATGGTGCGTGACGAACGGCCGCGCCGCCGCGCCGCCGGGGATCGGGTGCATCATCGGCGTTTCGACTTCGAGATAGCCCCGTTCGAGGAAGAAATTTCTGGCCGCCTGGATGATGCGCGAGCGCAGCACGAACACCTGCCGCGAATCTTCATTGGCGATGAGGTCCAGATAGCGCTGGCGGTAGCGTTGTTCCTGATCGGTCAAGCCATGAAATTTTTCCGGCAGCGGCCGCAGTGATTTGGCGAGCAAACGCAGCTGCTTGACGCGTACGGTCAACTCGCCTTTCTTGGTTTTAAAGAGTATGCCCTCGGCGCCGAGAATATCTCCGATGTCGTAATGCTTGAAAGCTTCGTACTGTTTCTCGCCAGCATCATTTTCTGTCAGATAGAGCTGGATCGCGCCGCTCATATCCTGGATCGTCGCGAAACTCGCCTTGCCCATCACGCGTTTCAGCATCATGCGCCCGGCGACCGTGACCGCGACGGTATTCGATTCGAACCAGTCATGATCGTGGGCGCCGTGTTTGTCGTGCAGGTCGCCGGCGAGATCGCTGCGACCGAAGTCGTTGGGATAAGCGAGACCCTGCTCGCGCAGCATTTTCAGTTTGGCGCGCCGCTCGGCGATGACGTGGTTCTCGTCCGGCGGCGGCGAATTGTTCTGGTCGCTCATAATGAGTGTTAAACGCCTTGTTTCAAACTTGCCTCGATGAAATCATCGAGATCGCCGTCGAGCACCGCCTGAGTGTTGCCGATTTCGACATTGGTGCGCAAGTCCTTGATGCGCGACTGATCGAGCACGTAGGAACGGATCTGATGGCCCCAGCCGATGTCAGTCTTGGTCTCCTCCATCGCCTGTTTTTCCTCGTTGCGCTTTCTGAGTTCGAGTTCATACAGCCGCGCCTTAAGCATCGACATTGCCTCGGCGCGGTTGCGGTGCTGCGAACGGTCGTTCTGGCATTGCACGACGATGCCGGTCGGATTATGCGTGATGCGGATTGCCGAATCGGTCTTGTTGACGTGCTGGCCGCCGGCGCCAGAGGCGCGGAAGGTGTCGATGCGCAGGTCGGCGGGGTTGATCTCGACTTCGATCGTCTCGTCGATTTCGGGATAGACGAACACGCTCGCGAACGAGGTATGGCGGCGGTTGTTGGAGTCGAACGGCGATTTGCGCACCAGCCGGTGCACGCCGCTTTCGGTGCGCAGATGACCATAGGCATGATCGCCGATCACCTTGAGCGACGTGCTCTTGATGCCGGCCACTTCTCCCGGCGATTCTTCGAGCAGCTCCACCTTGAATCCCTTGCGTTCGCAGTAGCGCAGATACATGCGCTCGAGTATCTGCGCCCAGTCCTGTGCTTCGGTGCCGCCCGAACCGGCCTGGATGTCGACGAAGCAGTTGTTCGGGTCCAGCGGATTCGAGAACATGCGCCGGAACTCGATTTCAGCGACGGTCTTTTCGAGCGCGGCGGTGTCGGTGGCGATGGTCCTGAGCGAGGCGTCGTCGTTGTCGGCGCGCGCCATTGCGAACAGTTCGGCGGCGTCGTGCAGGTCATGGTCGAGCCGCTCCATTTTCAGCACCAGTGCTTCGAGCGTCTTGCGCTCGCGGCCGAGTTCCTGCGCGCGCTTGCCGTCGCTCCAGACGGCCGGATCTTCGCTCAGTTTGACGACTTCGGCGAGGCGTTGCTGCTTGGCCTCGAAGTCAAAGATACCTCCGCAGTTCGGCATTGCGCTGGTCGAGGTTGTGCAGGCGCCGGGCGACGGCGTTGAGTTGTTCGGCTTCCATTGATGATCGTTTTCGGCAAAGCGCGATTATACACATCGCTCAAGCGAGCACGGCGGCGCCGACCGCCGCCGCGATGCCCATGACCGCCAGCGGCAGCGCGCAGTGGCGGAACAGCCGCGCGCCGCCGAAAGTCGCCACCAGTATCAGCTTGGTCGTCTGATTGGCCAGCAGCGCGATCGCGATCGCGATGACCGCGGTTGCCGGCGCTACACTGCCGACTTCGTGCAACCGCAGCACGGAAAGCGTGATCGCGTCCGTATCGGGAAGGCCGGAGATCAGCGCCCCCATGTACAGGCCGCCGCTGCCGGCGAGGTCGGTCAGCCAGGCGGAGACGAACAATACCCCGCCGAACAGGAGGCCGAATCCGAGTGCGGTCCGCAACTCCATCGGATTGGTCGTGCGCGGCGGCGGCAGGTCGTGATGCGGTGTGGGAGCGGGCTGCAGCAGAGCGACGGCCAGCCCGGCGGCGAATGCGAAGCCCAGTACCGGCAGCAGATGCACCAGCAGATCGCGCCCGGCGACGGCCGCGAGTACCGCGAGCCGCACCGGCAGCGCGAGGTTCGCGGTGACGATCACGCGTGCCGCCAGCGGCACCGCATTCCTGTCGTGGCCGAGGCGTGAAAACAGCATGGTGACCGCCGTGGTCGAGACCAGCCCGCCGAAAATGCCGAGCAGGATCGCGCTGCGCCGGCCGCCGATGAGTTTGAGCGCGATGTAGCCGATGAGGTTCAGGCCCGAAATCAGCACGACCATCAGCCATATCTGATGCGGGTTGAGCGCGCCGTACGGGCCATAGCCGCGGTCGGGCAAAACCGGCAGCACGACGAAAGTCAGCGCCGCGAATTGCAGCACCGCGAGCAGATCGTGGCGGCTGAAATGTTGCAGGATGCCGCGCAATTCCGGCTTGAAGTAGAGCAGCGCGGTGATGATGACCGCGAGCGCGATCGCGAGATTGCCGTGCCCGACATAGGTCAGCATGCCGAGACCGTAGGCGAGCAGGACCGCGATGACCGTGGTGGTGCCGGGATCGCTCTGGGCGGCGCCATTCTGCTCGTCGAGATAGGCGGCGATGATCATGGCGCCGACCGCGAGCAGGCCGGCGGCCGGCAGCCATGGCGTGGCGGTGACTTCGGCCAGCAACGCGGTCAGGGTGCCGAACAGCGTCGTCAGTGCGATGGTGCGCAAGCCGGCCTTGGCATAGGGATTGCGTTCGCGTTCCAGCCCGATCAGCAGGCCAATGGCGAGGCTGGTCGCGAATACCGGCAAAAGTTCGAGTCCCGCGGTGTCGAGCAGTCCGCTCAGGTTCAAAGCGCCTCCCACTGTTCAATCGTCAGTTGCATGCTGCGTTCTCCATTGTACTCATTGCTGCCGAGACGGTACACGGCGTGCACGCGCGCCGGCAGTGGCTCCGCGTGCGCGAACAGCATCGCCTCGTATTCCCGGCCGTCCCTGGTGACACGCAGCCTGAGATGGCGCTCGCCGACCACGCGCTGCTGGGCGATGGCGAACTCATCGTCGAACGTCGGCGCGGCAAATCCCTGCCCCCACACCGCCTGTTCGAGCAGCGCCGCGGTATCCAGCGTCAGATACTCCGGCGCCAGCGTGCCGTCGGTTTCGATCACGCGTTCGAGGTCGGCCGGCGACAGCAGCGTCTGCGCGGTGGCCTCGAACGCATCGCGGAAACGCGCGAAATCGTCCGCGCGCAGCGTCAGCCCGGCCGCCGCTGCGTGGCCGCCGAATTTCAGCAGCAATCCCGGGGTGCGCTTTTCCACCAGGTCGAGCGCATCGCGCAGATGCAGCGCCGGGATCGAACGTCCCGAACCCTTGATCTCGCCGTCGCCACCCGGCGCGAATGCGATCACCGGCCGGTGCAGCCGTTCGCGGATGCGCGAGGCGAGGATGCCGATCACGCCCTGGTGCCAGCCGGGATCGAACAGGCTCAGGCTGTAATTGTCGGTCGCCGGCAGCCGGTCGAGGATCGCCAGCGCGTCAGTGTGCATGTCGGTCTCGATCGAACGCCGTTCGCGATTCATGCGGTCGAGTTCCTGCGCGCAGCGCTCGGCGGTTCCCGCATCGTCGGTAATCAGGCACTCGATGCCGAGCGCCATGTCATCGAGCCGGCCGGCGGCGTTGAGGCGCGGGCCGAGCACGAAGCCGAGATCGTAGGTCGAAGTCTTCGCCGGATTGCGGCCGGCGATGCGCATCAGCGCCGCGACGCCGGGCCAGGTTTTGCCGCTGCGCATGCGCTGCACGCCCTGCTGTACCAGGATCCGGTTGTTGTCGTCGAGCTTGACGACGTCGGCGACGGTACCGAGCGCGACAAGATCGAGCAGCGCGGACAAATTTGGTTCGTTCCTGTCCCTGAACGCGCCGCGTTTTCTCAACTCAGCGCGCAGTGCGAGCATCAGATAGAACATCACGCCGACGCCGGCGAGGTTCTTGCTCGGAAAGCCGCAGCCGGGTTGGTTCGGATTGATGATGCACAGCGCATCCGGTAATTTTTCGCCGGGCAGGTGATGGTCGGTGATCAGCACGTGCATGCCGAGCCGGTTGGCGGTTGCGACGCCGTCGACGCTGGCGATGCCGTTGTCCACGGTGATCAGCAGGTCGGGATTTTTCTCGCGTTTGGCGAGCTCGACGATTTCCGGCGTCAGGCCGTAACCGTACTCGAAACGGTTCGGCACCAGATAATCAACGGTTGCGCCGAACGCGCGCAGCGCGCGCAGGCCGACCGCGCATGCGGTCGCGCCGTCGGAATCGTAATCGGCGACGATCAGCAGCTTTCGTCCGGCCGCGATCGCATCGGCGAGGATCGCCGCCATGCGCTCGAGGTTGTGCATGCGGCCGGGCGGGACCAAGCCGCTTGCATCGGCCGCGAGCTGCTGCGGCGAAGTAATGCCGCGTGCGGCATAGATGCGTGCCAGCAGCGGATGCACGCCGGCGGCGACCAGCGCCGCGACGGCGGCAGCGGACGGAGTGCGGGTTTTTACATTGAGCGTCATGCCGCGTGGTTAATCCACATAGTCCGCGAGCCGGCGTTGGCGCCGCCACCAGCGCCACCGATGCGACGGCGTCAGTTCGGCCTCGATGGATTTTTCAGGGCCGGGAATGACGAGCTTGACGCTGGCAATGTCCCGTTTACGCAACGCCGCGAGCAGCGGCGCGATCCAGTCGCGGTCGAGCTGCATCAATCCGGCCTGCCAGGCATTGAGGTCGCCCTCGGCGGCGGCGCATTCGAGCGCGCTGAAAACCAGCAATTGCGTTTCGCCACTGAGGTGTTCCGTAAGCCATGCCGCGCCATTTGACGGCAACGGGCGATGAGCGGTCGCCGCGAGCGCATGCGCCAGCGGATCGTCGCTCCAGACCGTCGCATATGGCGCGGCGGTACGCGGCGGTAGCACGCCGCCGCCCCACGGCCACACGCTGTTGACCGCGGGCAATCCGCGCGTTTCGCGCGCGGCGTTGACCGGATGTTCATGCAGCGTCATCTGTGCTTCGTTGATGATGCGGTGCCAGGCCAGCGCGTCCTCGCCGTTTGGCAGGTAAGAATCGATGTCGCGTCCGAGGACTTGTGCGGGCGGCGTGGTTGTAATGCGCGGTGCGCGTTCGGTGTGCAGATACCAATGTCCCGCGGGGGCAATGCCGAAAATGACTCCGTCGGGCGCAAAGTGCCGGTTCAATGCCGTCACCAGCGCCGCGGATTCTTCAGCACCCAGATCGTCAATCACGGCGGCGAGCATGAGGCGGCTGCGGTCGGGGCGCAGGTGCACCGGGTCGGCGCGCAGCCAGAAATGTTTTTCGGGATCGACGCCGTCAGCGCGCAGCAGCAGCGGCGCGACCGGCCAGTCGTTTTGCCTGGCGACACCGAACGTCCGGCACAGCCACGCATTGCGGTCGAGCGCGGGCTGGCGCGTGGTATCGCCGCGCGCCAGTATTGTTTCGAGCGCGGTGGCACGCGGATGCAGGCCCGGCGGCAGCGGCAGCAAACCGGAAATCAGGACGGTACAGTGCATGCGATTCGCGGCAGTTTACCATCCGGCCTCGCGCTGCACCGCCCGCTTGTGGCACACTTGCGCGCATCGTCATGCAACCCTACGAGCTTTTCATCGGTCTGCGCTACACGCGCTCGCGCCAGCGCAGCCGTTTCATCTCGTTCATCTCGCTGATATCGGTCGTCGGCATCGCACTCGGCATCACGGTGCTGATTACCGTGCTGTCGGTGATGAACGGATTCCAGCGCGAAATCCGCACCCGCATTCTGGACGTCGCCGCGCACGTGCAGATCACCGGTCCCGAAGACGTGCTCAAGGACTGGCGCGCGGTCGCCGCGGCCGCGGAGAAAAACGGGCAGGTGGCCGCCGCGGCGCCGTACGTGTCGCAGCAGGCGCTGCTGATGAACGGCAGCGCGGTGCGCGGCGCATTCGTGCGCGGCGTAACGCCCGAATATGAAAACAAGGTCGAAGAAATTTCCCGGCATATGGTGGCGGGCAGCCTCGACGCGCTGAAGCCCGGCGAATTCGGCGTCGTGCTTGGCGTCGAAATCGCGCGCGCGCTCGGCGTGCTGGTCGGCGACAGGGTCACGCTGATCGCGCCGGAAGGGCAGGTCACGCCGGCCGGCGTCATGCCGCGGCTGCGGCGCTTTACCGTGGTCGGTATTTTCAGGATTGATCATTACGAATTCGATTCCGGACTCGCGCTGATCAATCTGCAGGATGCGCAGAAACTCTACCGGATGGGCGATGCGGTCAGCGGCGTGCGCCTCAAGCTCAACGACCTGTTCCAGTCCGGCTATATCGTGAGCGAATTGGCGCGCGAACTCGGCCCCGATTACATCGTGACCGACTGGACGCGCCAGTATGCGAATTTCTTCCGCGCGGTGGACATCGAGAAGCGCATGATGTTCTTCATCATCTTCCTGATCATCGCGGTCGCCGCGTTCAACATCGTGTCGAGCCTGTTCATGGCGGTCAAGGACAAGCAGTCCGACATCGCGATCCTGCGCACGCTCGGCGCGAGCCCCGGCAGCATCACCAAAATCTTCCTGATCCAGGGCACGCTGGTCGGACTGATCGGCACGCTCGCCGGCGTCATCGGCGGCGTCGCGCTGGCTGCGAACGTGGACGTCGTGGTGCCGTTCATCGAACATCTGTTCGGCTTCAAATTTCTCGCGAAAGACGTTTATTACATCAGCGAACTGCCGTCCGAACTGCGCACCGGCGACGTGCTGCTGATCGCGCTGTTCTCGTTCATCGTCTGCGTGCTGGCGACGATCTATCCGAGCTGGCGCGCGGCCAAGATCAACCCCGCGGAGGCACTTCGTTACGAGTGAAGGGTGAAGAGTGAAGGGTGAAGGGACAAAACAGGAAGCCGTGATCGCCTGCCGCGATCTGCGCAAGACCTATTACCAGGGCAAAGTCGCGGTGCCGGTGCTGCTCGGCGTTAATCTCGAAGTCGGCAGGGGCGAGCGCGTCGCGATTGTCGGCGCGTCGGGCTCCGGCAAGAGCACGCTGCTGCATCTACTCGGCGGACTGGACAGCGCGACCGGCGGGCAGGCCTTCATCAACGGCCGCGACATGCAGTCGTTGAACGAGACCGAACGCGGCGAATTGCGCAACAAGTCGCTCGGCTTCGTTTACCAGTTCCATCATCTGCTGCCGGAATTTAACGCAATCGAGAACGTCGCGATGCCGCTGATCATCCGCCGCCTGCCGGATGAAGAAACCCATACGCTGGCGATTGAGATGTTGAAGAAGGTCGGGCTGGGACATCGCCTGAACCATGCACCGTCGGAACTTTCCGGCGGCGAGCGGCAGCGCGTCGCGCTGGCGCGCGCGCTGGTGACCAGGCCCGCGTGCATACTTGCCGACGAGCCGACCGGCAATCTCGACCGTCAGACGGCGAGCGAAGTATTCAAGCTGATGCTGGAACTCAACAGCAATCTCGGCACCAGTCTGGTGATCGCGACCCACGATTCGGCGATCGCGGCGGGAGCGGAGCGGATACTCAAGCTGGTGGATGGCATGTTGCAGGCCGCATGAGGAGTGCCATGAGATTATTTTTATTTGTATTGTTACTGGTTCTCGCAGGCTGCCTCAGTACCGGCAACCGCGTCGAAACCAACCGGCTTACCGAAATTACCAAAGGCAAGTCCACGATCGACGACGTCATCAGCCGCTTCGGCAAGCCGACGAGTTCCGTTAAATTTCCCAACGGTGAACGAACGCTCGTTTATTTGAATAAAATTGCGCAACCTGACGCCGCGACCTTCATTCCGCTCGTCGGCACGTTTGTGGGCAGCGTTGACAACACGACGCACAGCGTGATCTTCGAATTCGATGCCAAAGGCGTGTTGACCGATTACAAGGTGCACGATGCCACCATCAACTCCGAGTCGGGGCAGAAGCCCTCTCCTAAATAATCGTGGCCTGACTTTAATCATTCCTCCTAAAAAGCGGGGAAACATGAACAAAAAGATCAAAGTCAAATGGTTGAATGAATCCGAGGAGCAGGATTACCCGGCAGCCGAGTCCTTCCTGAGCCTGATTTATGATGCGCAGACCGCCGCAAAATATGTCCGGCAACTGCGGCGTGCAGCCGTATCGGAATTCAAGGCAAAAGATATTTTCAGGGCATCGGGCCTGTCTCTGCTGGGCGTCAGCAACTCTCACGTCGAAAAAGACCGCAAGAAAATTCTTGCGGGCAATAAACTCTCTCCCATCCTTCTGGTGCGGGACACGAAGAACGGCAGAGTCATCATTGCCGACGGTTATCATCGGATGTGCGCGGTATATTCCTTTAACGAGGATGCGGTGATTCCATGCCACATCGTCTGAACCCGCTCCAGCCGACGAACCGCATCCATGACAGTCACGCATCCCTATTCAGCGCTCACTCCCGATCTGGTACTCGATGCGGTGGAAAGCCGCGGTCTGCGCTGCGACGGCCGCTTCATCGCGCTCAACAGCTACGAAAATCGCGTGTTTCAGGTGTTGATCGAGGACGGAGCTCCGGTCATCGCCAAGTTCTACCGGCCGGGGCGGTGGAGCGACGCGCAGATTCTGGAAGAGCATGCATTCGCCATCGAGCTTGTCGAGCGTGAGATCCCGGTGGTCGCGCCGCTCGCCGACAGCGGCGGTAAAACACTGTCCGCGCATGGCGGGTTCCGTTTCGCGTTGTTTCCCAAACAGGCGGGACGTGCGCCCGAGCTTGATCGCGACGACGATCACGAAAATACGCTCGAATGGCTCGGCCGTTTTCTGGGGCGCATCCATGCGGTCGGCGCGATACGCCCGTTTCGCCAACGCCCGGCGCTCGATTGCGCTACCTTCGGCCGCGAGCCGCTGACGTTTTTGCTTGCCGGCGACTGGATTCCGGGCGAGCTAATTGACTCCTACCGGACCATCGCACAGCAACTGCTGGAGGCGGTGGAACGGCGCTTCACTGATGCGGGCAAGATTCGAACGCTGCGTTTGCACGGCGATTGCCATGCGGGCAACATCCTGTGGACCGAAGCGGGGCCGCATTTCGTTGATCTCGACGATTGCCGCAGCGGGCCGGCGATGCAGGATTTGTGGATGCTGCTGTCCGGCGACCGGCAGGAAATGTCGCAGCAACTCGGCAAAGTGTTGTCGGGCTACCGCGAGTTTCATGAATTCGAGGCGCGCGAGTTGATGCTGATCGAACCGCTGCGTGCGCTGCGGATGATTCATTACGCGGCGTGGCTGGCGAGCCGCTGGGACGATCCGGCGTTTCCCGCCGCGTTTCCGTGGTTCGGCACCCAGCGTTATTGGCAGGAGCAGGTGTTACAGCTACGAGAACAACTGGCGGTCTTGGATGAGCCGTTGCTGGAAATAAATTAGATCACTTCGGGAAAAATCAAAAGCGTCCGCTTTCGGCTGCGGTTTCAACCGGTCGATGCAACACAGGCGTTAAATTGTTGGGCCGGTGTTTTGAAGCCTAACGTCTTTCGTGGACGCCCGTTTAATTGACGAGCGACCGCATTGAGTTTTGTCTGAGAGTG
>Ga0335085_10000879_pt1 | contig 73762 bp, 72 predicted proteins | sample Lox_Sample_45_FD_206712 | JGI IMG/M metagenome (GOLD analysis project Ga0335085, IMG submission 206712) | Soil microbial communities from Loxahatchee National Wildlife Refuge, Florida, United States - Lox_Sample_4.5 | ecosystem: Environmental > Terrestrial > Soil > Wetlands | place: USA... | reverse complement strand
CTCCGGCGGCAGTCGCCGAGGTGCTGGATCGCCTGTGGGGCGGCCCCGAGACGCTCATCGTCATCAGCTCCGACCTGTCGCACTACCACGGCTACCACGCCGCGCGCGAGATCGACGCCGCCACCGTGCGCGCAATCCTGGACTTCGACGCGGAGATCTCGCACGACCAGGCCTGCGGCGCGACGCCGGTCGCGGGAATGCTGATCGCCGCGAAGCGCAGAGGGCTCGTTCCCAGGCTCCTCGACTGCCGCAACTCGGGCGACACCGCGGGCGACAAGAGGCGCGTCGTCGGCTACGCCTCGTTCGCGCTCGGCGGCGAGGGCGCAGGCTACGGGACGGAGCACGGAAGGGAGCTGCTGCGGATCGCGCGCGCGTCGATCGCCGAGGCATTGGGCGCCGCGGCCGCATCGCCGGCGGCGGACGAGACCTGGCTTCGCGAGACGCGCGCCACGTTCGTCACCCTCACCCAGGGCGAGGCGCTGCGCGGCTGCGTGGGGGCGCTCGAGGCGCAGCGGTCGCTTGGCGAGGACGTCGCCGCGAACGCGCGCGCCGCGGCGTTCGAGGACACCCGCTTCAGGCCGCTCACGCTCGAGGAGTTCGGCCGCACGGCGATCGAGGTGTCGCTGCTCTCGACCCTCAAGACGCTGGCGTTCCGCGACCATGACGAGCTGCTCGCCAAGCTTCGTCCCGGCGTGGACGGCGTGGTCCTCGAGCACGAGGGCAGGCGGGGCACTTTTCTTCCGCAAGTCTGGGACGATCTCGCCGATCCGGAGCGGTTCATCGCGCGCCTCAAGCAGAAGGCCGGCATTCCGCGGGACGCCGACGTGCGGCGCTGTCGGGTCAGGCGCTACAGAGTGCTCAAGTGGCGCGAAGCGGACCTATTGCCATGAGCGAGGTTCTCGATCGTCCCTACGTCGGCCGCTGGTGGCACCTGCTGGAGGACGGCAGGCTGCAGTGCGACCTGTGCCCGCGCGACTGCCGGCTGCACGAGGGGCAGCGCGGCGCGTGTTTCGTGCGGATGCGAGAGAGAGACCGGATGGTGCTCACCACCTACGGCCGCTCCTCGGGCTTCTGCATCGACCCGGTGGAGAAGAAGCCGCTCAACCATTTCTACCCGGGATCGAGCATCCTCTCGTTCGGCACGGCGGGGTGCAACCTCGCGTGCAAGTTCTGCCAGAACTGGGACATCTCGAAATCCCGCGACATCGACACGCTCGCCGACTCGGCGAGCCCCGAGCGCCTCGCGCAAGCCGCGCTCGACCACGGCTGCCGGAGCGTCGCGTTCACCTATAACGACCCGGTGATCTTCGCCGAGTACGCGATGGACATCGCCGACCGCTGCCGCGAGCTGGGCGTCAAGTCGGTCGCGGTGACGGCGGGCTACATGCACGCCGCCCCGCGGCGCGAGTTCTACGCAAAGATGGACGCGGCGAACGTCGACCTGAAGGCGTTCACCGAGGACTTCTACTTCCGCGAGTGCGCCGCGCACCTGAAGGATGTTCTCGAGACGCTCGTTTACCTCAGGCACGAGACCAGGGTCTGGCTCGAGATCACCACGCTCCTCATCCCGGGAAAGAACGACTCGAGCGCCGAGATCGACGCCGAGTGCCGCTGGATCGCGAAAGAGCTGGGTCCCGACGTCCCGCTGCACTTCACCGCTTTTCACCCGGACTACAAGATGACCGACGTGCCGCCGACCCCGGCGGCGACCCTGACGCGCGCGCGGGAGATCGCCCGGGGGCACGGGCTGCGCTACGTGTATACAGGCAACGTCCACGACGCCGAGGGCGGCAGCACGTATTGTCCCGGGTGCGGCGAGGTCGTGATCGGGCGCGACTGGTACAACATCCTCGACTACAGCGTCACTGCCGAGGGGAAGTGTCAGGCCTGCGGCCACGAAATTCCCGGCCGCTTCGAGGAGTTCAGGAAGCCCTTCGGGCCGAGGCGGATACCGGTGAGGCTGGGATCGGCCTGATCGCGGGTCCGGTCAGGCGCAGCAGCTCGCCGAGGACCCGGTCGGGACCGATCTCCTCCAGACACGGATTGTCTCCGGAGCTGTAGCGGCAGGTCTTCGACTGGCAGGGCGAGCAAAACCGCTCGGACTTGATGTGCACCTGCGAGGCGCCCGAGGCCCCGATCAGTCCCGAGTCGGTCGAACCGTAGAGGGTGATCGCCGGCACGTCGAGCGCCGCAGCGAGGTGGGAGAGCCCCGTATCCATGCACACGCACGCCCTCGCGTGCGCGAGCACGTGGCCGATCTCGGAGAGGCTCAGCCGCGGCAGCACCTGGACCTCGTGGCGCGTCGCGAGACGCTTCGCGCGCGCTTCCTCCTGCGCGTTGCCCCAGGGCAGCAGGATTCGAAACCCGGCATCGGCACATTTTCCGATGAGATCGATCCAGTGGCGCTCGGGCCACAACTTCGTCTTCCAGCTCGCGTTGTGGATGAACACGAGGTAGCCGCCCGGCAGCTCGGCCTTGGGTTTCGCCAAGCGTTCGCGCTGGATGCGGAAATCGGCCGCCGAGGAGGGCAGCGGGTAGCCGAGCGCCGCGGAGAACAGGCGCCGCAGCCGGTCGATGGCGTGTGCGTTCTTCGGCGCGGCGTAGCGCCGCTGATAGGCGAAGTGGGCGACCCATTCGCGAACCGACGGGGCGTCGAACCCTGCGCGCGGGCCCCTGGAGAACAGCGAGAGCAGCGCGGTCTTGAAGTTGCCCTGCCCGTCGACCACGAGGTCGTATTGCCTCGACCGCATCTGCCCGATGGTCTTCGAGATGGATCCGTGCGTTTCGGCGCTCGTCATGGCACCGCGCCACTCCCGGTGGTTGGTGGTGATGACGTTCTTGACCGCCGGGTGCCAGGTCGCGATCTCCTGGAAGTTCTCGTCGACGACCCAGTCGAACTCGATCCCGGGTCTTGCGTTCTGGGCGTCGCTCAGAGCGGGCAGCGCATGGATCAGGTCGCCCAGCGATGTCAGCTTAATGAGCAGGACTCTTTGCATCTGCCTTCGAGAACAGGCCTTTCAGGAAAGCGCTGAAGCGGTGGCGCCGCAGGTCGTGGTCGCGCGCTTCCTCGGAGACGACGTAGTTGAGCTGGATGGTGCGCCGCTCGCCGTCGAAGGGCTCGTGCCCGTGCCAGCAGTTCGGCGTGACCTTGAAGATCAGGCAGCGCCCCGCGTCGGGCGAGATCTCCGCCGCGTAGCGCGTGAGGTCATGGTCGTTGTAGAGCAGGCGCAGGCGGCCCTGCGGCGCGCTCCAGCCCCGGTTGAGGTACAGCAGCACGGTCACGAGCTTGGACTTGGAATCGGTGTGGATGCGCCCATCCTTGGGGCCGGTGCGTCCGCGGATGGTGAGCATGGGCGGCCGCCCCGCGAGGTCCATGCCGAGGCGCTCGCCGATCAGATCGCGCAGGTCGGTGCCGTGCATCTCGTTCATGAGCGTGGCGAAGCGCCCCGAGCAGGAGACCGCTTCGGGCGGGAAGCTGCCGCGGTCGGGCACGCGCGGGAAGCTCTCGACCACCTCCGTCAGGACCTCGGGGCGGATGAGATTGTCGACGATGAGGTAGGGGTAAGGCTCCTGGACCAGGGGGGCCTTCTTGAGCGCGTCGGGGTTCAGGATTTCCCAGGCCATGGGGGAATTCTAGTCCCAAGTGCCTGATTTGGCGCGGGGGCTTGCATTTCGGCCGAACCTGTATAAAAATCCAGGTCAACCGGCTTCTCGCTGAGAGCGTTGGACGCTTAGACAGGCGGGCGACGATTTGGGCGACGAGAAACGGTGGCGGGCGCCCGCTTCAACGCACACACAATTAGGAGATAATCGAATGGTCAACGAAGGAAAGGTCATGGAAGAAGCCAAGGCCAGGGCGCTGCAGGCCGCTCTGGCCCAGATCGAGAAGCAGTTTGGCAAGGGGTCCATCATGAAGATGGACTCCCAGGCTTCGCAGGACGTTCAGGTCGTTTCCACGGGCTCCCTCGGGCTCGACATCGCGCTCGGCGTGGGCGGGCTGCCGCGCGGCCGCGTCGTGGAGATCTACGGGCCCGAGTCCTCGGGCAAGACGACGCTCACCCTGTCGGTGATCGCCCAGGTTCAGAAGATGGGCGGCACCGCCGCCTTCATCGACGCCGAGAACGCGCTCGATCCCCAGTACGCGAAGAAGCTCGGCGTGAAGATCGAGGACCTGCTCATCTCGCAGCCCGACACCGGCGAGCAGGCGCTCGAGATCGCCGACATGCTGGTGCGCTCGGGCTCGGTCGACGTGATCGTCATCGACTCGGTCGCGGCGCTCACGCCGAAGGCCGAGATCGAAGGCGAGATGGGAGAGCCGCAGATGGGCCTGCAGGCGCGACTCATGAGCCAGGCGCTGCGGAAGCTCACCGCCAACATCAAGCGCACCAACACGCTGGTGATCTTCATCAACCAGATCCGCATGAAGATCGGCGTGATGTTCGGCAACCCGGAGACCACGACCGGCGGCAACGCGCTCAAGTTCTACGCTTCGTGCCGCCTGGACATCCGCCGCATCGGCTCGATCAAGAAGGGCGACGAGGTGATCGGCTCCGAGACCCGCGTGAAGGTCGTGAAGAACAAGGTCGCGCCGCCCTTCCGCGAGGCGCTGTTCGACATCCTCTACGGAGAAGGCGTGTCGCTCGAGGGCGAGATCCTCGAGCTCGGCGTGAACTGCGGCGTCCTCGACAAGTCCGGCGCCTGGTACCAGTACAAGAAGGACCGCATCGGCCAGGGCAAGGACAACGCCCGCGAGTTCCTCAAGGAGAACCCCGAGCTCACTGCCGAGATCGAGACGAAGATCCGCGAGAAGCTGGGCGTGAAGATCCCCGAGCCGCTGGTCACGGTCACCGCGGAAGTCTGAGAATTCGATGCGGCGCGAGCCCACGCTGCGCGAGCGGGCCTTGCGGCTCCTCGCGCGGCGTGAGCACAGCCGCAGCGAGCTCGCGCGCAAGCTCCAGGCTCACGACCCTCCTCCGGAAGACGAGCTCGAAGCGCTCCTCGACGACCTCTCGAAGCGCAAGCAGCTGTCCGACGAGCGCTACGCGGAATCGCGCGCTCACGTTCTGTCGCGCAAGTTCGGCGCCGCGCGCATAGCGCAGGAGCTGCGGGCGAAAGGAGTCGAGAAGGGGCTCGCGGAAGGTGCGGCGGCCGCGGCGCGCTCGACCGAGGTGGAACGCGCCCGGGCGGTATGGACGAAGAAGTTCGGGGTCGCGGCGGCGACCCGCGAGGAGCGCGCGAAGCAGATGCGTTTCCTCCAATCCCGGGGCTTTTCCTTCGACGCGATCCGCGCAGTGATCCGGGGTGCCGGCGAGGACTGAATTCGCCTAGAATCCGGCGCCATGGACGCCGGACTGATCGCCCGCAGCGCGTTGGGGTTCCTGCTCCTGCACGCCGTCGCTTGGGCGGTTTCCGAGAACCGCAGAGCGGTCGCTTGGCGGCCGGTCGTCGCCGGGATGGCCCTCACCCTGGTCCTGGGGCTCGCGCTCCTGAACATTCCCTTCGTCCGGCTCGTCTTTCAGGCGCTGAACGATGCCCTCGGCGCCCTCGAGAGAGCCACTCGCGACGGGACCTCGTTTGTCTTCGGGTTTCTCGGCGGCGGGGCGCTTCCCTATGCGGAGTCGTATCCGGACGCTACCTTCGTTCTCGCTTTCCGCGCGTTACCGCTGGTGATCGTGGTAAGCGCCTTGTCCGCGCTGCTTTTCCATTGGCGCGTGCTCCCCTGGGTCGTGAGAGGGTTCTCCCTGGTGCTGGAGAAGAGCATGGGCGTAGGCGGCGCAATCGGGCTCTCCTCCGCTGCCAACGTCTTCGTCGGCATGGTCGAGGCGCCGCTCGTCGTCAAGCCCTACATCCGCGACATGAGCCGCAGCGAGCTTTTCATTCTCATGACCTGCGGGATGGCGACCGTCGCCGGAACGGTGATGGCGCTGTACGCGAGCATCCTGTCGAAGACGATTCCGGATGCGCTGGGCCACATCCTCGTCGCCTCGATCATCAGCACGCCGGCCGCGATCGCCATCTCCGTGCTCATGGTCCCGGGGAGGGAGTCCGCCACCGAAGGCAGGCTCGTGCCGCAGGCCGCGACTTCGAGCATGGATGCCCTGACGCGGGGAACGGTCGACGGCGTGCAGCTGCTCATCAACATCGTCGCGATGCTCCTGGTCCTCGTGGCGCTGGTGAGCCTGGCCAACCAGGCGCTGGCGCTGCTTCCGGGCGTCGCCGGCGCGCCGATCACGCTGCAGCGCATCCTCGGCGTCCTCTTGGCGCCGCTGGTCTGGGTCATGGGTATTCCGTGGTCCGAAGCGGCGGCGGCGGGCGCCCTGATGGGAACCAAGACGGTGCTGAACGAGCTGCTCGCCTACGTCGATCTGGCGAAGCTCCCCGCCGGCGCGCTGAGCCCTCGCTCCAGCCTCATGATGACCTACGCGCTGTGCGGCTTCGCCAATTTCGGAAGCCTCGGAATCATGATCGGTGGCCTCGCCACCATGGCCCCTGAGCGGCGCGAGGAGATCGTGTCGCTCGGGGGGAAGACCATTGTGTCCGGGACCCTCGCGACCTGCGTCGCCGGCTCGGTCGTGGGCATCCTGTACTAGACTCGGAGTATCTCAGTCGAGCAGCGCCCGAATCTTCTCCCAGTCGTTGGGATAGAGCGCGAGCATCTCGGCCTTGCCGGCGTCGAGCGCGGAATAGTCGAGCGCGAGATACTCGCGCACGATTTCCTCGTACCGGTCCGACAGCAGCCTCGATCCAGGGTCGAGCCCCCGCACGACTGCGAGGCCCGTCGGCGCTGCGGCGATCACGCGTACAGCGAGCTCGGGGCGGTATTTCCTCAGGATGAGGATAAGACGCCAAATATCGCCGCTCCAGAAAAGGGTCTTCCGCTCCCGCTCCGCGGTCAGTCGCGTGAGGGGATACACGTCGTGGATAAGTATCGTCGAGCGAGCAGAGCAGTGCTTCTCGATGTTGATGAAATCCCGCAACGCGAACTCGAACTGGTGCATCCCGTCGATGAAGGCGAGATCGACCGGCAGGCCATCTAGGTCGGCGGCCACGTCGTAGGTGCCGAAATAATCGTCGCTGGTGGTGGCACGAATCGAGGTGCGCGCGCCGAGCGAGCGCGTGACCTTTGGGTCGGGATCGACGCCTATCGCCCGGGTCTCAGGCCGGACGAGCGCCAGCGAATCACCCGTCGACACGCCGATTTCCATATAGGTCCGCGGGCGCAAGTGTGAGTGGATCATGGGAAGCAAGTCGAGGTAGATCGGCCCGGGGAAACTGAGTGCCGCGAGAAACTGGTGCGCGGGATCCAAGTCGGGCGCGAGCGCGAGGGTCTTCTCGCAGTATCGGAGGGCCGCTTCGCTGTCCCCCAGCTTCCAGAACGTCGCCGCCAAGTCGAAGTGGCATAGTGGCTGGTCCGGAGCCAGGCGACAGGCGTGCTCGAACCGTTCGAGCGCCTCGCGATATCTTCCAGCCTGAAAGGCCACGCCCCCCGCGTAGTGATGTGCCTCCGGGCGCTCCGGATCGGCGCGCAGGGCGCGCGCGAAATGCTCTGCAGCGGCCGCGTGGTCGCCCGCATGAAACGCGGCGGCGCCGGCCTCGAGCGCGGCCTGTGCGAGCTGCGGGTCCTTGTCCACGGTGAGAATTCGCTCTAGCGGGTCCGAGGGGAGAAGCTTAGCTCGACGCCGGGCCGCGCACGAGTGCGGATTCCTGCGGGCCGAGTCGTTGCGCGAACCTGGGAATCAGGCGAAAATCAGCCGGTTCAAGGAGTTGTCGCATTCCGATGAAATCCGGCGAAATCCGCGCAAGGTTCCTGAAATTCTTCGAGGACCGCGGCCATACGATCGTCGCTTCAAGTCCGCTCGTTCCGGCGAACGACCCGACACTGCTGTTCACCAATTCGGGCATGGTCCAGTTCAAGGAGGTGTTCCTGGGCAGGGAAACGCGGCCCTACAAGCGCGCGACCAGCTCGCAGCGGAGCCTGCGCGCGGGCGGCAAGCACAACGACCTCGAAAACGTCGGCTACACCGCGCGGCACCACACTTTCTTCGAGATGCTCGGCAACTTCTCCTTTGGCGACTACTTCAAGCGCGACGCGATCCGCTACGCTTGGGACCTGCTCACGAAAGTGTATGGCCTGCCCACGGAGAAGCTGTGGATCACCGTGTATCGCACCGACGACGACGCCTATGACATCTGGACCCGGGATATCGGCGTGCCCAAGGAGCGCTGCGTGCGCATCGGCGACCGGCCGGATGGCGGCTCCGACAACTTCTGGCAGATGGCCGACACCGGACCCTGCGGCCCATGCAGCGAGATCTTCTACGACCATGGGCCGACGATCGCGGGCGGACCCCCGGGGTCGGGGGAGGCCGAGGGCGACCGTTATATCGAGATATGGAACCTTGTCTTCATGCAGTTTCAGCGCGAGAAGAGCGGCGACGATAAGTTCGTCATGACGCCGCTCCCCAAGCCCTGCGTGGACACCGGCATGGGCCTCGAACGCATCGCCGCGGTTCTGCAGGGCGTTCACTCGAACTACGAGATCGACCTGTTCCAGGACCTGATCCGGGCGGCTGCGCGCGAGACCGGCGCGCGCGACCTCGCGAACAATTCCCTCAAGGTGATCGCCGACCACATTCGCGCCTGCGCCTTCCTGATCGTCGACGGCGTCATCCCCGGCAACGAGGGGCGGGGCTACGTGCTCCGCCGCATCATCCGACGGGCGATCCGCCACGGCTACAAGCTGGGCCGGAAGGAGCCGTTCTTCTACCGCCTCGTCCCGGACCTGTCCGCCGCGATGGGCGAAGCCTACCCGGAGCTGGCCAGGGCGAAGGATCGCGTTGCCCAGGTCCTCAAGGCGGAGGAGGAACGCTTCGCAGAGACGCTCGAGAACGGAATGAAGGTCCTCGAGGCCGCGCTGCACCGCGAGGACCGCATGCTCGACGGCGAGACCGTGTTCCAGCTCTACGATACCTTCGGCTTTCCCGTGGATCTCACCGCCGACATCGCGCGCGAGCGCGGCATCATGATCGACCACGCGGGGTTCGAGGCCTCGATGGAGCGCCAGCGCGAGCGCGCCCGGGCCGCGGGCAAGTTCAGGATGGAGGCGGGGGTCGAGTACTCCGGCCGCGCCACCGAGTTCCGCGGCTACGACACCCTGGACGTCGGCGACGCGAAGGTCGCCGCGATCTACAAGGAAGGGACCTCGGTGCAAGGCGTCGTCGCGGGCGATCGGGCCATCGTCGTTCTCGACAAGACGCCCTTCTACGCGGAGTCGGGCGGGCAGGTGGGCGACTCGGGCGAGCTGGTCGCCGCAGGCGGCACCTTCACGGTCTCGGACACCCAGAAGATACAGGCCGAGGTGTTCGGGCACCACGGCGTGCTCGCGACCGGGCGTCTCGCTGTCGGCGACAAGGTCGCGGCGCACGTGAACCGCGCGCGGCGCGGGCGCACCATGCGCAACCACTCCGCCACGCACCTGATGCACAAGGCGCTGCGCGAGGTGCTGGGGCCGCATGTCCAGCAGAAGGGCTCGCTCGTCGATCCCGACAAGACCCGCTTCGATTTCTCGCACGACGCGCCCATGACCGAGGATCAGGTACGGGCCGTGGAGGCGAGGGTGAACGCCGAGATCCTGAACAACGACCCGACCACGGCCCGCGTCATGAAGTACGACGATGCGGTGAAGGGCGGAGCCATGGCGCTCTTCGGCGAAAAGTACGGCGACGAGGTACGCGTGCTCGACATCGGCTCCTCGCGCGAGCTGTGCGGCGGCACGCACGTCGCGCGCACCGGCGACATCGGCTTCTTCAAGATCACGTCGCAGGGCGGCGTGGCCGCGGGCGTGCGCCGCGTCGAGGCGACCACCGGCGAGGGCGCGCTCGTGTTCGTGCAGGAGATGGAGGACGAGCGGCGCTTCATCGAGGGGTTCTACCAGGCCACGGGCGAAGCGCTTAGGGAGAAGCTGAAGGCCGAGCGCGAGGAAAAGAGGGCGCTCGAGAAGGAACTTTCGCGGCTCAAGTCGAAGATGGCCGCTGCACAGGGCTCCGACCTGTCGTCGCAGGCCGTGGACGTGAAGGGCGTGAAGGTGCTCGCGGCAGCGCTCGACGGCGCGGACGCGAAGACCCTGCGCGAGACCCTGGATCAGCTCAAGAACAAGCTGAAATCAGCGGCGATCGTGCTCGGCTCGAGCGAGGGCGGAAAGGTCAACCTCATCGCGGGCGTCACCTCCGATCTCACCGCGAAGCTCAAGGCGGGGGAGCTGGTGAACTACGTCGCCCAGCAGGTCGGCGGCAAGGGCGGCGGCAGGCCCGACATGGCGCAGGCGGGCGGCACCGAGGCGGCGAAGATGCCCGCCGCGCTCGGCTCGGTACGCCAGTGGGTCGAGCAGCGCCTGTAGTGCCGCCCGGCCGTGCGCCTCAGCCCTTGAGGCAGGAACTCATGAAGGTCTGGCGCTCCTGGCCCTTCATGTTCTTCATGTTCGCCTGCTTGTTGCAGTCGGCCATCTTTTGCTGCTGAGCTTTCTGCGCGGCGCTCGGGCCCGCGTCCCCGCCGCCCTTCAGGCAGGAACTCATGAATTTCTTGCGGTCCTCGCCCTTCTTGTTGCCGGCCTGCTTGTTGCAGGCGGCCATGCGCTCCTGCTGCTTCTTCTGGGCTTCGGTCGGCGCCTTGCCCTTGCCCTTGTCCTGGGCGAGCGCGAGCGGCGAAGCGAGGGTCATGCAAACCAGCACGGCAAGCAGTCTCTTCATCGGCTCCTCCTTGAGCGAGTTGAGCGCAATAACCTATCACGCCCGGCGCGCTGGCGGGGCTTCGGTTAAACTTCATATTTTTCAGCTTGTTAGCCGTACGGCTCCGAGGCAGAGGCGATGCATTTCAAAGTAGACGACGTCAGAATCCGCGAGATCAAGGAGCTCGCTCCGCCCGCGCACCTGCTGCGCGAGTTTCCGTGCACGGAGAAGACCGAGGAGCTGACCTACAACACGCGCCAGGCGATCCACAGGGTGCTCCACGGATCCGACGACAGGATGCTCGTCATCATCGGGCCGTGCTCGATCCACGACTCCGAGGCAGGGCTGGAGTACGCGCGGCGCCTGCTCGAGACGAAACGGGAGCTCGAGAAGGACTTGATCGTGGTGATGCGCGTCTACTTCGAGAAGCCGCGGACAACGGTCGGATGGAAGGGTCTGGTGAACGACCCCGATCTCGACGGAACCTACCAGATCAACAAGGGCCTGCGACTCGCGCGCCAGCTGCTCCTGGAGATCAACGAGCTGGGCATGCCCGCGGGCAACGAGTTCCTCGACATGATCTCGCCGCAATACTACGCGGACCTGGCGAGCTGGGGGGCAATCGGCGCGCGCACGACAGAGTCGCAGGTCCATCGCGAGCTCGCATCGGGGCTGTCCTGCCCGGTGGGCTTCAAGAACGGCACCGACGGCAACATCCGTATCGCCGTGGATGCGCTCAAGGCCGCGCGCGTGCCGCACCATTTCCTCTCTGTAACCAAGGGAGGGCACTCCGCCATCGTCTCGACCAACGGCAACGAGGACTGCCACATCGTCCTGCGCGGCGGCAAGCACCCCAACTACGACGCCGGAAGCGTCGACGCGGCCGCGAAGGAGCTCGCCGCCGCGGGCCTGGAGCAGCGCCTCATGATCGACTGCAGCCACTCGAACAGCCAGAAGATGTACCAGCGCCAGATCGACGTCGCGCGCGAGATCGGGCGGCAGGTGGCCAGCGGCGACGATCGCATTTTCGGCGTCATGGTCGAGTCGCATCTCAAGGCGGGGCGCCAGGATCTGGTCCCCGGCAAGCCCTTGGTCTACGGGCAGAGCATCACCGACGCCTGCATCGGCTGGGAGGAGAGCGTGCCGCTTCTTCGGAACCTCGCCGATTCGGTGCGCCAGCGCCGGCTGGTCAAGTCGGGCGAATCCTAGGAGCGGACCACGCTGCTCCTCGAGACCCCGCGCAAGGCGCTGCTGCCCGCTGCGGCGTTGATTCTCGCCTTCAAGCTATGGCTGTCGGCCGCGCTTCCCCTCACGGGCGACGAGGCCTATTTCTTCTACTGGGGGATCTACCCCGACTTCGGCTACTACGACCATCCGCCCATGATCGGGTGGCTGCTGTACCTGGTGCACGGAGTCTCCAACGCGCCCTGGGTCCTGCGCCTGCCGGTAACGCTGCTGCCCTTTGCGCTGGCCGCGGGCGTCTACCTCGTTCTGCGGCGCGCCGACGAGGAGAAGGCCGCGCTCGCGGCGCTTGCCTTCATGCTACTGCCCGCAAACGTTTGGGCGGTTCTCATCACCACTGATACGCCGCTCATTTTCTTCACTTCGGCGTCGGTGCTCGCGTTCTGGCTGGGGGTCACGAGAAAGGCGCCGGCCTGGCAGGCGCTCGCGGGGGTATTTCTCGGCCTCGCGTTTCTCTCCAAGTACTTCGCCGTGCTGCTCGGCCTCGCCTACGTGGTCTACACGGCGTGCTCCCCGCGCGGACGGCGCGACTGGCGCGGGCTCGCGCTGGTGGTAGCGTGCTCGCTCCCCTTCGCGATGGTGAACCTGTGGTGGAACTACGAGCACTGCTGGGGCAACCTGATGTTCAACGCCTACAACCGGAACGCCGGGACGGGCGCGGGGTGGTCCTGGAAGACCCCTCTGCTCTACGCCGTGTCCGTGCTCTATGTCCTCAGTCCGGTCGCGCTGTGGCAGCTCGCGAAAGGGCGCGAGTCCGTGCGCGCTAAGCTCGCCGATCCGGGCGCACGATTCTTCGCCTTCATGGTCGGATTTCCATTCGCGTTCTTTGCGGCACTGTCGCTCGTCAAGCAGATCGGCGTGCACTGGCTCCTCGGCTTCGTGCCTTTCTTCTTCGTGCTCTCCGGGTGGCTGCTGTCGCGCGAGCAGCTGCGCCGCTCGGTGGTCTACCTGGGCGCGTTCAGCGCGCTGCACGTGGCCGCGATCGCGGCGGGGGCCGCGCTTCCGCTCGAGACCTGGAAGAGCGCCCGCGCATACGGCGGGATCGTGTACCACGTGCGCATCCACGACATCCTGCGCGAGCTGAAGCCCTACGAGGGCCGCTACGAGCTCGCGGCGGACGGGTACTCCCCCGCGGTCACCGCGTCCTACTATTCGGGCAGGTACTTCTTCGTATTCGGCAAGGGATCCTCGTACGCCCGGCAGGACGACATCCTCACCGACCTGAGGACCCTCGACGGCAAGGACATCCTCATACTGCGCAAGGACCCGCCCGAAGATCCCGACTACCGGCCGTACTTCAAGTCGGTCGAGTACAGGGAGTTCACGATAGCGGGCGCCACCTTCCACCTGGTCCTGGGACGCGGCTTCGACTTCGCAGCGTACCGCGAAGGGGTGCTCAAGCCCGTGCGCGATCGCCTCTACGCGATCCCGAGCTACCTGCCCCAGGGACGCTGCTACTTCTGCGAGCGCTATTTCGGCGCTCCGACCTGTCCACCCAGGAAATGACGATGGCTCGAGCTCTCCTCCGCCTGATGCGCCCGCACCAGTGGATCAAGAACGGCTTCGTCTTCCTCGGCGTCGTCTTCGGGCACGCCTGGAACGACGCGGCGATGGTCGCCGAGGTGCTCCTCCTGTTCGCCGCGTTCTGTCTTGCCTCGAGCGCGGTCTACGTCATGAACGATGTCGCCGACCGGAACGCGGACCGCCTGCATCCCACAAAGCGGCTCCGGCCGATCGCCCGGGGGAACGTGGGGGTCGCGGCGGCGTGCGCGTTCGGCGTCGCACTCGCGCTCGCGGGCGCAGGCCTTGCCGCTCGGGTCTCGCTTCCCGCGCTCGCCATCATCGGCGCTTACGTTGCGCTCAACGTCGCATACAGCGCGGGCCTGAAGCACGTCGCGGTACTCGACGTCTTCATCATTTCCGCGGGGTTCATGCTTCGCATCCTCGCCGGCACGACGGGGCTCGGCATCCCGCCGTCGAAATGGCTGCTGCTGTGCGGGCTGACGCTCACGCTCTTTCTGGGATTCGGCAAGCGGCGCGCCGAGCTTCTTTCGGTGACCGCAACCGGAGACTCGGACGGTGCGTCCGGCCACCGCGCGTCGCTCGACGGCTACAGCAGGACGCTGCTCGACGTGCTGATCACGGTAAGCGTGGCATGCTCCGCGATCGGCTACGCGCTCTACAGCGTGGACGCGGAGACCGTCGCGCTGCACGGCACCGACAAGCTGATCCTGACGCTTCCCTTCGTCCTGTACGGCCTGTTCCGCTATCTGCAGGTGATGTACGTCAGGGGCGGCGGCGGAGACCCGGCCTGGGACGTGCTCCACGATCCGCATCTGATCGTCACGACCCTGGGATGGCTGGGCGCGACGGCGTGGATACTCTCGGGGTGAGACCCCAATCCGCCGTTGTGATCGGGTGCGCCTTTGGGCATAATCTCGCCCGTCGCCGGTGCGAGGATGGACGAGGATGACGGAGACGGCGGAGAGGGCCCGGTTGGCGCAGCTGGAGTCGCTGGGCGACGCGGTGCAGTTTGCCGCCCGGATTCACAGCCTGATAACGTTTTCGCCGCTTTTCGAGAACTTCAACCTCGCGGAAGTCAGCCTGCTCAGCCAGTTCATGCAGGTCTACCGCGCCGAGCCCGGCACCGAGATCATCCGCGAGGGCGAGACCGGCGATTTCTTGGTATTCCTCATCGAAGGCGGAATCGAGGTGTTCAAGCAGGACCGCTGGAATGCGCCGCGGCTGATCGCGACGATCGCGCCGGGACAGTCATTCGGGGAGATGTCGATGATCGACGGCGAGCCGCGCTTCGCCAGCTGCATATCGGCGGAGCCGTGCATGATGGCGGTCCTGACGCGCGACAGCCTCGCGCGCATCATTCTGGAGGAGCCGACCTTGGGGGCGAAGATCCTCATGGAGCTGGTGCTGATGCTGTCGCAGCGCTTACGCCAAACCAGCACCAAGCTGATCGAGCATATGAATCGGCAGAAAGGTGATCAGGGGGCATTGCCGACCGTATAAGCTGTGGCACAATAGCCGGCCGGATTGTGGAGGGTGGAGGTCGTAATGAAAATAACGAACGGCAAAGATTTCTGGGCCGGGGTGATGTTCATTGCGTTCGGGCTTGCCTTCATGTACAAGTCCCAGGACTATGCGATGGGCACGTCGGTGCGCATGGGGCCGGCGTACTTTCCCACCGTGCTCGGCGGGTTGCTCGCCGTGCTCGGGGCGGTAGTGCTGTTCCGGGCGTTCGTGTCGAAGATCGACAACCCCCTGCGCGTGTTTCCCTTCACGTGGTGGCGGGGCGCCGCCGGGCTGGTCCTCGGGGTCGTCGCGTACTACACCCAGCCGGGGCACGACTCGAGCCTCGCATGGGAGATCGGTCACACGCTCCTGTCGGGGCTCGCCGTCGGACTGCTCTTCGCGGCGTTCGGGGAACGCTCGCTTTGGGTGGTCCTCTTTTCCGTGGTGATATTCGGATATGTTCTGAAGCCGCTCGGTCTAGTGGCGGCCACGGTCCTCCTCGTGGTCGTCAGCGCCTGGGGCGGACACGAGTTCAAGTGGAAGGAGGTCGCCATCCTGTCTGTTGCGCTCGCGGTCTTCTCGGTTCTCTCGTTCGTAAAGGGCCTGGGTCTGCCGATGAACATCTGGCCGGGTCTCTGGGAGTAGCGACATGGAGTCACTCGTCACCAACCTCGGTCTGGGCTTCAGCGTCGCGCTATCGTTCCAGAACCTGCTCTACTGCCTTGTGGGCGTGCTGCTGGGCACGCTGATCGGGGTGCTGCCGGGGATCGGCCCGATCGCCACCATCGCGATGCTGCTGCCGGTCACGTTCACGCTGAACCCGACCTCCGCGCTCATCATGCTGGCCGGGATCTACTATGGCGCGCAGTACGGCGGATCGACCACCGCGATTCTCGTGAACATCCCCGGCGAATCCTCGTCGGTGGTGACCTGCCTCGACGGCTACCAGATGGCGCGGCAAGGCAGGGCGGGGCCGGCGCTCGGAATCGCGGCGATCGGATCGTTCTTCGCCGGCTGCGTCGCGACCGTGATCATCGCGCTGTTCGCTCCGCCTCTTGCGGAGGTCGCGCTCAAATTCGGGCCCGCGGAATACTTCTCCCTCATGGTGCTCGGCCTGATCGCGGCGACGGTGCTCGCGCACGGGTCGCTCATCAAGGCGATCGCGATGGTGCTTCTCGGGCTGCTGCTCGGGCTCGTGGGAACGGACGTCAACTCCGGCGTCGCGCGCTTCAGCTTCGGCGTGTCGGAGCTCTCCGACGGCATCGGCTTCGTCTCAGTCGCGATGGGCGTGTTCGGCTTCGCCGAGATCATCGCCAACCTCGAGCAGAGGGAGAAGCGTGAGATCTTCACCAAGAAGGTGAGTAACCTGCTTCCGAGCCTGCAGGACTTCAAGGATTCGTGGGCGTCGATCCTGAGGGGCACCGTGCTCGGTTCGTTCCTCGGCATACTGCCGGGCGGCGGCGCGCTTCTCGCCTCGTTCGCGGCGTACACGCTCGAGAAGAAGGTCTCCAGGAACTCGGCGATGTTCGGCAAGGGCGCGATCCAGGGCGTTGCCGCGCCCGAGTCGGCGAACAATGCCGGCGCACAGACCTCCTTCATTCCGCTGCTCACCCTCGGCATCCCGTCGAACCCGGTGATGGCGCTCATGATCGGCGCCATGATGATCCAGGGCATCGCGCCCGGACCGCAGGTGATGACCGAGAGGCCGCAGCTGTTCTGGGGCATGATCGCCTCGATGTGGGTGGGGAACCTGATGCTGGTGGTCCTCAACCTGCCGATGATCGGCATGTGGATCAAGCTGCTGATGGTGCCCTACCGCCTGCTCTACCCTTCGATCCTGGTGTTCTGCTGCATCGGCGTGTACAGCATCTCGAACAGCCCCTTCGACGTCATGCAGACGGCGGCGTTCGGGGTGGTCGGCTACGTCTTCGTGAAGCTCGAATGCGAGCCCGCGCCCCTGATCCTCGGCTTCATCCTCGGGCCGCTCATGGAGGAGAACCTGCGGCGCGCCATGCTCCTGTCGCGCGGGGATCCGCTGGTGTTCTTCCAGAGGCCGATCAGCCTCACCATGCTCCTCATCGCTGCCTTCCTGCTGGCCGTCGTGGTCGCGCCCGTTGTGCGCAAGAAGCGCGAGGAGGCTTTCGTCGAGGCCTGAGAGTTCCCAGTCTGAAGAAGGCCCGCTGCGGCGGGCCTTTTGCTTTCTAACGGTTCTTTCCCTGCTGCCAGAGCACGTCGCCGCGCCCGCCCACCCGATTGAGGACGCGGCCCAGCACGAACAGAAGGTCCGACAGCCGGTTCAGGTAGACCTTGCCCGCGTCGGCGACTTTCTGCGAAGACGACAGCGCGACGAGCGAGCGCTCGGCGCGGCGGCACACCGCCCGGGCAAGGTGCGCGAGGCCGGCGGCGCGCGTTCCTCCCGGCAGGATGAATTCCTTGAGGCGGGGAAGGTCCGCGTTCATCTCCTCGACCCGGGCCTCGAGCCGGTCGATCTGGCCCTGGGTCATGGTCGCTCGCCCTGGGATCGACACGTCGCCGCCCAGGTCGAATAGATCGTGCTGGATGCTCTCGAGGTCGGCGCGGATCTTCTCCGGCATCGGCTCGGCGAGCAGCACGCCGATGGCCGAGTTCAACTCGTCGATCTCCCCGAGCGCTGCGACCCGGGGATCGTCCTTGCGTACGCGCGAGCCGTCGCCCAGGCCGGTCTCGCCGCCGTCGCCGGTGCGAGTGGTGATCTTGGAGAGGCGATGACCCATGAGCGTATGATGGCGCAGACCGAACCGCTGTGCAAAAAGGAGGGACCATGATCCGCAAAGTCGTCTATTTCTCGATGCAGGTGCCGAACCGCCCCGGCGTCGGCGTGCAGATGCTGAGCGCCATCGCGAAGGGCAAGCACAACCTGCTCGCGTTCACGGGCTTCCCCAACGGGGCCAGGGCCCAGGTGGACTTCGTTCCGGCGAGACCGTCCGAGTTCGCTCGCGGCGCGAAAAAGGCGGGAATCAAGCTCGGAAAGAGAAAGACCGCGTTCCTCGTCCAGGGCGAAGACCGCGTCGGCGCGCTCGTGCGCGTTCTCGACCAGCTCGCCGGAGCCAGGATCAACATGGTCGCGATGGACGCGGTGACCGCGGGCGGCGGCCGCTTCGGTGCAATCTTCTGGGTCAAGCCGAAGGACGTCGGGCGCGCTTCGCGGCTGCTCGGCGCGCGGTGACGAAGCCGACGCTCAGCGAAGGTGGATGCTGGTCAGGCCGCCCCAGAGCGGCGAGCCGATGACGTCCGCTATCAGCCAGACGAGCGCAACGACCCCGACGACCGCGACGAGGTATTCGGCGACCTCGATCCAAAGGTGGCGGTCTGTGACGGGCTGTTCCACCGGGGACTCCTGCGCTGATTATGCATCCAGCATAGTACGCGCCTTGCGCGAAAGCTAGATGAAAACTCCCACGCGGCCCCGCCTACGATCCCGCTATCGGGTAAACCCCTACAGGGAGAGCGCTCAGACCGCCCCGGTTTTCCTGAGCAGGGCAGCCAGCGCCTCGGCGAGCCTCGCGTAGCCTGCCGCGTTGGGATGGACGAGGTCGGACTTGAGTGCGTTGTCGGTCAGAATCTTCCTGAGCGCGGTCTCCTCGTGCGGTACCGCGAATTCCTTCGCGACCGTCGAGTAGAAATCCGCGGGCGCAGGGAGCAGCCCGGGCTTGGGAACGGCGATCAGCACGATCTGCGCGCCGCGGGCTCTGGCGAGCCTGATCATCGCGCGCAGATTGTCCGCGGCCTGCCCCTCGTCGAGCTTCCTCAGGAAATCGTTGCCGCCCTCGCACAGAATGACCAGCTGCGGCCTCGCTTCATCGAGCGCGCCGGGTAGGCGCGCCAGGCCCTCGGCGCTGGTCTCGCCGGGGACTCCCGACGAAACCACCTTGCGTCCGATCAGCGCCTCGAGGCGCACGGGGTAGCTCTCGCCGGGGTTCGCTCCCGTGCCGAAGGTGAGGCTGTCGCCGAAAGCGAGCACGACGGCGTCGGGCGCGAGACGCTGAAGCCTGGGCTGGCCGCCGCTGCAGGCGGCGAGCGCCAGGACGAGCGCGAGCGCGACACGGCGCATCAGGAAGGCTTCGGCCCGGGCACGCTCGCGCATTCCTCGAAGATGCGCGCCCGGCATTCTGCGCAGATCGAGCGGTCCAGGCGCGCAAACACGCCTCCGATCGCGTCGCGCTTGCCGTGGAAGACCTGCTCGCGGCCGATTTCCGCCATGTAGCCGCCGCGCTCGAGAAGGTCCGCTACGGGCGCTCTCAGGCTGTAGAAGTAGAGCCGCCCGCCCAGCGCGCGGCGACGTTGCGCCTCGTGGGTGAGCAGCTCAGCGCCCGCCAGGTCGACGAAGTTGATGCTCTTCGACATCAGCAACAGGTGCTTCTGACCCGGATCGTGCTCCCGCAGCGTGTCGAAGTGCCGCTCGACGTGGCTCTCGGCTCCGAAGTAGATCGGACCCTCGATACGCAGGATCTTGAGCTGCGGGCATTCGACCAGACCGTCCTCGACCTCGGTCATCTTGCGTCCGGTGTGGCGCGGGTCGGGCACGAGGCTCCTCATGATCGGATGGGAGGTCCGGTTGAGAAAGAGGATCAGGGAGACGAGGACGCCGCCGAGAAACGCGAACTCGAGATCGAGCAGCAGGGTCGCGAAGAAGGTGACCGCCAGCACCGCGCCCTCTTCGCGGCTCGTGGCGAGGATCTTGCGAATCCGCGGCAGGTCGATCAGGTTCCAGGCGACCAGGAACAACAGGCTCGCCACGACCGCGATCGGCAGGTAGGCGGCGAGCGGCGCCACCGCGAATAGCAGGAGCACCAGCAGCAACGACGCGAAGATCGCCGACATGGGCGTCTTCGCTCCGGCGTCGTAGTTGATCCCGCAGCGGTTCACCGAGGCGCTCGTCGGGAACCCGGAGAAGAACGCCGCCGCGACGTTTGCCAATCCCTGAGCGACGAACTCCTGATTGTTGTCCAGGCGCTGTCCCGACTTGAGCGCGATCGCGTGTGAGATGGAAAGCGCTTGTGTAAGCGACACGAGCGTCACCGCCACGGCGCCGGGGAGGAGGACCTGCAGCGTCGATGCGGAAACCTGCGGGTGCGACAGCGGGGGAAGGGCGCCCGGGAGGGCGCCGAGCGTCTTCAGTCCGGTGTGCTCGACGCCCAGCACCCGGTTCAGGAAATAGGCCGCGATGCTGCCCAGGATCATGGCAGTCAGCATCGGCGGGATTCTCGGCAATACCCGATGCGAGAGCGCCCCGACGACAAGCGTGCCTGCCGCAACCACGGCGACCCACGGCCGAAAGTCGCCCAGATGCCTCAGCGTCCCCGCCATCTGCCCGGTGAAAGAGGCGGACGAGGAGCTGATGCCCAGGACGTTGCCGAGCTGGCTCGCGAAGATGAGGACGCCGAGGGCCGCAGTGAAGCCGACAACGACCGATTTCGACATGAAATTCACCAGCGTCCCGAATCTCAGCAATCCCAGCACGAGCATGATCGCGCCGGACATGAAAGCCAGCGTGAGCGACAGCTCGACGTAGCGCGGAGTCAGGGGCGTCGCGAGCGGGCTCAGCACGGCGAATACCATCAGGGACACCGCGTTGGTGGGCCCCGCGACCGCGTGCAGCGACGACCCGAACAGCGCGGCGACGAGCGTCGGCACCATCGCGCAATACAGGCCGTACTCCGGTGGAAGGCCGGCGAGCGCGGCGAACGCCACGCCCTGGGGCAGCACCACGATCGCGCCGACCAGCCCCGCGACCGCGTCGGCCCGCAGCGTCGTCGCGTCGACGCGACGCCACCATTTCAGGAAGGGGAACAGCTGGTGCGCGAGCGGAAGGTTCGTGAAGGGCGAGGACATTGCGTCGGAGCGACTAGCGAAACGATCATGTTATCAAACGCCGTCCCCGCTTCGCCCGCGTGGTATCCTCCCGGGCCGTGCCGAGGTTCAGCGCGAACATCAGCATGCTGTTCGGGGAGGTCGATCTCCCGGCGCGCTTCGCCGCGGCGTCCCGCGCCGGCTTCAAGGGCGTCGAGATCCAGTTCCCCTACGGCTGGGACAGCGAGGATCTCGCGCAGGCCGCGCGGCGCGCCGGCGTCGAGGTCGTGCTCATCAACATCCCCGCGGGAGACCCGCAGAAGGGCGACCGCGGCATCGCCTGCCTGCCCTCGCGGGTTGCGGAGTTCCGCGACGGGGTGAGGCGGGCGATCGCGTACGCCTCGGCGCTGAGGTGCAGGCAGGTGAACTGTCTCGCCGGCATCGCGCCGCCCGGGGCGGGCCGCGCCGCGCTGTGGCGGACCTGCGTTTCGAATCTGAGGTACGCGGCCGGCGAGCTGGCCCGCTCGGGAATGACCCTGCTCGTCGAGCCGATCAGCACGCACGCGGTGCCGGGCTTCTTCCTCAACCGGTCCTCCGACGCGTTCGCGCTCGCGACGGAGGCCGGCGCGGAAAATCTCCGGGTGCAGTACGACCTCTACCACATGCGCATCATGGGGGACGATCTCGCCGGCGTCATCGGCGCGAACCTCGGCGCGATAGGGCACATGCAGTTCGCCGACGTCCCCGGGCGGCACGAGCCGGGCACGGGAGGGATCGATTTTCCTTCCCTGTTCCGCCTCGTCGACCGCCTCGGTTACCGCGGCTGGATGGGCGCCGAGTATGTTCCCACGGGAAGGACCGAGGACAGCTTGGCGTGGGCCGAGGATTACTTGTAAGCTGCGCCGATGAGCGCCGCCGCCAGCGCGATCGACTTTCTCCGCCAGGCCGAGGTGGCGATGCGATTGCGCCGGCTGCTGCCCGCCGACGCGGTGCTCCATTCCGAGGAGGACACGCGCGCCTACGAGTGCGACGGCCTCTCCGCCTACCGGCAGCTGCCGATGGTGGTGGCGCTGCCTTCCACGGAGGACGAGGTGCGCGAGGTGCTGCGCGCCTGCAACCAGCTGAAGGTGCCGGTCACCGCGCGCGGCGCGGGCACGGGCCTTTCCGGAGGTGCGCTGCCGCGCGGCGACGGGGTGCTGCTGTCGCTCGCGCGGATGCGCCGCATCCTCGCGGTGAATCCGCTCGCGCGCACGGCGCGGGTGCAGCCCGGCGTCACCAACCTCGCGGTCTCCGAGGCCGCCGCCGTCTACGGGCTTTTCTACGCGCCCGATCCGTCCTCGCAGATCGCCTGCTCGATCGGCGGCAACGTCGCCGAGAACTCGGGCGGCGTGCATTGCGTGAAGTACGGCCTCACGGTGCACAACGTGCTGCGCGTGCGCGCGGTCACCGTGGAAGGCGAGGTCGTCGAGCTCGGGAGCGAGGCGCTCGACTCGCCGGGCCTGGACGCGCTCGCGGTCATGATCGGCTCGGAGGGCATGCTCGCCGTCGCGACCGAGATCACGGTCAAGCTCCTGCCGAAGCCCGAAACGGCCCGGGTCATCCTCGCTTCCTTCGACGACGTCGAGAAGGCCGGCGACGCCGTCGCCGAGGTCATTGCGGCGGGCGTCGTTCCCTCGGGCCTGGAAATGATGGACCGGCCGGCGACGCGCGCGGTCGAGGAGTTCGTGCACGCAGGCTACGATCTCGAGGCCGCGGCGCTGCTTCTGTGCGAGGTCGACGGCACGCCCGAGGAAGTGGAGGAGGGGATCGCCGGCATGAGCGAGGTGCTGCGGCGCTGCGGCGCGACCGCGCTCCGCGTCTCGGGATCGGAAGCCGAGCGCCAGAGATTCTGGGCGGGCCGCAAGGCCGCCTTTCCCGCGGTCGGCCGCATCTCGCCCGACTACTACTGCATGGACGGGACGATCCCGCGGAAGAAGCTCGGCGAGATCCTCGGCTTCATCGGCGACATGGAGAAGAAATACGGGCTTCGCTGCCCCAACGTGTTCCACGCGGGCGACGGCAACCTGCATCCCCTGATCCTCTTCGACGCGAACAACCCCGACGAGCTCGACCGGACCGAGCGCTTCGCGGGCGAGGTGCTGGAGAAATGCATCGAGGTGGGGGGCACCATCACCGGCGAGCACGGCGTGGGCGTGGAGAAGATCAACCAGATGTGCGTGCAGTTCGGCAAGGGCGAGATCGAGCGCTTCGAGGGCTTGAAGCGCGCGTTCGACCCCGAGGGCCTGCTCAACCCGGGCAAGAACATCCCCACGCTGCACCGCTGCGCGGAGTTCGGCCGCATGCGCGTGAAGGGCGGGCGGCTGCCGCATCCGGAGCTGCCGAGATTCTAGGCGTGCGCGCACGCCGCGCGCTCGGGCCGGCGCTTCTCGCAGCGTGCGCGTTCGCGTCCCCGGGCGCGCTCGCGATCCAGGACGAGATCCAGGTGTATACCGACGACCTCGACGAGAAAGGCGAGAGCGGAGTGGAGATCCACATCAACACCACGCCGAGCGGCAGGAGCACGCCCGACTACGCGGGAGAGGTTCCTCCCTACCATGGGGTCCGCTTCACGCCCGAGTTCTCCTGGGGCCTGGGCCACGGCTTCGACTGGGGCCTGTACCTTCCGTCGACGACGGACGCGGACGGGCACTATCATTTCGGGGGCGCGAAGCTGCGGGTGAAGTGGCTGCCGATTCGCGCCGCCGAAGGCGGGGCGGGGTGGTACGCCGGGATCAACAACGAGGTCTCGAGCCTCAACAAGGCGTTCTCGGACTCGCGCTGGAACGACGAGGTGCGCATCATGGGCGGCTACCGCGGGGCCGACTGGCTGATCGGCGTGAACCCCATCCTCGAGTGGGGCCTGTCTCCCGGCTTCCGCGGCAGCCCCGACGTGACGCTCGCCTTCAAGGCCGTGCACGACGTGGTCCTGGGGTTCGCGCTCGGCGTCGAGTATTACCAGGACATCGGCACCCTCGCGGACCGGCTGCCGCACGACGAGCAGAACCGCACGCTGTACGCCGTCATGGAGATCGAGCGCAAGGCCTGGTCGCTGAACTTCGGCGTCGGGCGCGGCCTGACGCCCGCGACCGACGACTGGACGGTCAAGACCATCCTCGGCGTCTCCTTCAACTAGGCATGGAGGCGGCGCTGCATAGGCTCTCCGAGACGGTGCGCGAAGCCGGACGCTCGGGGCGCGCGTTGCGCATCCGCGGCGGCGGGACGAAGGATTTCTACGGCCAGGCGCTCGAAGGCGAGGTGCTCGACACGCGCGGGCATTCGGGGATCGTCGCGTACGAGCCCTCGGAGCTGGTGATCACCGCGCGCTGCGGAACGGGCCTTGCCGAGCTCGAGGCGGCGATGCGCGGGCGCGGGCAGCAGTTCGCCTTCGAGCCGCCTCATTTCGGGGATGCGGCCACGGTCGGCGGCGCGGTGGCCGCGGGGCTTTCCGGGCCCGGACGCGCCGCCGCGGGCGCGCTGCGCGACTTCGTGCTCGGCGTGAAGCTGATGGACGGCCGCGGCGAGGCGCTCAGCTTCGGCGGCCGGGTCATGAAGAACGTCGCCGGCTTCGACGTCTCGCGCCTGGTGGCGGGCTCGCTCGGCACGCTCGGGATCATCCTCGAGGTGTCCCTGAAGACCGCGCCGTTGCCGGTGGCCGAGGCGACGCTCAGGCTGGAGCTGCCCGAGGACCGCGCGATAGAGCAGCTCAACCGCTGGGCGGGCAGGCCCCTGCCGATCAGCGCCAGCGCGTGGAACGACGGGGCGCTGACGCTGCGGCTTTCCGGCGCCGCGGCGGCGGTCAGGGAAGCCGCCGGGAGAATCGGCGGCGCGCGCGTGGAGGACGCGCAGGCCTCGGGATTCTGGAGCGGTATCCGCGAGCACACCGACCGCTTCTTCAGGGGCGCAGTCGAAAATGAGGCTCCGCTATGGCGCATCTCCGTGCCCTCCGCCGCTCCACCGCTCAAGCTCCACGGCGAGCAGCTGATCGAGTGGGGCGGGGCGTTGCGCTGGCTCGCCTCGCACGCCGACGCGCGCACGGTGCGCGAGGCGGCCGGCCGTGCGGGCGGCCACGCCACCCTGTTCCGCGGCGGCGACAAGTCGGCCGGTGTGTTCCAGCCGCTCGCGCCCGCGCTCATGACGATTCACAGGCGGCTCAAGCAGGAGTTCGATCCGCAGGGAATCTTCAACCGCGGCCGCATGTATCCGGATCTGTGACGAGAAGCTGATGCAGACGGCGCTGGCAGATTTCATCAAGGGCACGCCCGAGGGCATCGAGGCCGACGCCATCCTCAGGAAGTGCGTGCACTGCGGCTTCTGCACCGCGACCTGCCCGACCTACCTGCTGCTCGGAGACGAGAACGACGGCCCGCGGGGCCGCATCTACCTGATCAAGCAGGCGCTCGAGGGCCACGAGGTCACCGACAAGACGCGCCTGCACCTGGACCGCTGCCTCACCTGCCGCGCCTGCGAGACCACCTGCCCGTCGGGCGTTCAGTACGGGCGCCTGCTCGACATCGGGCGCAGGCTCGTCGAGGAGAGGACCGCGCGTCCGATCGAGGAGAGCGTCAAGCGCCGGCTGATCGCCGAGGCGCTTCCGCGCCGCTGGCTGTTCGGCTTTGTTCTGCTGCTTGGACGTCTCGCGCGACCGCTCCTGCCGCGCGGGCTTGCGGAGAAGATCCCGGCCTCGATTCCCGAGGCCGGCGACTGGCCCGCGCCGCGCCACGCGAGAAGGATGCTCGCGCTCGCCGGCTGCGTTCAGCCTTCGCTTTCGCCGGATATCAATGCGGCGGCCGCCCGCGTGCTCGACCGGATCGGCATCTCGCTCGTCGAGGCCCCCGGCGCCGGCTGCTGCGGCGCGCTGCGCTTCCACGTCGGCTACCAGGAGCGTGGCCTCGCCGACATGCGCGCCCTGATCGACCGCTGGTGGCCGCACGTCGAGGCGGGCGTCGAAGCGATCGTCATGACCGCAAGCGGCTGCGGCGCGGTGGTGAAGGAGTACGGGCACCTGCTCCGCGACGATCCGGCGTACGCCCAAAAGGCCGCGAGAATCAGCGCCATGACGCGCGACCTCGGCGAGGTTCTCGCCGGCGAGATGGAGCGCATCGCGCCCCTGCTTGGGAAGAAGGGCGGGCGCATCGCCTTTCATCCGCCGTGCACCCTGCAGCACGGGCAGCGCCTGCGCGGCGTAACCGAGAAGCTGCTCGCCGACGCGGGATTCGATCTCGCGCCCGTTCCGGACGCGCACCTGTGCTGCGGCTCGGCGGGAACGTATTCGATCCTCGAGCCCGAGCTCGCCGGGCAGCTGAGGGCGAACAAGCTTGTGGCGCTCGCCTCGGGCGGCCCGGAGATGATCGCGACCGCGAACATCGGCTGTCTCGCGCACCTGCAGGCCGGGACGAGCCTGCCGGTCAGGCACTGGATCGTCGCCCTCGAAGCCCGTCTCCGGTGAATCCGTCATAATGGCGCCCGCTTCCCGGGGGAGCGCGAGATGAAGATATTGGTGGTCGAGGACGACACGGTGCTGGCGGCGGCGCTGACGCGGGCGCTCAGCCAGGCCGCGTACACCGTCGACCTCGTCGAGGACGGCGAGGAAGCCAACCGCGTGCTCGACGCCAACACCTACGATCTCGTCGTGCTCGACATCGCGCTCCCCAAGCTCGACGGCATGGCCGTGCTTCGGCGGCTGCGCGACCGTCGCTCTCACGTTCCCGTCCTCATCCTCACCGCGCGTGACACGCTGGAGGACCGGGTCGCAGGTCTCGACCTGGGAGCCGACGACTACCTGACCAAGCCTTTCGACCTTCCCGAGTTCGAGGCGCGGGTGCGCGCGCAGATACGGCGTGGTCACTACAACGCGGGCACCAGCATGACGCACGGCGGGCTGCGCTTCGACACCGCCGGGCGGCGACTCTTCCACGACGACGAGCCGATCGAGCTGTCGGCGCGCGAGCTGGCGGTGATCGAGCTGCTGCTGTCGCGGCAGGGACGTGTGGTGAGCAAGGAGCAGATGATCGACCACTTGTTCGGCTTCGGCGACGACGTCGGCACGAACGCGATCGAGGTCTACGTCCATCGCGTGCGCAAGAAGCTCGAGCCCTTCGGCATCGATATCCGCACCGTGCGCGGCATGGGCTACCTGCTCGACAAGGCGGCGAGCGACAAGGCTTCCCGACAAGGTCAATGACCGGACCCAAGGCCACTCTGCGCAGGAAGCTGCTGCGCTGGCTGCTGATCCCGCTGTCGCTGCTGTTCCTCGTCGACGCCGCCGGGAGCTGGTTCATCGCCGCGCGCCTGTCGGGCCGCGTCTACGACAACGAGCTGATGGAGATCGCCCGCGAGCTCGCGCTGCACGTGAAGCGCTCGGGGGCGAAGCTCACCTGGGACCTCGAGAGCGACGCCGAGCGTACGCTGCTGCTCGACCAGTACGACAAGGTCTACTACTCGGTGCACGGCCCCGCCGGGCAGGTCGTTGCCGGAGACGCCGCCCTCGACGGGCCGGCCGCGGCCCCGGCGGGCGCGTCGGACTTCTACGACAGTGAGCTGCACGGGGAGCCGGTCCGCGTGGCGCTCCTGCGCACCGGCGACGGCGCGGGGGCGCCGGTCCCGCAGGCGACGGTGGAGGTGGCCGAGACGCTGACGAAGCGACGCGCGCTGGCGGAGGAGATCTTCATCGACGTGACCCTCCCGCAGCTGCTCCTCATTCTCATCGCGGGCGCTCTGGTGTGGATGGGCGTGGCGCGCGGCCTCTCGCCGCTGAGCCACCTGCGGCAGGCCGTGGCGGCGCGGTCGCACCTGGACCTGAGCCCCGTCGCGCCGCTGGCCGACGTGCCGGGCGAGGTCCACCCGCTCCTGCAGGCGATCAACGACCTCATGGCACGCCTGGACGAAGTGCTCACGTTCCAGAACCGCTTCATTGCCGATGCCGCACACCAGTTGCGTACGCCGGTCGCGGGCTTGAAGGCGCATATCGAGGTCGCGCTGCGCGAGGACGATCCGGCGCAGACGCGGCAGGCGCTCGCGCACCTGTACACGGCGGTCGAGCGAATGTCGCGCCTGGTGTCGCAGCTCCTGTCGCTCGCGCGCAACGAGCCCAGCGGGGTGAAGAAGCTTGAGCTCGCGCCGCTCGACCTGAGCCGGCTGGTGTTCGAAACGACGATGGAATGGGTGCCCGAGGCGTACAAGAAGGACATCGACCTGGGATTCGAGGGCGCCGAGCCGCACGTCACGATCAAAGGCGACGCGCTGCGCCTGACCGAGCTCGTCAACAACCTGCTCGACAACGCGATCCGCTACAGCCGGCGGGGTGGAAGGGTCACGGTGAGGGTCCTGCCGCATCCCCGGCCGGGCGTGTCGATCAGCGACGATGGGCCGAGCATCCCCGTCGAGGAGCGGCAGCGCGTCTTCGAGCGCTTCCATCGGCTGCTCGGCAGCCACGCCGACGGCAGCGGCCTCGGACTGGCGATCGTGCGCGAGATTGCGACGCTCCACCACGCGGAGATCACTCTTGACGACGACACCGACGGCGTGGGCAACACGTTCACGGTGGCATTCCCCGACCCGCAAGCGACGTAAGCCTGGCGAAAGTTTCGAGTAAGCCCCGCGTAATCCTGCAGACAGGCCGGCGTAACGCCGACGACAGAAGGCGGTAAGTCTGCGCCGGTAACTTGATCGCTCCGACAACCTCAAAAACGGAGCAAGGGATGCTGGCCTACCTCACCGACCCAGAGATGTGGACGGCGCTGGTCAAGATCGCGATCATCAACGTCGTCCTGAGCGGCGACAACGCCGTCGTGATCGCGCTCGCCTGCCGCTCTCTCGACCCGAAGGACCAGAAAAAGGCCTTCATCATCGGCACGGCCGGCATCGTCATCCTGATGACGCTGCTGACCATATTCGCCGCAGCGCTGATGACGGTGCCCTATCTTCAGCTGATCGGAAGCATCCTGCTCCTGTGGATCGGAATCAAGCTGCTGCTTCCCGAGGAGGGCGACGAGGATCTCAAGGGCTCGAGCAATTTCTGGGAGGCGGTGAGGACCATCATCATCGCCGACATCGTCATGAGCCTCGACAACGTGCTCGGAATGGCCGGCGCCGCCAAGGGCCATTACGGCATGCTGTTCCTCGGCCTGCTCATCACCATGCCGCTGATCCTGTTCGGCAGCGCGATGCTGATGAAGTTGATGGGGCGCTTCCCGGTGTTCGTCACCATCGGCGCGGCGCTGATCGGATACGTCGCCGGCGAAATGGTGATCGGCGACCACGCGACGCACGGATACGTCGAGGCGCACCTCGCGTTCCTGGACAAGTACTTCGTCGCGGCGCTGGGGGGAGCGCTGATCGTGGTGGTCGCGGGCAGGGTGCTCGGCAAGCAGAAGCTTCTCGCCACGAACGGGGGCTCGAGCGCGCCCGCCAGGCAGTCCTGATCTGATCCCATTGGAGCAGCCATGAAACACATCCTCGTTCCGATAGGCACGTACGACGACCCCCGGTGGGCGGCCGAGCAGGCGATAACGCGCTACCGCAGGGATCCGGCGCACATTCACCTGCTCAACGTGCAGCGTCCGCTTCCGCAGCACGTGTCGCGCTTCTTCGGCGGCGGGGACCTGCGCAACTTCCATCGCGACGAGGGCATGAAGGTGCTCGAGCCCGTGATCCGAATGCTCGACGAGGCCGGCGTGCCGCATCGCGACCACGTAAGGGTCGGCAATCCGGCCAAGACCATCGTGGAGTTCTCGGAACGCAACCAGTGCGCCGAGGTCGTGCTGCAGAATCAGTCGGACAGCCTGCTCGCGATCTTCGGCCTGGGCTCGATCGGCAGCCAGGTGCGCCACCTGATGGAGGCGAACGCCGCCGCGGCCCGCGCCTCGGAGGCATCCGGCACCACCTGAGCGCGGCCGCCCGCCCGGCCTGATACGCGCCCCGCCCGCAAGGGCAGGGTATCCTTGCGCCAGGAGGTCCCCCTGGCGCGGCAGATCGACAATCTTCCGGAACGTCCCGCCAACCGCGACGTCAGGCAGCTCGCGCGCGTGCTGCGCTTCGTGTGGCCGTACCGCGCGCGCATGGCGGTCGCGGGCGTCGCGCTCGTCGTCGCCGCGGGGTGCGTCCTCGTTCTCGGCCAGGGGCTCAAGCGCGTCATCGACGCGGGCTTCTCGCACGCGGACGCGGCGTCGCTCGACACCGCGCTCTTCGCGCTGCTCGCGATCGTCTGCGTCCTGGCCGCGGCTACGTACACGCGCTTCTACTCGGTGTCCTGGATCGGCGAGCGCGTATCGGCCGACATACGGCGCGCGGTGTTCTCGCACCTGCTCGAGCAGTCGCCCGGGTTCTTCGAGACCATGCGCACCGGCGAGGTCATCTCGCGCCTCACCAGCGACACGGCGCTGCTCGAGCTGGTGATCGGGTCGTCGTTCTCGTTCGCGCTGAGGAACGCGCTCATCATGCTCGGCGCGCTGGTGATGCTCGTGATCACCAGCCCCAAGCTCACCGCGCTCGTGGTGCTCGGCGTCCCGCTGGTGATCGCGCCGATCCTGCTCTTCGGCCGGCGCGTGCGCAGGCTCTCGCGCGCGAGCCAGGACCGCATCGCCGACGTGAGCACGCACATCGACGAGTCGCTGCACGAGATCCGCACGGTGCAGTCCTACGGGCACGAGGAGCGCGACCGCGAGCAGTTCGGCGCGCAGGTCGAAGCCGCCTTCGCGACGGCGACGCGGCGCATCGGCCAGCGCGCCCTGCTCATCGCGCTGGTGATGCTGCTCGCCTTCGGGGCGGTGGGCGTGATCCTGTGGATCGGCGGGCACGACGTGCTCGCCGGGCGCATCTCGGCGGGCGAGCTCTCGGCCTTCGTGTTCTACGCGGTGCTGGTCGCGGGCGCGGTCGGCGCGGTCTCGGAGATGATCGGCGACCTGCAGCGCGCCGCGGGCGCGACCGAGCGGCTGATGGAGCTGCTCGCCTCCGAGCCCTCGATCCGCGCGCCGTCGAGCCCTCGCGCTTTGCCGGAGCCGCCGCGCGGCGAGCTGCGCTTCGATCGCGTCACGTTCCGCTACCCCTCGCGGCCGGACTCGGCCGCGCTCTCGGACTTCTCGCTGTCGGTGTCGCGCGGCGAGAAGGTCGCCCTGGTCGGGCCTTCGGGCGCCGGCAAGTCGACCGTATTCCAGCTGCTGCTGCGCTACTACGACCCGACCTCCGGCGGCATCACGCTCGACGGCGTGGAGCTCGCGGGCGCCGACCCGCGCGCCGTGCGCTCGCGCATCGCGCTCGTCCCGCAGGAGCCGGTGATCTTCGCGGCGAGCGTCGCGGAGAACGTGCGCTACGGCAGGCCGCAGGCGAGCGACGCCGAGGTGGCGGCCGCGTGCGAGGCGGCGTACGCCACTGAATTCATCGAGCGGCTCCCGGAGGGCATGAACTCCTATCTAGGGGAGCGCGGGGTGCGGCTCTCGGGCGGCCAGCGCCAGCGCCTGTCGATCGCCCGCGCGCTTCTCGCCGACCGCGCGGTGCTGCTACTCGACGAGGCGACGAGCTCGCTCGACGCGGAGAGCGAGAGCACCGTGCAGCGGGCGCTCGAGCACCTGATGCGGGGGCGCACGACGCTCATCGTCGCGCACCGGCTCGCGACGGTGAAGAACGCCGACCGCATCGTGGTCATGGACCAGGGGCGCGTGATCGCCGTGGGGTCGCACGCGGAGCTCGTGCGCGAACAGGGGCTGTACGCGCGGCTCGCTTCGCTTCAGTTCCTCGGCGATCTCTCGACGGTGCCGTGAGGATCCTGCTCGCCCTGTGCCTGGCGGCGGCGCTTCCCGCGCACGCCGACTCGCTGCGCATCGGCTCCAAGCGCTTCACCGAGTCCTACGTCCTCGGCGAGGTCCTCAGGCAGAGGGCCGATGGAAAGGCCGCGGTCGAGTACCGCCCGGGGATGGGCAACACCGGGATCCTCTACGCCGCGCTCGTTTCCGGATCGATCGACCTCTACCCGGAGTACACCGGGACCATAGCGCGCGAGATCCTGAAGGTCGAGGGCAACCCGAGCCTGGAGGACATGAACCGCGCGCTCGAGTCGCAGGGCCTCGCAGTCGGTGTCAGGCTCGGCTTCAGCGACAGCTACGCGCTCGCCATGCGCGAGGACCGCGCGGCGGCGCTCGGCATCCGCTCGCTCTCGGATCTCGCGCGCCACCCGGGGCTGAAGCTCGGCCTGTCGCAGGAATTCATCGGCCGCGCCGACGGCTGGCCGGGGCTGAAAGCGGCGTACAAGCTTCCCTACGGCACGCCCTCGGGCCTCGACCACGGCCTCGCCTACGAGGCGATCGCCGGCGGCCGGATCGACGTGATGGACATCTACACGACCGACGCCAAGATCGAGCGCTACGCCTTGCGCGTGCTCGAGGACGATCGCGGCTTCTTTCCGCGCTACGACGCGGTGCTGTTCTACCGGCCCGACGTGCCCGGGCGCTTCCCCGGCGCCTGGCGCGCGCTGCAGTCCCTCGAGGGACGGATCGACGAGCGGACGATGATCCGCATGAACGCCGCCGCCGAGCTCGAGGGGAAGAGCTTCGCGCAGGCCGCCGCCTTGCTGGTCGGTGGTGCGCAAGGAGAGGCAAGTGCGAAGCGGAGTTTCCTCGACGCGCTCTTCGGTCCCGATTTCTGGCGGCTCACCGGCGAGCACCTGCTGCTCGTGTTCGCGTCGCTCGCGGTGAGCATCGTGGTCGGACTTCCGCTCGGCGTGCTCGCGGCGAAGGTGCCGAGGACGGGAGCGATCATCTTCGCGATCGTCGGCGCCGTGCAGACGATCCCCTCGCTCGCGCTGCTCGCCTTCCTGATTGCGATCGTGGGAACGATCGGCGTGCTGCCGGCGCTGATCGCGCTCTTTCTCTACGCGCTGCTGCCGATCGTGCGCAATACGTGCACCGGGCTCGTTGGAATACCGCGCGGGATGAGACAAGCGGCCATGGCGCTTGGCCTCTCCACCCGCGACCGGATGCTGCTGATCGAAATGCCGCTCGCGCTGCCGTCCATCCTCGCCGGCATCAATACCTCGGCCGTCATCAACGTCGGCACCGCGACCATCGCCGCGTTCATTGGCGCGGGCGGCTACGGCGAGCGCATCGCCTCGGGCCTGGCGCTCAACGACAACACGACCCTGCTCGGCGGCGCGATACCTGCTGCGGCGCTCGCCCTCATCGTCCAAGGCGCGTTCCTGCTCTTCGAGCGGCGGGTCGACTGGATCGCGCCGGGCCGTACCCCGTAGCGATCCGCCCGCGCGCGCGCCTCCGGGGCGCTTCCGCACCGTGGTGTGAAGCATCGGCGCGAGCGCTAGAATCCCGAGCATGCGAGAGGAGAAGCATGAGCAAGGTATTCGTCAACATTGGACTTAGCCTCGATGGCTACATGGCGCCGGAAGGAATGACCATGGAGAATTGGGACAAGCCTGGGTACAAGAGCTGGGGCGCTAAGTGGGGTGCGCTGATGGCCTGGATCCTCAATCAACAGTACTTCCGCGAGAACCTCAAGCTCGGACCAGGGGGAGAGACCGGCCCGGTCAATGAGCTGCTTCGCAGCACCACGGAGCGTATCGGTGCCAACATCATGGGCAAGCGAATGTTCGACCAAGGCGAGCGCGCCTGGCCAGAGGAGGCTCCGTTTCACACGCCGGTATACGTTCTTACCCATGAGAAGCGCGAACCCTGGGCGCGGCCCGGTGGGACGACCTTTTACTTCATCAATGACGGGCCCGAGCGTGCCCTAGAGCTGGCTCGGGAATCCGCGGGCAGCCACGATATTCGCATCGCGGGTGGAGCGGATGTGATCCAGCAGTACCTGAACATGGGTGTCGTGAACGAGCTTGAGATCGCCCTGGCGCCCGTGCTGTTCGGCGGCGGGCGGCGTCTCTTCGAGAACCTGCGCGAGCCCGGGCCGCAGTTTCGCATTGACAAGGTTCTCGATAGTGCAGCTGCCACACACTTGCGCTATGTGCGTCAGTGAGAGCGGCCTAGCAACCGGTTGCAGCGGACAGTCCGCCGCGCGGCCCGCCGCTGAACCGGAGCGTTAGGCATCACCAGATGACAGACGCACACGCGACATTTGCCGAGTTGCGATCCTTGGTGTCTCGGCTGCCGGGCGTATCCGTCGCTGCAACGGATATGTCACCGGGTAGTTTCTCGATAACGCTGTCTATCGTAGAACTCAAGTCCATGGGCCCAGTGGCGTACTGCGCGGCGGGTGCAAGCATTCCAGTTGAAGTGTGGAGCGGTGCGCCGCAAGGAAGGGTCGAAGAGCGCTCCAATCCGAAGCACCTTCGTTTTTTCCTACGCTCCTTAGTCGCTCATGGCGGGCGTGAAGAAGCACTCGCTCGCTTTGCGACGTTTGGTAACTTCCTCGTATGGCATCTTCATGCGGTCGGATCAATTCCAACCGCAGAAGCAAATCGACTTTTAACACTATGGAACGGCAGACATGTGGCCGCCTGACAGCGCGGTCGACTCGGAGCCTCTGAAGCAACGCTCCTTGTGGCGTGCTTCATCTGGTCGGCCCGCTGGCCAACGTTGGATTGCGCCATAGAATCAAGATGAAGCTCTACATCACGCCCGGCTCTCCCTACGCGCGCATGGCGAGGATCGTGGTCCTGGAGAAGGGCCTGGAGGGACAGGTCGAGATGATCCGCGCCAAAACACGCGTTGCGGACAGCCCTTACTACGGCGTCAATCCGTCGGGCCGCGTCCCGTATCTGGTGCGCGAAGACGGCGTCGGAATGGAGGAGTCCGCTCTCATATGCGCATACCTCGATCATTTCGACGGCAGGCCGGCATTCCAGTTGCCCGCCGACGCCCAGTCGTGGGAAGGGCGTCGCCTGGAGGCTTTGGCGAGAAGCCTGTTGGACGGTCTCTCGGTCTGGGGTCGCGAGATTCTGCGGCCGGAAGACGAGCGCTCACCCACCGTGATTCGGCACGAAAAAGACCGCGCGCGACGGATGGCCGACGTGTGGGAAGCGGAAATCGGCCATCCGTTGATGCAGGGCGCGCTCAACATGATCCAGATCACCCTCGGATGCGCGCTCGGCCTCGAAGCGCGCAACCCGGATTTTCAATGGCGTCCCGGACGCTCGAAGCTGTCCGGCTGGTTCGACCGGGTCGCCGCGAGGCCGTCGTTCGCGGCGACCGCGCCGCCGGGCGGATAGCACGGTCGGCCGCTGCTGCTACGGAGCCGGGACCGCGACACGGTTCGCAGGGACGACCTGCGGCTGGTAGCTGAAGACTTCCCGGCTGCGGGAATCCACGACCACCTTGAGCCAGTTCACGTCGTTGGTGCCGTTGCCCTGGTTGTCGCCGTAGGTCTCGACGCGGGTGAAGTTCTCCAGGCGCCGGCCGGCGGAATCCTGGAAAGGCTTGTCGACCCGGAAGTAGTGCGAGTCGCCGTGCACGTAGGCGACCGGCTTCCTGAACGCGATCACCTCGGTGCGCAGGGCGAGCAGGAATTCCTGGAAGCCGTCGGGCAGTCCGTCGGTCTCGGCAAGCGTCTTCGGGTCGCGCAGCGGCGCCCGCGTGCCGTCGGACAGGTCCCAGCCCGGATTGGCCTGCGAGACGAGCATGACCGCCGCCGAGCCGCGCGCGGTCGCCTCCTGGAACGTTTCCCTCATCCACGCGATGACCGCCTGGTTGCGCGCGACATACTCGGCCGGATCGGGCGCGGTGTCGCACAGGTTGTTGCACGAGCCCTGGATGTTGAGCGTGGCGTAGGTCACCCCGCCGCGGTGCCAGCGCCGGTTCTCGAGGCAGGGCGTCGGGCCGTTCACGCCCAGGCACAGCGGCGCCGTCTGCACCTCGAGGCGCATCTTCTTCTTCCCGAGCGAGAAAGGCGTGGAGAAGAACAGCGCTCGCTCGTGGTCGAGGCGCTCGCGCGACGAGAACCCGCCGTTGGCGGGCCGGTCGCAGTCGGTCCAGTCGTTGTCGCCGGGGGTCAAGATGGCCGGGGCGTGGATGGAATTGAAGAAGCCGAGCGCCTGGACGTAGAGCGCGTCGCTGCAAATGGTCGGAGTGACCGATCCCGGTGTGCCGTTGCCGGCCTTGAGGTCTCCGTCGTGAACGGTGAACGCGAGCGCGTGGCGGTTCATGTCGGCGATCAGGTTGGGCACGCCCACCTGGGCCTGCAGGTCCGAGTACGGCAGATCCCCCCACAAGCCGATGGCGTAGCTGCCGCCGTCGTCGCGATCGCGGTCGTCGTCGCGCTCCGCCCACGCGTTGGCGGCGATGACGCCGGCGATGACGAGGCCGGCGGTCGACAAAAGCGTGCTCTTCTTCATTGCGTGTCTCCTTGGCAGGTTGGAAATCGCGGGCGAGCGCCCGCCTGCGGGAGGCTACGCAGAGCCGATTGCGGGAATATGTCAGCCGAACGCTTCGAGCTTCCTTCCGCCGGCGGTCACGGACTTCGCGTCGATCAGGGTGAACGCGATGACGCACGGCGTCTCGCCGCGGTTGATCCAGTTGTGCACCGTGCCGCGCTGGACGAGGACGTCGCCCGCCTTGAGGTGCACCTCGCTGCCCTTCTCCAGTTCCATGTCGATCTCGCCGGAGATCACCACGGCGTAGTCGATCGAGTCGGTGCGGTGCACGCGCGGCGAGACCCCGGGGGAGAACTCGACCACGCGGAAGACCGTTCCGCCGGGCAGGGTGGTTCCCGTCTTCTTCAGGGCCGCGTCGGCGTCACCCGAGTTGTCGGCGGGGATCGTGTCGGTGGTCCAGACGACGCAGGCGGATGCGCCCGACCGGCTCGAGATGACGTTCTTCGAGACCTCGTCGATTTTCACGACAGCGCGCCCGCTCGCGTCGTGCCCGGTTACCACTCGCCGCACCTTGACGGTCATGACCGCTCCTTGAAATCGGGTTGAGCCGATTATACGAGGCCGTGTATCATCGGGCTTCGCTTCGGCCGGCGCGGCCGCACAGCAGAAGAAAGATAGAGCGCCCGAGAAAATCCATGAATATCGGCATACCCGCGGAAACCCGTGCGGGCGAAACGCGCGTTGCCGCGACGCCCGAGACGGTCAAGAAGTTCGCCGCGAAGAACACGGTGAAGGTCCAGGCTGGCGCCGGCGCCGGAGCGAGCTATCCCGACAGCGAATACCAGGCCGCGGGCGCGAAGCTGGTCGGCTCGGCCGCCGAGGCGTTCGACGCCGACATCGTGCTGAAGGTGCGCGCGCCGACCGGCGACGAATTGGGATTCCTCAAGTCCGGCTCGATTCTGGTCGGCCTTCTCGATCCTTACAACGCGAGCGCATTCGAGGGCATCGCGAAGCGCGGCGTCACCGGTTTCGCGATGGAGCTGCTGCCGCGTACCATCTCGCGCGGGCAGGCGATGGACGTGCTTTCCTCGCAGGCGAACATCGCCGGCTACAAGGCGGTGGTGCTCGCGGCGCAGGAGATCGGGCGCTTCTTTCCGATGCTGATGACCGCGGCTGGAACGGTGAAGGCGGCGCGCGTCCTGGTGCTCGGCGCAGGGGTCGCCGGGCTGCAGGCGATCGCGACCGCAAAGCGCCTCGGCGCCGTGATCGAGGCCTCCGACGTGCGGCCCGCGGTGAAGGAGCAGGTGGAGTCGCTCGGCGCCAAGTACGTCGACGTGCCGTTCCTCACCGACGAGGAGCGCGACATCGCCCAGGGAGCGGGGGGCTACGCGCGGCCGATGCCGGCGGACTGGATGCGCAGGCAGGGCGAGGCCGTGCACCAGCGCGCGACGCAGGCCGACGTGGTCATCACGACCGCGCTGATTCCCGGGCGTCCCGCGCCGAAGCTGATCAAGGAAAGCACCGTTAAGGCCATGAAGCCCGGCGCGGTGATCGTCGACCTCGCGGTGGAGCAGGGCGGCAACGTCGAGGGTATAGAGCGCGGCAAGATAGTAGTCAGGAACGGAGTGAAGCTGATCGGCCTCGACAATCTGCCGGCGACGGTGGCCACCGATGCCTCCGCCCTGTACGCGCGCAACCTCCTCAACATGGTCGGCCTGATGGTCGACCTCAAGACCGGCGAGGCGAAGATGGACCGCGCCGACGACATCATCAAGGGCACGCTTGCCTGCGAGGGCGGCAGCGTCGTCAAGAGAGCTTGAAATGACCGGAACCGTCGACCCGACCGTCGTCAACCTCGTCGTCTTCGTGCTCGCCGTGTTCGTCGGCTACCACGTGATCTGGAACGTGACCCCGGCGCTGCACACGCCGCTGATGAGCGTCACCAACGCGATCTCCTCGGTGATCATCGTCGGCGCCATCCTCGCGGCAGGCCCCTCGGAGATCGACTTCGGCTCGGCGATGGGGGCTGTCGCCGTGGCGCTCGCCTCGGTCAACGTCGCAGGCGGCTTCCTGGTCACGAAGCGCATGCTCGAGATGTTCAAGAAGAAGACACCGAAGGCCGAGAAGAAATGAGCGCCAACCTCGTCGCGCTCTGGTACCTCGCCGCCTCGGTCTGCTTCATCCTGGCGCTCAAGGGGCTTTCCTCGCCCGAGACTGCGCGCCGGGGCAACGCCTTCGGCATCGCCGGGATGACGATCGCCGTCGTCACCACGCTCGCCATCGTCGCCAAGGGGCGCCTCGACCTGATCCTCGTCGCGATGGCGATCGGGGGCACGATAGGCACGATCGTCTCGCGGCGCGTGCAGATGACCCAGATGCCGGAGCTCGTCGCCGCGATGCACTCGCTGGTCGGGATGGCGGCGGTGCTGATCGCGGTGGCCGTGGTCAACAACCCTGGCGCCTTCGGCGAGCACGATCCGCTGCCGCGCGGCAACCGCTTCGAGCTCTTCGTCGGGTCGTTCGTCGGCGCGATCACGTTCTCGGGCAGCGTGATCGCCTTCGGCAAGCTCGCGGGGCTGGGGAAGAAGTTCCGCCTGTTCTCGAGCGCGCCGGTCGTGTTCCGCGGCCAGCACGCGCTCAACCTCGCGCTCGCGATCGTGATGATCGGCTTCGGCTTCGCCTTCTTTCTTGCCCAGGGCAAGGCGTGGATGCCGTTTCTTGTGATGCTCGGGATCGCGTTCGTGCTCGGCGTTCTGATCATCATCCCGATCGGCGGCGCCGACATGCCGGTGGTGATCTCGATGCTCAACAGCTACTCGGGCTGGGCGGCGGCCGGAATCGGCTTCTCGCTCAACAACACCATGCTGATCATCGCGGGATCGCTCGTCGGCTCGTCGGGGGCGATCCTCTCCTACATCATGTGCAAGGCGATGAACCGCTCGTTCTTCAGCGTGATCCTGGGTGGATTCGGCGCGGCCGAGGGGTCGGCCGCCGCGGGCGGCGCGCAAAAGACGGTGAAGTCGGGCTCCGCCGAGGACGCCGCCTTCCTCCTCGCGAACGCGGAGTCCGTGGTCATCGTGCCCGGGTATGGGCTGGCGGTGGCGCGCGCCCAGCACGCCGTGAAGGAGATGGCGCAGAAGCTACTGGCCAAGGGCGTGAGCGTGCGCTACGCGATCCACCCGGTCGCGGGCCGCATGCCGGGACACATGAACGTGCTGCTCGCCGAGGCCGAGGTGCCCTACGACCAGGTGTTCGAGATGGAGGACATCAACGGCGAGCTCGGCACGGTCGACGTCGCGCTCATCCTCGGCGCGAACGACGTGGTGAATCCGCTCGCGCACGAGAAGGGCAGTCCGATCTACGGCATGCCGATCATCGAGGCCAACAAGGCGCGCACCGTGCTCGTCAACAAGCGCAGCATGGCCGCGGGCTACGCCGGCCTCGACAATCCGCTCTTCTACATGGACAAGACCATGATGGTCTTCGGCGACGCGAAGAAAGTCGTCGAGGACATGGTCAAGGCGCTCGAATGAGCTCCAAAGCGCGGGAGAACATCCTCGCGCGCATCCGCAAGGCGCAAGGTCGAGGCCTGAGCAGGCCCTCGCAGGCCGAGCTCGAGGCGGTCGAGTCCTATCTGCGCGCGCACCCGCGCGGCACGTTGCCGCAGATCGAGGCCGACCTGGTGGCGCGCTTTCGCGCCCGCGCGGAGGCGATGCAAAGCACGGTCGAGGAGGTCGCGACGGAACGCGACGTTCCCGCTGCGGTCGCGCGCTATCTGAAGTCGGCCAGCCTGCCGCTTGCGGGCTGCGTCTGGCCGCAGCTGGCGCACCTGGACTGGAAAGGGGCGGGGCTCGACCTGTACGCGCGCGAGGCGAACGGAGACGATGCGGTCGGAGTCACCGGCGCGTTCGCGGCGATCGCCGAGACCGGGACGCTCGTGCTCGCCTCGGGGCCGGACACGCCGGCGACCGCAAGCCTGCTTCCGGAGACGCACGTCGCGGTGCTGGGGGCAGGTCGGATCGTCGCCCACATGGAAGACGCATTCGCGCTCGCCCGCGAGGCCTTCGGCCAGCTGCCGCGCGCGATCAATTTCGTCTCCGGGCCGTCGCGCACCGCCGACATCGACCAGACCATCGTGCTCGGCGCGCACGGACCGTCGCGCGTTCACGTCATCCTGGTGCGCTAGGGGCCCTCACCACAGCCGCGCGGCTCCGCGCACGCCGCTCGCGTCGCCGTGCTTCGCCTTCACGAGCGGCGTCGCGACCGAATCGGAGTAGACGTAGCGCGCCCAGTGCGCGGGCACGCTGCGGTAGAGGCGCTCGGCGTTCGACAGGCCGCCGCCGAGGACGATCACGTCGGGGTCGAGAAGGTTGATGACGCTCGCGAGCGCCCGCCCGAGGCGCTCCTCGTAGCGCGCGAGCGCCGCCTCGCAGCCGGGGTCGCCGGCGGCGGCGCGCGCGATGATCTGCGCGGGCTCCAATGCGGGGCCCGTGGTGAGCTCCAGGTCGCGCGCGAGCCCGGGGCCGGAAAGAAAGGCCTCGATGTGACCTTCCCTGCCGCAGCCGCAGCGCGGGCCGGGCAGCTCGTCGGAGCGGATCCAAGGCAGGCTGTTGTGTCCCCATTCGCCGGCGATGGCGTTCGCGCCGTGGAGCACGCGGCCGCCGACGACCGTGCCGCCTCCTACGCCGGTGCCGAGAATGACGCCGAAGACGACGCCGGCGCCCGCCGCGGCGCCGTCGGCCGCCTCCGAAAGCGCGAAGCAGTTCGCGTCGTTGGCGAACCGGACCTCGCGGCCCAGGAGGCGCTCGAGGTCGGGCTTGAGCGGCATGCCGTTCAGCGCGCTCGCATAGGCTCTGCGGAGCCTGCCGTCGCCGGACACCGCGCCCGGCGTGCCGACGCCCACGGTACAGCGTGCGCCGACGGCCGCCTCGGCGGCGAGCACCGCGTCCGCCAGTGCGCGCAGCGCGTCGGGGTAAGCGCCGCGAGGCGCGTCGCCGCGGCGCCTGAACACCTCGGCGCCGGACTCGTCGAGGGCGGCGATCTCCATCTTGGTGCCGCCGATGTCCACGCCGATGCGGATCATGGCGGGCGAGCGTATCAGAACGCCTGGTCCCAGGAGATCGAGAGTCGCATCGCGGAATTGATCAGGCCCACCATGCTGTAGGTCTGGGGAAAATTGCCCCACAGCTCGCCGGTCGCCGGCTCGATGTGCTCGGAGAGCAGGCCGTGCTGGTTGCAGCGCGCGATGAGGCTCTCGAAGAGCGACCGCGCCTCCTGCACGCGTCCCAGCGATGCGAGGGCGTCGACGTACCAGAACGTGCACACGGCGAAAGCATTGTCGGGCACGCCGAAATCGTCTGGCTGGGTGTAGCGGAACACGAAGTCGCCGTGCTTCAGATCCTTCTCCACGGCGCGGACCGTGCCGGCGAAGCGCGGATCGTCCGGGCGCAGGAAGTCGAGCTCGTGCAGGAGCAGAAGGCTCGCGTCGAGTTGCTCGCCGCCGAACGTTGAAGCGAAGCTGGAGCGCTTCGCGTTCCAGGCCCGCTCGCAGATCGCGGCGTGCATCGCGTCGGCGCGCGAGCGCCAGTGTCGCGCCCGGTCCTCCAGCCCGATGCGCGCGGCGATCTTCGCCAGGCGGTCGCACGCCGCCCAGCACATCACGCTCGAGAAGGTGTGGACGTGCCGTGCGCCGCGCAGCTCCCACAGGCCGGCGTCGGGCTGATCGTAGAGCGCGGCGGCGCGCTCGCCCAGGCGCTCGAGCTGCCGGAACAGGGCCTGGTCGCTGCGCAGCGCGAGCCGCGCGTCGAAGAAAACGTGCGCCGCGGCGAGAACCGCCGCGCCGTACACGTCGTGCTGGTGCTGCGAATACGCCTGGTTGCCGATCCTGACGGGTCCCATTCCGCGGTAGCCGGGGAGCGAAGGCGCCTCGCTCTCGGCGATGCCCGCCTTGCCGGTCACCGAGTAGACCGGCTGCAGGTCCACGCCGTTCGTTCCGGCGGCGGTGTTGATGATGAAGTCGAGAAAGCGCTCCATCGTGCCGGTCGCGTTCAGGCGGTTGAGCGCGTTGACGACGAAGTAGGCGTCGCGCAGCCAGCAGTAGCGGTAGTCCCAATTGCGCCCGCTGCCCGCCGACTCGGGGATGGACGTCGTCACCGCCGCGACGATCGCGCCGGTGTCCTCGTAGGCGTTCAGCTTGAGCGTGATGGCCGCGCGGATGATCGGCTCCTGCCACTCGAAGGAGATGGCGAGGCCGCGCACCCAGTCGCGCCACCACGCCGCGGTCTCGTCGAGGAATCTCCGGAAGGCCTCCCCGGGCGAGACATGCAGGGTCTCGTCCGGGCCCAGTACGAGCGACACGGGCTCGCGGAGCACGACCGGTGTCTCCTCGAGGACCGCGGTGATCGAAAGGTCGGTCGTCAGCCGCAGGTCCATGTCGGGCATCACGTAGCGCACGTGGTTGCTTCCCCACGTGACGGAAGGCCGGCGCGCCCCGTAGTCGCACATCGGCCGCAGCCGCACGCGGATGCGCGGGCTGCCGGCGAGCGGGCGGATCTGGCGCATCAGCATGACCGGGTAGAAGAGGCGGCCGAATTGCTGGAAGCGGGGCGCGAAGTCGACGATCTCGACGCCGCCGCCGTGGCGGTCGTAGAGACGGGTGCGCAGGATCGGCGTGTGCGCGATGTAGGCCTGCTCGGAGCGCTCGAAGTCGGCGAGGTCGACCTCGAACAGGCCGCGGCGCTCCGGACCTTCCTCCGGGCGCAGCAGCGCGCAGAACGCAGGGTCGCTGTCGAAGCGCGGCAGGCAGGACCAGACGATGCGGGCTTGCGCGTCGACCAGCGCCGCGACGCTCGAGTTGCCGATCAGGGCGAGGTCCAGGCCGCTCACGCACCCTCCGCCGAACGCGAGACGAAGCCGGCGAGCCAGGTCCGCACGGCGGCGGCGTCGGCGAGCCGCCAGCGCGCGGTGGACTCGCCGCGTCCGACTTTCACCGAGTGACCGCCGAGGCGGTTGATCAGCTCGAAGCCGATCTCGTCGGTCAGGTCGTCGCCGACGAAGACCGGGGTTCGGCTGCGGAACGGCTCCTCTGCGAGGAATTCCGAGATCGCCACGCCCTTGTCCTTTCCCGCGGGCCTCAGCTCGACGACCATCTTGCCCAGCTGCACCTCGAACTCGCCGTCGAGCTCGCGCGCCAGGCCGCGCACCGCGTCCTGCGTCTGCTCGCCCAGCTCCGGCGCGGACCGGAAATGAAGGGCGAAGTTGAGGCCCTTGTCCTCGAGCACCAGCGCGGGGTGCCTCGCGGCGACCGCGGTCAGCCTGCGCCGCGCCGTCTCCAGCGCCGCGCGCGGGACCTCGCGCCTGTGCATTGTGCCGGAAAAGTCGCGGCGCTCGGCGCCGTGCTGGCCGGCGACGCAGAAGCCAGGACCGGTGAGCAGGCGGTCGATGTCCTCCACCGAGCGCCCGCTGATCAGCGCGAGCGCGCCTCCCGCCGCTCGGCCGAGGGACTTCAGCAGCTCGATCAGGTCGCCGTCGACGCGGATGAGGCCCGGGTGATCCGCGATGTCGAGGAGCGTTCCGTCGATGTCGAGGAAGAACGCGCACCGCTCCCGGAGCTCGGGAACGCGGTCGGGCTGCCCTTTCGGTGCGTGCATCGGGCCGTGGTCACACCGTACGCACCGCGAACGGCTTGCGCTCCCGGGTGCGCGAGAGCAGCCGGCCGCGCATGCGCATCTGGCCGGCGTCGATCAGCATGCGCCCGGCCCAGCGGTATACGTTGAAGTCCTGGACGAGGCCGCGCATGCTGCGCATGCGGTCGCGCTGCTCGGCGGGCGGCATGGTCAGCGCCGTGCGCAGGGCGGTGGCGCATTGGTCGATGTCGTAAGGATTGACGATCAGGGCCTCGGGCAGCTCGCGCGACGCTCCCGTGAACTGGCTGAGGATGAGGACGCCACGCTCGTCGTCGCGCGACGCGACGAATTCCTTGGCGACGAGGTTCATGCCGTCGTGCAGGCTGCTCACGAAGCACAGGTCCGACGCCCGGTAGTATTCGTACACGTCGTCGGGATCGTGATGCTCGACCCGCAGCAGTATCGGAGCGCGGCCCCGTCCGGCGAAGCGCTCGTTGATGCGCCGTGCGAGCGCCCGCACCTTCGCGTCGAAGTCCTGGTACTCGTCTATGATCGAGCGCGAGGGTGCTGCGACCTGCACGAACACGAACTTGCCGATCCACAGGGGATAGAGCTCCAGCAGGCGCTCGACCGCGAGGAAGCGCTCGAGGATCCCCTTGGTGTAGTCGAGCCGGTCCACGCCGACGCCGATGAGCACGTCCGGCGGCAGGCTGTTCTTCTCGCGCACCTCCGCCCGGCAGCGCTCGACCGGTTTCTCCATCGCCTTCGAGCTGAGCGGCCACTCGATCGAGATCGGGTAGCGGCGCACCGCGGTCTGGTCGCCGCCGTAGGAAACGGTGAAGTTCTCGCGGTCGATTCGCGCCTCGACGTAGCGGTCGACAGTGTCGATGAAGTTGTTGCAGTGGAACTGCGTGTGGAACCCGAGGATGCTGCTCCCGAGCAGGCCGTCGATCAGCTCCTGCCGCCAGGGGCAGATCCCGAAGGCCTCGGCGTTCGGCCAGGGAATGTGCCAGAACGAGATCACGGTGGCCGCCGGGATGCGCTCGCGGATCATGCGCGGCAGCAGCGCGAAATGATAGTCCTGGACGAGGACAATGGGGTCGTCGGTGCGGGCCTCGTGCACCACCGCGTCGGCGAAGCGGCGGTTCACCGTGACGTAGGCGTTCCAGTCCGAGGTGCGGAACACCGGCCGCGTGTGCGCGATGTGGCACAGCGGCCACAGTCCGCTGTTCGAGAAGCCGTAGTAGTACCCGGCTTCCTCCTCCTCCGACAGCCACACGCGCCGGATGCGGTAGGCGGGGCGGTCCGGGGGCACGCGGATATGGTCGGCCGCGTCCACGGTCTCGCGGTCGGCGCTGCCGCCGCCGTGCGCGATCCAGGTCCCCGAGCAGGCGCGCATCACCGGCTCGAGCGCCGTGACCACGCCGCTCGCGGGACGCTGCACCTCGATGTGCTTGTCGCGGTGAACATGGATGTAGGGCTCGCGGTTGGACACGATGAGGACTTCCTCGCCCTTCAAGTCGTTCCGAAGGATCGAGCGCAGGGTCTCGGCCGACCAGTCGATCTGCGCCTCGTCGCGCGCCCTGCGCTCGGACTCGAGCTCCCTCACGAGGGCGCGGATGTCCTGGGCGACCGGCTGGAGCTCGCGCGGGGGCACCTTCGTCTCGCCGAAGCCGAAGGTCTCGCCGCGGATCACCGCCTTCAGCCCCGCGACCCAGCCGCGCCAGCTCACTTCGGCGATTACCACGGTGACCAGCGAGATGATCGCGGCGAGCGCCGCGAACAGCCAGAAGATGTACTTCTTGGTGTCGTCGCTGCGCCGCTGCACGAAGCTCATGTCGTGCACCAGCACGAGGTGCCCGTAGGCCTGACCGTCGGCCTCGAGCTCATAGTCCCCGACGTGGACCGGCCCGCGGGCCAGGTTCAGCACGCGTCCCTCGAGGTCGGTGGTGCCGGCGTGCCGGCCCGTGCAGGCGATCGAGGTCGGGAAGGTGACCGTCTTGTACACGAGCCTGTTCTGCGTGTCGCAGAAGCCCACGGCGAACAGGCGCTCGTCCTGGATGAGCCGGTCGAAGTAGCGGATGATCTTCGGCCGAGAGCCTTCGCGCACGAGCTCGACCAGGGGATCCTGGATGGTCCGCGCAATGAGTTGGGTGCGGATGTCGAGGTCGCGCACGAACCACTGCAGCGTGAGCCTGTCGACCAGCGGCACCACCGCATAGGCAATTGCTGCGAGCGTAAGGGCGAGGGGCAGGATAAACCTGAGGGAAAGCCGCATGGTAGGCTCCTAGCGTCATCCGAAGTCCGCCCGCTTCGGGCAACACGCAGGCGCAAGTATACTTCGATCGTCCTCCGTCAAGGACGTTCCGCGAACTCAAGGCGCCCCGGGGAGGGGCGCAGACGTCTAGGGTCTTTGAACCCTAGCTATTGCCGGTTGAAGTCGAAATCGCTGCGGCGGTTTTCCGACCACGCCTGCTCGTCGTGCCCGAGTGCACGGGGTTTTTCCTTCCCGTAGCTCGTGGTGTCGATCTGCTTGCCCGGGACTCCCGCCAGCTCCAGGAATTTCCTTACAGCGTCCGCCCGCCGCTGTCCGAGTGCAAGGTTGTACTCCCTGCTCCCGCGCTCGTCGCAGTTGCCCTCCACCGTGACGCTGGCGTCGGGATGCTGCTTGAGATAGCTCGCCTGCGATTCGATCACCGGCTTGTATTCCGCCTTCATCGCAAAGCTGTCGAAGTCGTAGTAGATGCTGCGCTTGTCGATCGTAGCAGCCTGTCTCGCGCCAAGCGGACTTCCGGACTGGCTCTGGCCCCGGTTCGCGCCCGCCTGTGGCGGAGCGGCGGGTGAGACGCTCGAGGCTGCCGCCGGGGCGGCGGGCTCCGGCTTGCTGCTGGGTTCGCTTGCACAGGCGGATAGGAGCGCAACTACGGCCGCGCTAGCGGCCAGTTTGAAGGGCTTCATCATGTTCGACTCCTCTTTGGAAATCTGAAGGGATGAAAATCGGCGAGACGCCACGTGAGAAATGCTATTGTACAAGATATGTTTATGCAAACATAATATTTGGCATGTTCCGTCAACGGGAAGACTGTAAATGCGTTACTTGTGCCGCCGCATGGATGCCTCTCGAAGATGCAGGACTTGATGGTCCTCCTGGCCGTTGCTTCGATGGCCGTGGTTTCGGGGATGCTCGGAATCGGCGTCGCCTTCGCGGCGATTCCGATACTGAGCCTCAGCGGCCTGGATCTCGTGCACGAGGTCCAGCCGATCGCTCTCTTCCTGAACGGAGTCACCGCGCTGTGCTCGGCCATAGCCTTCGGACGGGCGGGTTACATCGACTTCGGGAAGAGCGCGCTGCTGGCCGGGGTCGCTACCATCTTCTCTCCCATCGGCGCCGTTGCGGCGCTGCACACCAGCGAGCCGGCGCTCTGGGGGTGCTACTTCGTTGCGGTAGCCGCGACCCTCTACTTCATGCAGGAAAGGCAAGCCCAAGCCGACAAGAGGCTGTCGTTCTCACACGTGCTTACGCTGGCCGCGCCCATCGCGGCGCTGAGCGGGCTGCTGGGCGTCGGCGCGGGATTCCTCCTGGTGCCGCTGATGGTCTTCGCGGGGTTCAGCACTCACCGCGCCGCGGCGATGAATTCAGTCGCCGTCGTTCCTGCGTCTTTCGCCTCGCTCATTCCGCACGCCGCGAGCGCCACGGTATCCGTTTCACTGGTGCTTCCGCTAGCGGCGTGCGCGGCGCTGGGCGCGCTGCTCGGAGGATTCCTTTCCAGCCGCGCGGTGTCCGAGAGGGCGCTGCGCCGGCTGTTCATTGCCGTCATGGTCGCGCTGGCCGCGTACAAGCTTGTTGCACTTGCCAACGGGCTGCATCTGGCCGGGGCCGCGAGTTCGTGCGCGCCCCCGGGGTTCGTCGTGGTGGACTTTCCGGCGCTGCCTTGCCCATGAACAAGGCGAAGCCGGAGCGGAATCGTCGACGCGGGAATGGGAGGCCGAGGTCCGGTGTCCCGGAAGACCTGCGCACGAAGCGCCTTGCCGTGCTCGGACAATTCAGGATGGTGATCAAGTCGATCAGGCGGCACTACGCGGAGGTCCAGAGACGGTCTGATATCAGCGGAGCTCATTTGTGGGCCCTGGCACACATCGCGCGGAATCCCGGCGCACGGGTAGGAGACGTGGCGAGAGCCCTTGCGATCCATCCTTCCACGGCTAGCAACCTGATTCGCAGTCTGGCTTCGAAGCGCATGGTCGTACAGAAGCGCAAGAGCCCGGATCGTCGCGCGGTCCAGCTCTACGCGGAGAAGCGGGGGACGGCTGCGCTGGCACGTGCGCCCCGACCGCTGATCGGAGTGCTGCAGCAGGGGCTTGCCGATCTGTCCGAAATCAGCATCGATGCCCTGCATCTCCACCTCGGGAAGCTCGTCGAGGTGATGGGAAACAAGGACGCCCGGGCCCGCGCTCAACCCATCTCGCAGATGTGATCGGGCGCAGGCTCTGCGTGCCGCTGATGCTAGAATCGCCGCGTTCTTCGAGGAGGAAGGGTCGATGCAGTCGTCCTACGCGAGCGCGGCGCTCGTCATCGCGCTTTTCTCGCCTTTACCGGCCAACGCCGCCGACGGGCCGGCGGTGCTCGGCGTCCCCGTCGATTTCGTACTGTTTGCCCTGACCCTCCTCGGCGTCGCGCTGTTCCACCGTCAGACGCTCTACGTCGCGCTCGCCGGCCTCGCCGTCATCACCCTGTACAAGCTCGGCTTCACCGGATTCAAGGAGGGGGCGGGATTATCCGGCCTCGCCGCGCACCTGCGCCACGAGTGGGTGATCCTCTCGAATCTGCTGTGCCTGCTTCTGGGCTTTGCCCTGCTGTCGCGGCACTTCGAGAAGACGCGCGTGCCCGCGGTCCTGCCGCGCTTCCTGCCGCACGACTGGAAGGGCGCTTTCATCATGCTCGTCATGGTGTTCGTTCTGTCCTCGTTCCTCGACAATATCGCCGCCGCGCTGATCGGGGGCGCGATGGCGCACACGCTGTTCCGAGGGAAAGTGCATATTGGCTACTTGGCGGCGATCGTCGCCGCGTCGAACGCGGGCGGCTCGGGCAGCGTGGTCGGCGACACGACCACGACCATGATGTGGATCGACGGCGTGAGCCCGATCGACGTCCTTCACGCCTACGTCGCGGCGACCGTCGCGCTAGTCGCGTGTGGAATTCCCGCGGCGATGCAGCAGCAGGCCTATTCGCCGATCCTGCGGCACGAGCACGAATACATCCGCATCGACTGGACCCGGCTGGGGATCGTGTTCTTCATACTGGTAGTGGCGATCGCGACCAACGTCATGATCAACGTGGAATACCCCGAGGTGTCGGACCATTTTCCCTTCATCGGCGTGTCGGTGGTGCTCGCGCTGCTGCTCACGGTGCGCCTGCGCCGTCCCGACTGGGAGGTCCTGCCCGAGAGCTTCAAGGGGAGCATGTTCCTCCTCTCGCTCGTACTCTCGGCCACGATGATGCCCGTGGAGAAGCTCCCCGGAGCGTCGTGGCAGACCGCGATGGGCCTCGGGTTCGTCTCGGCGGTGTTCGACAACATCCCGCTCACCGCGCTTGCGCTCAGGCAGGGCGGGTACGACTGGGGCTATCTCGCCTACGCCGTCGGGTTCGGCGGCTCGATGATCTGGTTCGGGTCCTCCGCGGGCGTCGCCCTGTCGAACATGTTTCCGGAGGCAAAATCGGTGGGGGCGTGGCTCCGACATGGATGGCACGTCACGCTGGCCTTCGTCGCGGGCTTCTTCGTGCTTCTTTTCGTGATGGGCTGGCATCCCAACGCCCCGCACAAGGGCGCGCCCCAGGCAGCATCTTCGGATGACCTTGCCATGGTCGTCGCGAGAGCATAGGATTCACCGGCTCGACGTCCAGCCCTCAGGGGGCATTCCGGCCTGCGCGACGTTCCGATCGCGCCGGGACGAAACAATCGCGGAATGCGCTGAACGAGAGTTCAACCGTCACCAATAGGAGAGCCTGATGAGGAGCCAAGACACCAAGAAACCCGCCGGCCCGTCACGCCGGAAATTCCTGACTACCGCAGCCGCCGGCGCGGGCGCCGTAACCCTGGTCGGGGCACCTTTCATCCGCACTGCGGCGGCGGCGACGACCACCTGGAAAGTGCAGACCTCCTGGCCTGCCGGAGTGGGCCTGGCCACGTTCAAGGAATGGTGCAATTCCATCAAGGAGAAGACCGGCGGCGAGCTGGAGTTCAAGCCCTACGCAGCAAAGGAGATCGTCGGGGACTTCGAGCTTCTCGACGGCGTGAAGAACGGCGTGCTCGAGGCGATGAACTCCTTCACGCTCTACTGGGCGGGCAAGGTCCCGGCGACGGCGTTCCTCAGCTCCTACCTGATGGGCCTGCGCTACCCGCACGAGTGGGACATCTTCTTCTACAGCAAGGGCGGGCTGCAGGCCGCGCGCGACGTGTTCGCCAAGCAGGGGCTGTACTACGTGAACCGCATCCACCACGGCCCGAACATCATCCATTCGAAGAAGCCGATCCGCACGATCGAGGACTTCAAGGGTCTGAAGCTGCGCGTGCCGGGCGGCATGATCGCGGAAGGCTTCGCCGCGGTCGGGGCGCGCACCACCCTGCTCCCCGGCGGCGAGGTGTTCTCCGCGCTCGAGAAGGGCACGGTGGACGCGGCCGACTATACCGGGCCGGCGGTGAACTGGGACCTCGGCTTCCAGCAGGTGACGAAATACATCTGGACCGGGCCGGTGGGCCTGGAATCGATCTACCAGCCCGTCGACCTGATGGACTTCTGTGTGCGCATGGACGTGTGGAACAAGCTCTCGCCGAAGATGAAGCAGTGGCTTGACGACGAGATCCAGGTGTATTCGAACATCCACTTCTCTGCGATCCAGAAGGCGGACATGGAGACCTGGCCCAAGTTCATCAAGGCCGGTACTAGCATAAACCGCATGCCCGCCGAGGACCTGCCCAAGTTCCAGCGCGTCGCCGTGCCGATCTGGTTCAAGTGGGCGAACAAGGACGCCGACGCCGCGAGGATCTTCAAGCTGCAGCTCGAGGTGATGGAGTCGCCGACCGTCGGCTACGTGACCCCCGACATGTACAAGGGGCTGAAGGTCAACGCCTGATGCGGGATTCCCGGCGGCTGGATGCCGCCGGGAAGGGTCGCTTTCTTGCGCGCGATGGGACCCGCCGCCCCGGGGCGGCGACCTTGCGTGCCCTCGGGAGGAAATCCGTCGCATGCCGCAGCTGAATTTCATCCTGCCCCACTGGATGTACTGGGGCGGGTTGCTCCTCTTTCCGCTCGTGGCGATGTACCTGGTCGCACGCCAGCGCCGCCATGGCGCTCCGCGCGAGCCGATCCTCTTCAACGCGTATCTTTTCTGGCTTACCGCCGGATTCGCCGGCGTCCACCGCTTCTACCTGAAGAGCTGGTGGGGGTTCGCCTTCGTGCCGCTGTTCCTGGCCGTCATCTACTGCAACACCCAGCTGCGCGACGTTCGCGATGACGTGTCGCGAACCTTCGCCGCGCTCGAGCAGGCGCAGACCGCTCTCGAGCAGGCCAAGCCCGACGATCCGCAAAAGCCGACGGCCGACGAGCAGAAAGCGCTCGAGCAGGCGCAGGCCGAGGTGAAGAAGGACGAAATCGACTACCAGGCGGCCAAGGCGGTATCGGACGGCTGGTCCGGCCGGGCGAGGGGCTTCGGTATCGCGCTCGCGGTCCTGCTTCTGATCGACGCCTTCCTGGTGCCTGGCATCGTGCGCAGGCTCCACGCCCGTGGCGATGAAGGCGTCGCTGTCGCCGCCGCCGCGCCGCACGCGCCACCGCCTCCGGAAGTCCACGAGCAGGGCACGGGCGAAGACCCGACCTTGGGGCTGCACACGCGCTTCACCGACGCGATCGAATGGGTGAACGTCAGGGCGGGCCAGTACGTGGCCTACTGGGCGGTGATCTCGGTCTTCGTCTACTACTACGAGGTGATCGCGCGCTTCGTGTTCAATTCCCCGACCAACTGGGTGCACGAGAGCATGTTCCTGATGTACGGCATGCAGTACATGATCTCGGGAGCGTACGCCTACCGCGAGGACCAGCACGTGCGCGTCGACGTATTGTACTCGAAGCTCTCGCCGCGCGGAAAAGCGATCGCGGACATCGTCTCGTCGGCGTTCTTCTTCACCTTCACCATCACGATGCTCTACACAGGGTGGAAGTTCGCGTGGGATTCGGTGCAGAACGCGGAAACATCGTTTGCCGAGTGGGGGATCCAGTACTGGCCGGTGAAGCTCACCATGCCGGTGGGGGCGGCGCTGATCGTCCTCCAGGGCGTCTCGAAGCTGATCAAGGACATCACGCTCGTGCGGCGGAAGGGAGCGTAGGCGATGGGACTCGAGATACCGATCGAATGGCTGAGCCTGCTCCTGTTCGGCTCGCTCGGGCTGCTGCTCATGCTCGGGCTGCCGATGGCGTTCTGCACCGGCAGCCTCGCGGCCATCTTCCTCTTCGTGTTCGGCACTCCGGCGATCCTCAACATGATGCCGGCGCGCATCTTCCCGTTCATGACCGACTACCAGCTCTCGGCCGTCCCGCTGTTCATCTTCATGGCGGCGATGCTCGAGAAGGCGGGGATCATCGAGGAGCTGTTCGACGTCATCTACAAGTGGCTGGGCGCGCTGCGCGGCGGGCTCGCCTCCGCGACGGTCCTCGCCTGCACGGTCCTCGCCGCGATGGTCGGCGTGGTCGGCGCGACCGAGGTCACCATGGGCATGATCGCCCTGCCGGCGATGCTCAGGCGCGAATACGACGCCAAGCTCGCCTGCGGCTCGCTGCTTGCGGGCGGCACGCTCGGCATACTCATCCCGCCGTCGGTGATGGCGATCGTCTACGCGGTGGTCGCTCAGCAGTCGCTCGGCGAGCTGCTGATCGGCTCGGTGTTCCCCGGGCTGCTGCTCTCGGGGATGTATATCGTCTACATCACCGTGCGCTGCTACTTCAACCCGAAGCTCGGACCGGCGCTGCCGCCGGAGGAGCGCGTCAGCTTCCGGGAGAAGCTGCGCCTGCTGCGAAACACCATCGCGCCGATCGGGCTCATTCTCCTGGTGCTCGGCGTGATCTTCTTCGGCATCGCGACGCCCGTCGAGGCGGCCGGGATCGGCACGTTCGGTGCGTTCGTCGTGTGCGCGCTGAACCGGCGGCTCAACTGGGTCAACATCCACGAGGCCGCGATCGCGACGCTCAAGGCCACGTCGATGGTCATGTGGATCTTCTTCGGCGCGACCATGTTCGTCGGCTTCTTCATCGTCAAAGGGGGCCAGGACTTCGTCGCCAGCTCAATCATCGGCACCGGGCTCCCGCCCTACGGCATCCTGGCGCTCATGATGGCGATCCTGTTCGTGCTCGGCATGTTCCTCGACTGGGTCGGCATCCTGCTGCTGACCGTGCCGATCTTCGTGCCGATCCTGGTGAAGCTCAGTTTCGACGGCGTGTTTGGCTTCTCGGGCGTGAAGCCCGACGACATCACGCTCTGGTACGGCGTGATCTTCATCGTCAACATGCAGATGGCGTTCTTGTCGCCGCCGTTCGGCTACTCGCTCTTCTACCTGAAAAGCGTGGCGCCGCCGCAGATCAGCATGGCGCTGATCTTCAAGTCGGCCGTGCCCTTCATCTGCCTGCAGGCAATCGGCAACGCGCTGTGCATTGTCTTTCCGCAGATCGTCCTGTACCTTCCGAGCAAGTTCTACGCTGGGCATTGAGCCTCGACGAGATCAGGGACCGAGCGTCGGACAGGTGGCCCTACTCGGGCGGCGCCTCGGCGCTGGCCCGAAGGGCCGAGCACGTCCACCAGCTGGTCGGCGCAGGCGGCGACCGATCGATTTCTTGTCGTAAATCAATTCTCGGTATGTCTTCCCGCTCGCAAGAGGAGACAGGGTCCGCTCGGCCTTGATTTCACCGGGGGTTGGGGATACGATTCGCGGGCTTTGGCGTCAGTATCCTGGAGGGCTGACGCCAGGAACAAAATACTCCTCGCGCCGTTCACCCGGGAGTCGGCCAACAAGAACAACGCGCAACGCCAGGACAACCACTATTCCAATGGAGGATCTTCCAATGAGCAAGGACCAACCGAAAAAGACTGAAGCGGCCTCGCGCCGCAAGTTCCTAGCGGGCGCTGCAGCGGCGACTGCAGGCGCTACGTTGGGCTTCCCGATGATCGCCAAGGGCCAGACCGGCCCGATCAGCTTCCGCTTCCAGTCGACCTGGCCCTCGAAGGACATCTTCCACGAGTACGCCCTGGACTTCGCCAAGATCATTAACGACATGACGGGCGGCGACCTCAAGATCGAAGTGCTCCCGGCCGGCGCAGTCGTCCCTGCGTTCGGCTTGATGGAAGCCGTGTCCAAGGGCACCCTGGACGGCGGCCACGGGGTTCTCGTCTATTCCTACGGCAAGAGCAACGCCCTCGCGCTGTGGGGCTCCGGCCCGGGCTACGGCATGGATGGGAACATGCTGCTCGCCTGGCATCATCGTGGCGGCGGCAAGGAGCTGCTCGAGAAGCTCTACGCGTCGATCGGCGGCAACGTGGTGTCTTTCCCGTATGGGCCGTTCTACACTCAGCCGCTCGGCTGGTTCAAGAAAGTGATGAGAGGCCCGCAGGACTTCAAGGGGCTCAAGTACCGCACGGTCGGTATCTCGATCGACGTGTTCACCGCAATGGGTGCCGCCGTTACTGCATTGCCCGGCGGGGAGATCGTGCCGGCCATCGACCGCGGGCTGATCGACGCGGCGGAGTTCAACAACACCTCCTCCGACCGTGCGCTCGGCTTCGCCGACGTGTCCAAGATCTGCATGCTGCAGAGCTACCACCAGAACGCGGAGCAGCTCGAGATCATCTTCAATAAGACCAAGTACGACGTGCTGCCCTCCAAGCTGAAGGCGATCATCGCCAACGGCGTCGATGCCGCCTCCGCACAGATGATGTGGAAGGCGATCGACCGCAATTCGCAGGACTACATCACGCTGCAGACGGTGGACAAAGTCCGGTTCTACAAGACCCCGGCCTCGATCCTGCGCGCCCAGCTCGATGCCTACGACGGCGCGATCGACAAGAAGATGTCGACGCCGTTCGTCAAGGAGATCACCGAGTCGCAGAAGAAATTCGCGGAGCGCGCGGTGAAGTGGGAGCAGGACGTCGTCGTCGACCGGCGCATGGCCTACGATCACTACTTCGGCAAGAAGGCCGCAAAGAAAGCCTGACGTATCGCTGACAAAGGCACCATCCGGGACGAACCCCCGGCTGGTGCCTCGTTTTTTGAAGACGCAATCCGGAGTCACGTTCCTCATGAACGCTCAAAAGATCGAGCGCCTGCTGCAGATCGCCGACCACGTCAGCACCTGGGCCGGGAAAGCATGTTCCTGGCTCATTATGCTGCTGATGTTCACGGTGTGCATCGAGGTGTTCAAGCGCTACATCCTCAACGCGCCTACGGCATGGATCTTCGACGCCACCAATATGATGTACGGCACGCTGTTCATGCTTTGCGGCGCCTACACGCTGGCGCAGGACGCACACGTGCGTGGCGACTTTCTCTACAGCTCTATGAAGCCGCGCACCCAGGCGACGCTCGACCTGATCTTGTACGTCGTTTTCTTCGTTCCCGGGGTGATCGCACTGATCTACGCTGGAACCGACTACGCCGCCTATTCGTGGCGCATCGGCGAGCACTCGAACGTCACGTCCAACGGCCCCGCCGTCTATCCGTTCAAGACGGTCATCCCGATCGCGGGGGTGCTGGTCATGATCCAGGGTCTCGCCGAGATCGCCCGCTGCGTGGTCTGCCTGAAGATGGGCGACTGGCCGGCGCGCCTCAAGGACGCCGAGGAGATCGACGTGGTCGAGCAGCAGCTCGCGCACAGCGAGTACGTGGACGAGGAGTCGCGCAAACGGGCCGTCGAGAGTGTGCATGAGATAGACGAGCAGGCGCACCAGCGCATCAAGGGAGGCCAGACATGAGCGATCCCGCGCTCGGCCTCACGATGCTCGCGCTCATCGTGATCGTGATCATGATGGGCTTCCCAACTGCGTTCACGCTGATGGGCCTGGGGATGTTCTTCGGCTTCATCGCGCTCCACGATCCTTCGCATCCTTTCCTCCAGAACCGCGTGTTCGACCTGATGGTCGAACGCACCTACGGTGCGATGAACAACGACACGCTGATCTCGATACCGCTGTTCGTGCTCATGGGCTACGTTATGGAGCGCGGCGCGCTGGTCGACAAGATGTTCTATTCGATCCAGCTCGCGTTCCGCCGGGTGCCGGCCTCGCTGGCGGTCGCGACGCTGATCGTGTGCACCTTCTGGGGCATCGCGAGCGGCCTCGTCGGCGCGGTGGTGGTGCTCATGGGCGTGATCGCGTTCAACCCGATGCTGAAGGCGGGCTACAACGTGAAGCTCGCCTCCGGAGTCATAACGGCCGGGGGCACGCTGGGCATTCTGATTCCGCCCTCGGTGATGATCATCGTCTATGCGGCGGTAGCGGGCCAGTCGGTCGTGAAGCTCTACGCCTCGGCGATGTTCCCGGGGTTCTTCCTGTCGTTCCTCTACTTGCTCTACATCGTGGGCTGGGCCCTGATCGACCCGAAGATCGCGCCCAGGCTCTCTGAGTCGGAGACCAAAGTGCCGGTCTCGGACTGGGTGCGTGCGATGCAGAAGGCTTATTCGTCGAAGATGCTGCTCGCGCTGCTCGCGGCGGTAGTCGCGCCGGCAAGGGCTCTCGTGATAGACGCCGGTGGCGGCAAGCGCCTCACGTACGGCGTGCTCTGGAAGAACCTCGGCGCCGCCCTGTTCCCCATGGTCCTGGCGGGGGTGACGCTGTGGGGTGTGTGGTGGTACGTCGTGATTCACCAGACCGCGGACGCGCGCGCCGCCGCCGGCCTCGACCAAGTGGTTGTCGTGAAGGCGCCGAGCGCCGCGGCGCCCAAGGCACCTCAGGCCGACTCGGACAAGCCGCAGGAGCTCGGCGACAAGGAAACCGGCACCGAATCCGAGGAATCCGTGGCCGACGAGTCGGAAGGGCCGGTAGAGGTGGGCGATCCCAGGTTGCTCGGCCAGGGACCAGCGGCGCCCGCGGAGGCCGGCCCGCCGCCTGAGTTCTACACCTGGTTCTGGATCGTGGTCGCGGTGACCGCGGCGCTCCTCGCTTGGTATTACTGGATCATGGAAGCGGAGCTGTTCGAGCTGCTCAAGCTACTGACGTCGTCGGTGATGCCGCTCGGTATCCTGACGATCGTCGTTCTCGCCGTGATCCTCTTCGGCATCACCACTGCCACCGAATCGGCGGCGGTCGGCGCAGCCGGCGCGTTCATCCTCGCCATCCAGGCGAAGTCGCTCAACTGGCAGCGGGTGAAGGAGTCCGTGTTTCTCACGGCGAAGACCACCGCCATGGTGTGCTGGCTGTTCATCGGATCGGCGCTGTTCTCCGGCGTGTTCGCGATCCTGGGCGGGCAGCAGCTGGTCGAGCAGTGGGTGCTGTCGTTCAACATGTCGCCGATCCAGTTCATGATCCTGTCGCAGGCGATCATCTTCGTACTCGGCTGGCCGCTCGAGTGGACCGAGATCATCGTCATCTTCGTCCCGATCTTCCTGCCGCTGCTGAAGCACTTCAACATCGATCCGATACTCTGGGGGACGCTCGTATTCGTCAACCTTCAGGCGGCGTTCCTGTCGCCGCCGGTCGCGATGTCGGCGTTCTATCTGAAAGGCGTCGCTCCCAAGCACGTTACGCTCAACCAGATCTTCGCCGGCATGATGCCTTACATGATCATCGTAATCGTGTGCATGGTCATCATGTACCTGTGGCCGGGCATGACGCTGTGGCTGCCGAACTATCTGTACGGCGGCGGCTAGGCGAATCAGGTTCAGGGCGGACGGCGCTGCCGCCGTCAATCGTTCGCGGAGACAAGGTGAGGCACAGGATCCTGGTGACGCGCGCTACCTTCGACGACGTGGTCGACAAGCTGCGCGAGCGCTTCGAGGTCGAGGACAATCAGAAGGACGACACGCCGTGGGGCGCCGACGAGCTCAAGCGACGCCTCGCCGACAAGGAGGGCGTGCTCCCCACCGGGAGCGACCGCATCGACGCCGCGGTCCTCGATGCGGCGCCGCGCCTGAAGGCCGTGTGCAACATCGCGGTCGGGCACAACAATATCGACCTCGCCGCGTGCAGCGAGCGCGGCATCGTCGCGACCAACACCCCCGGGGTGCTCGACGAGACCACCGCCGACACGACCTGGGCGCTGCTGATGGCGGCGGCGCGCCGCATCACTGAGGCCGAACGCTGGCTGCGCGCGGGCCACTGGAAGGGCTGGAAGAACGACCAGTTCCTGGGCGTCGACGTGCACCACGCCACCCTCGGCATCGTCGGCATGGGGCGGATCGGACAGGCGATCGCCCGGCGCGCGAAGGGTTTTTCGATGCGAGTGATCTATCACAACCGCAGTCGCCTTCCCGCCAAGGTGGAGCGCGCCACGGGCGCGAAGTACGTCAGCCTTGAGCGGCTCCTGCGTCAGTCGGATTTCGTCAGCCTCAACATGCCGTATTCGCCTTCGAGTCACCATCTCATCGGCGCGCGGCAGCTCGCCATGATGAAGCCGACCGCGGTCCTGGTGAACGCCGCCCGCGGCGGGGTGGTGGACGACGCCGCGCTGATCACGGCGCTGAGGGAAAAGCGGATCGCCGCGGCGGGCATCGACGTGTTCGAGGGCGAGCCCAACTTCAACCCGGGATTTCTCGGCCTCGACAACGTGGCCCTGGTGCCGCACATCGGAAGCGCCACGCGCGCGACGCGCGCGGCGATGGCCACACTGGCGGCAAGGAATCTGGCGGCGGCACTGTCCGGCAGGCGCCCCCCCAATCTCCTCAATCCCGAGGCCTGGGCCAAGCGGCGCCGCTAGGAGCCCCGATGTCTTCCGACGATCCGGCTGCCAAGCCGGCCCGGTCCGGCGGCCTGAGAGCTGCGGTCGAAGCGCTCGCCGAAGGCACGCTGACGGCGCGCGCTTTCTGTGAATCCTGCCTCGAGCGTGTTCGCGCCGACGAGGCGACGATCAGGGCCTGGGCGGTGCTCGACGAGGGCCGCGCCCGCGGCATCGCGGCGACGCGCGACGTCAGGGACGCGCACGGGTCGCTCCACGGGATCCCGGTGGGCGTGAAGGACATCTTCGACACCGACGACTTGCCCACCGAGATGGGCTCGCCCGTGTTCGTCGGCAACCGGCCCGCCAGGAACGCGCAACTCGTCGAGCGCATCGTCGCGAGCGGTGGCTACGCTTTCGGCAAGACCGCGACCGCGGAATTCGCTTTCATGCACCCGCCTGAGACGCGCAATCCCTGGAACCCGCGGCATACGCCGGGCGGCTCTTCCTCGGGGTCTGCCGCCGCGGTGGCGGCGGGGCACGTTCCCGTCGCGGTGGGGACGCAGACCAACGGCTCGGTGATACGGCCCGCCGCATTCTGCGGCGTCGTGGGCTTCAAGCCGACGCTGGACACGCTGTCCATCCAGGGCGCGCTGCCTTTCGCGGACACGCTGGACCAGGTCGGCGTGTTCGCGCGCTCGGTAGAGGACGCGGGCTACTTTACCGCCTGCCTCGCCGAGCCCGGGGCGTTCACCGCCGAGGTCGAGGCGCTGTCGCGCCCCCCGCGGATTGCCGTGCTCCTGCGCTTTCCGTGGAACGCGGCCGAGCGCGACGCCGCGGCGCAGCTGCAAGCGACCTTGCGCCGGCTCATCACCGCGGGGACCGAGGTGAATGAGCTTGACCTGCCCGAGGAGTTCGAAGACGCCAAACAGGTGCACCGGACGATCATGCTCTACGAAGGCGCGCGCGAGCACGCGTCCAGGCAGGCGGCGCACCGGCGCATCATGAGCGCCGAGCTGAACGCGGCGATCGACGAGGGCCTCGCGATGTCGCACGACGAGTACCGCGCGGCGCTCGCCAGGCGGGCCGCGCTGGCGGAGATGTCGCTCGATCTTTTCGCGGATTGCGACGCCGTCGCGTCGCTCCCCGCCCCCGGGGTCGCGCCCGGGCGGCTCGACACCACCGGCGACCCCAGCTTCTGCACGCTGTGGACGCTGGTCGGGTTTCCGGCGATCACGCTCCCTAGCGCCGTGGCCGAATCGGGCCTGCCCTACGGAATCCAGTTGGCCGGCGCCGCCCGCGAGGACGCGCGGCTCCTGCGCGTTGCGCGGTGGTGCGAGGCCGCGATCGGCTTCCAGCGAAGATCCCCCTAGAGCGTCCGGGAGTGCCGTTGGCGGCTGCGCGGCTTTTCGGCTACGCTACGCGCCTCCGGAGCCGCCCCGTGAAGAAGAGCAACTTTCCGACGCCGCAGGACGCGGAGGCCGCTTTCTACGAGGCGCTCGAGACGGGCGATCTCGAGGCCATGATGGAAGTGTGGGCCGAGGACGAGGAGATCGTCTGCGTGCATCCCGGAGGCCCGCGGCTCGCGGGGTTCGAGCAGGTGCGCGCCAGCTGGACGCAGATCCTCAGGTCGGGGCAGAAGCTCAAGGTGCACCTTTCCAACCAGGTAGTGCTGTCAAGCATGATGCTCGCGGTCCACAGCGTGCACGAGAACGTCCTGGTGCAGGGCGAATCGCGTCCGCGCGCGCCTATCGCCGCCACCAACGTATATCTGCGCACGGGAAGAGGCTGGAGAATGATCCTGCATCACGGATCGCCGGCCCCCGCCGAGGCGCGCGCGCCCGTCGAGTCGCCGAAAATCCTGCATTGACCCCTAGCAAGCCCTATCGAGCACCAGCGTGGCTGCCGGGCGGGCACGCTCAGACCCTTTACGGCGTTCTGTTCGCGCATTCGGCGATCGGCTGGACCAGGGAGCGCTGGAGCGCGCCAGACGGGGATTTCATCGACGTCGACCGCATTGCCGGACGCGCGGGCGCGCCGCTGGTGGTCCTTTTTCACGGCCTCGAGGGGAGCTCGGGCAGCCACTACGCCTGCGGCGTCGCCCGCGAGCTGCTGCGGCGCGGCTGGCGGGGCGCGGTTCCGCATTTTCGCGGTTGCTCCGGCGAGCCGAACAGCCTCCCTCGCGCCTACCACTCCGGCGACGCCGCGGAGATACGCTGGATCCTGCGGCGATTCGCTTCGGAGTCGGGCGGGCCCCTATTCGCGGCGGGCGTGTCCCTAGGGGGCAACGCCCTACTGAAATGGCTGGGCGAGGATGGCGAGGCGGACAGGGTTGTCGCCGCCGCCGCCGCGATATCGGCGCCCGTCGATCTCATGGCGGCGGGCGACGCGCTCGGGCGCGGCTTCAACCGGGTATACACGCGCGCGTTCCTCGCGACGATGAGGAGGAAGGCGGACGAGAAGCTCGCCCGCTTTCCGGGTCTTTTCGACGGCGCAGCGATGCGCCGCGCGCGCACCCTGCGCGACTTCGACGATGTGGTGACCGCGCCCCTGCACGGATTCCGCGACACCGACGACTACTGGACGCGCGCCAGCTCCAAGCCGCTGCTGCGGCACATCCGGGTGCCCACGCTCCTGCTGAACGCGCGAAACGACCCTTTTCTGCCGGAGGCGGCGCTGCCCGGGGCGCAGGAGGTGTCTCGCACGGTGCACCTCGAGTTTCCGGAAGAAGGCGGTCACGCCTCCTTCGTAAGCGGGGCGTTTCCCGGCAACATTGACTGGATGCCGCGCCGGGTCACGGCTTTCTTCGAGGAAACGATGGGATAATTTGTCCCGGAGGCCGGTCCGGAAATGAACATACCCCCGCAGGAAATCTTCAAGGCCTACGACATCCGCGGCGTCGTCGGCAAGTCGCTCACCGTCGAGGGGGTGCGGCAGATCGGCCAGGCGCTCGGCAGCGAGCTTCTCGACCGTACCAAAGGAGGGGGCGGGCGGGCCGAAATCGCGGTCGGCCGGGACGGGCGGCTCTCCGGGCCGGACCTCGCCGCTAGCCTGATGGAAGGCATCCGCGCGAGCGGCGTCGACGTCGCCGAGATCGGCATGGTCGCCACCCCGATGGCCTACTTTGCGGCGCACGAGCTGGGCTGCGGCAGCGCGGTCTCGGTGACCGGCAGCCACAACCCTCCGGAGTACAACGGGCTGAAGATGGTCCTCGCGGGAGCGACGCTCGCGGGCGAGGAGGTGCAGCGCCTGCGCGCGCGGATCGTCTCGGGCGAGCTCGCCCGCGGGAGCGGACGGCATCGCCGCGCGGACATCCGCGAGGCCTACCTCCGGCGGATCGCTTCGGACGTGCACCTGGCCCGCCCCATGAAGGTCGCGGTGGATTGCGGGAACGGCGTCGCCGGTGCCACGGCCGGCGAGCTGTATCGGCGCCTGGGCTGCGAAGTGCTCGAACTGTATTGCGAGGTAGACGGCCGTTTTCCCAACCATCACCCCGACCCCTCCCATCCCGAGAACCTCGAGGAGCTGATCGCGCTGGTGCGAAAGGAGCACGCCGAGATCGGAGTGGCCTTCGACGGCGACGGCGACCGCCTCGGCGTGGTGACCGCGAAGGGCGACATCATCTTCCCGGACCGGCAGCTGATGTTGTTCGCGAAGGACGTGCTCTCGCGCCAGGCAGGCGCCGAGATCATCTACGACATCAAGAGCACGCGCAATCTCGCTCCCTGGATCCGCAGCCACGGCGGCGTCCCCAGCCTCTGGAAAACCGGCCACTCGCTGATCAAGGCGAGAATGCGCGAGCGCGGCGCGGCGCTCGCCGGAGAAATGAGCGGCCACACCTTCTTCGTCGAGCGCTGGTACGGGTTCGACGACGCGCAGTACGCGGGGGCGCGCCTCCTGGAGATCCTGAGCAAGACGCCCGACGCCACGGCGACGCTCACTGCGCTGCCGGACTCGGTCAGCACGCCCGAGCTGCACCTGCAGTTGAGCGAAGGCGAGCCGCACCGGTTGATCGGCATCCTGCAGGAGAGTGCGGCCTTTCCCGGGGCGACCGAGGTGATCAAGCTCGACGGCCTGCGGGTCGAATACCCGGACGGGTTCGGGCTGGCGCGCGCGTCGAACACCACTCCGGTGATCGTGTTGCGCTTCGAGGCGGACAGCCAGACGGGCCTCGCCCGCATCGAGGCGGAGTTTCGCCGGGTGCTGCTGGCCGCGAAGCCCGACGCCAAGCTGCCGTTCTAGGCGAAATCCGCGGGGAACCGGTCCAGGCGATCGGTGAAGATTGCGTCCACGCCCCAGGAGAATAGCCGCCGCGCGGCATCAGCGTCGTTGACCGTGTAGCAGAGGAGGGCGAAGCCCGCCCTCTTCACCTCCGCGGCCTGCGCCTGCGTCAAGCGATCGCTGTTGCAGTGTACCGAGACACAGCCGAGCCGCGTGGCGGACTCGAGCCAACCGGGCTCGACGCCGTCGGTCAGGTAGCCGCGCTCGAGCTCCGGCGCAGCGGTGCAGGCCACCTCGAGAGAGACCTGGTGAAAGGACGAGAGCAGCGGCCCGGGCCAGACGCCGGACCACAACTCACGGGCGAGGTCGCATGCGGCTCGCGCCGTCTCGCGCTCGAATCCGGCGGCCGGCTTGATCTCGACGTTCGCCCAGAGTCCGAGTTCGACGCAGAGCCGTCCGGCGCGCTCGAAGGAGGGCACCGGCTCGTTGCGGTATTCGGGGCCGAACCACGCGCCGGCGTCCAGCGAGGCGAGCTCGGCGTACGGCGTCTCGGAGACGCTGCCACTGCCGCTCGTCGTGCGCTCCAGCGTTTCGTCGTGCATCAGCACCGGAACGCGGTCCGAGGAGAGCATGACGTCGAACTCGACGGCGCGAATCCCCGATTCCGCCGCCTTGCGGATTCCGGCGAGCGTATTCTCGGGGGCAAGCGTGCCGCCGCCGCGATGGCCGATGATGCGGGGATGGGGCCAGGCTCTCGGGCGCATGTGCCCGCATTATAGACAGCGGGTCGGCGAGAATCGCGCGGAAACGCAGGCAAAAAAAAACGGGGGAAGGGAGGGTTTCCCCCGTTTAGCCGCCGTTTGCTGGGCCGGCGGGCAACTCAAAGCGCCCGGCAGAATCCCGCCGCGCGCCTGTAAATTCAACTATGACAATATCATACCACTCCCGTTCCGGCGCGACAAGGTCGAGGACAGTCCCCGTCCCCCGAATTCACGGAGCACCGTGTGCACAATCTAACGAACTTGAAAAGCCGGGCCGCGCGCTTGTGACTTTTTCACGGATGCCGCCGGGATTGTTTTCGCGATGCTAGTATTCGCCAGTTCTGTCCCGCGAACCTCGCGCATGGGCAACGCCCGCTTCTCCCTGCTCCGGATATTGGCTGACGGCGAAGTTCACCCTGCAGACTTAGTCCGCCGCGCTCTCGAAGTGTCCGAGGCACGGATGCGCAAGCTCGTCGCGGATCTCGAAGCGCTCGGCGTGCGTGTGCTCGCGGAAGACTCGGGCCTCCGTCTCGAGCGTCCGGTCGATCTGTACGACGCAAAGTTCATTTCGGAGCAGGTGGACCGCGTGTTCCCCGACCTGCGAATTGAGTGCCTCGACGAGTGCAGGTCGACCAGCACCGTGCTTGCGGAGCGCGCCAGGGCGGGCGCTGCGCACGGCACCGTGCTCGCGTGCGAGCACCAGAGCGACGGCCGGGGCAGGCGCGGAAACAGCTGGTTCTCCACGGTCGGCGGCGGCATCACGTTCTCCATCCTGTGGCGATTTTCGCGCGGCGCAGGAGCGCTGACGGGCCTGAGTCTCGCCGTCGCCGTCGGAGCGGCGAAGGCGCTCGAGAGCCTCGGTGCGCGCGAAGTGGGCGTGAAATGGCCCAACGACCTGCTTTGCGGCGCAGGCAAACTCGGCGGCATACTCGTCGAGACCGCGGGCGAAGCGGCCGGGCCGGTCGCAGCCGTGGTCGGAGTCGGGGTGAACTACCGTCTGGACGGCGCGGCCCGTGAACGCATCGCGCGGCCGGTGACGGACATCGCGATGTGCTGCGACGAAATGCCCTCGCGCAGCGCGGCGCTCGCGCGGCTGGTGTCGCACGTGGCTTCCTCGCTCGAAGGCTTCTCGCGCGAGGGCTTCGCGGCGTTCCGGCTGGCGTGGCTTGAGCGCCATGCCTGGCAGGGCAGGCGGGTCGTGCTTTCCCAGGCCGATCGGAGCGTAGCCGAAGGACGTGTGGTCGGCATAGCGGATGACGGCTCGCTCGAGCTCGCCTCGGAGCGCGGGATCCAGCGGTTCCGCAGCGGTGAGCTGTCGCTGAGGCTCGGATGATACTGGCCGTCGATTGCGGAAATTCGCGGCTGAAGTGGGGCCTGCACGACCGGGGTCGCTGGATCAAGACAGGAAGCGTGCCGCTGTCGGGGCTTGCGAGGCTGAAGAAGGCGTGGAAGACGCTTCCGTGGGTCGAAAAAATCGTCGTCGCGAACGTCGCGGGGAGGTCCGTCCGGCAGCGTCTGGAGGTGATGCTCTCTCGGCGGGACGCGCGTCCGGTCTGGATTGCAGCGCGCCGGCACCAGTGCGGCGTAAGGAACGGCTACATCGAGCCCGGGCAGCTCGGCGCCGATCGCTGGGCCGCTCTGATCGGAGCCCGGATGATGTTCCGCGGCCCATGCCTTGTGGTCGCTTCGGGCACGGCGACCACGGTGGACATGCTTCGCGGCGACGGGACGTTTGCGGGAGGCATGATCCTTCCCGGTCTCGAGCTGATGAAGCGCGCGCTCGCGGAGAACACGGCCGGGCTGCCGCTGTCGCGGGGTCGGTTTTCCAGGACGCCCCGCAGCACCGCCGATGCTATCCAGTCCGGGTGCCTGCTCGCCCAGGCGGGTGCCATAGAGCGGATTTTCGGGGCGATGGGTCCCGGGGCAGCCTGCGTGCTGGCGGGCGGCGCCGCCGCGAGAATCGCCCCGCACCTTCGCATTCCCGTGCGACGGGCTGACAATCTCGTGCTGGAGGGCCTGGTGCGCATCGCGGGCGAGACCGAGGAGTGAGTCGCGAAGCCGTGAGAATCGTATTTTTCCTGCTTCTGCTGGCCAATCTCGCTTTCTTCACGTGGGTCTATTTCGGGACGGTATCGGACGAGCCGCAGCTCATGGAGCAGCAGCTGAACCCTCAAGAGATCCGTCTGCTTAGCTCGGACCAGGTTGCGAAGCTCGCGGCCGAGCGGGCCAAGCAGATCGCCGAGCGTCCTAAGCCGCCCAAACCGTCGGTAATCGCCTGCCTCGAGCTGGGAGCATTCAACACGGGCGATGCGCCGCGCATGCAGCTGGCGCTCGAGCCGCTCGCTCTTGGATCGCGGCTGTCGCAGCGGCGCGCGGACGAGATCGCGAGCTATTGGGTGTTCATCCCGCCGCTGCGGAGCCGCCAGTCGGCGAATCTCAAGGCGGCCGAGCTGAAGAAGCTGGGTGTCGGGGATTTCTTCATCGTCCAGGAGGACCCCAAGTTCAGGCTCGCGATTTCGCTCGGGGTGTTCAAGACCGAGGAGGCGGCGAACGCGCGTCTCGCGGAGCTGCGCAAGAAGGGAGTGCGCACCGCCCGGGTCGGTCCCAGGGAGACTTCCGTGCAGAAGGTCTACTTCGCGATCCGTGAAGTGCCCGATGCGCTGGTCACGCGGCTGAACGACATACGCCAGAGTTTCCCCGGCATCGAGCTCAGGGACTGCCCCGGTGACGAAAAACGCGCCGGAAAGTAGGCGCCGGTCCTCAGCTGCGCCGGATCCTCTCGAGCAGCGACGTCGTGGAGAGCGGGTGCCTGAAAGGGATGGCGTGAACGCTGCCGCCCCAGGCCCGCACCTCGGCGGCCCCGACGATGGCCTCGGGCTTCCAGTCCCCGCCCTTGACGAGCACGTCGGGCCTGCATGCCCGTATCAGCTCGAGAGGCGTGTCCTCCTCGAACCACGTCACCAGGCCGACCGATTCGAGCGCCGCGACCAGCGCGGCGCGGTCGGAGAGCCGGTTCACGGGGCGGTCGTCGCCCTTGCCCAGGCGCCTTGCCGAGGCGTCGCTGTTGAGCGCGACGAGCAGCGTCTCTCCGAGCGCACGCGCCTCGGCGAGATAGGTGGCATGCCCGCGGTGGAGAATGTCGAAAACCCCGTTCGTGAACACGAGCGGCCGCGCGCACGATTCGATCCGCGAAGAAAGCTCCCGGGGAGGAAAGATCTTCGCTTCGAAGCGCGGGAGCATGCGGATATGGTAGCTTAGCGGCCTCCTTCCAGGTCGATCGATGCGCTCGCTGCTAGCGTTTCTTCTAGGTGCCGTCGTATGCGCGCCCGCCGCCGCGGCGTGCCCGGCGCTTCTCGGCTACACCTTTCCGAGCCTGGTCGACCAGCCCACACCGCTGTGCCGGTTCGAGGGGAAGGTCTTGCTCGTCGTGAATACGGCGAGCGAGTGCGGCTACACGCCTCAGTACGAAGGCTTGGAAGCGCTGTATCGTCGCTATCGCGACAAGGGCCTGGTCGTGCTCGGCTTCCCCGCGAACGATTTCGGTGGGCAGGAGCCCGGCAGCAACCGCGAGATCGCCAAGTTCTGCGAGGTCAACTACGGCGTGAGCTTCCCGATGTTCGCGAAGTCGGGGGTATCGGAGAGCAACGCGAACCCGTTCTACGCCTCGCTCGCCAGGAAGACCGGCGCGCGGCCCCGCTGGAACTTCCACAAGTACCTCATCGACCGCTCGGGCGAGACGGTGCTGTCGTTCGACAGCGCAATTGAGCCCGGCGACCGCAAGCTGGTCTCCGAAATCGAGCGCATGCTCGCGGAGCGCTAGCGCGCTCCGCTGGTCTCCGGCTTCTTGGCGGGCGGGGTCACGTATTCGAAGACGCGAACCACCTTGGTCACGCCGCCCGTGCCCCGGGCGATCTCGGTCGCGGCATCGGCCTCCTCATGCGTTACCAGGCCGAGCAGGTACACGACGCCGGCTTCGGTCACCACCTTGACGTCGGTCGGCTTGACCTTGCCGTTCCCCAGCAGATTGCTCTTGACCTTGCTCGTGATGTAGGCATCGTTGCTGCGCGAGCCCGCGGAACTGGCGCCGGCGACCTGCAGCTCGTTGACGACGGTCTTCACGCTGGGAACGCCCTGGACGGCTTTCTCCGCGTCCGCCCTGGCGGCCGCGGACGGAACCTCGCCCGTTAGGAGCGCCGTGTAGTTGTAGCTGGTGACGTTGACGTGTCCCTGCCCCTTGAGGGTGTCGTCGATCCGGTCGCCGGCCGCGAATTCGATCCGCTGGTCGTCGAGCATGACCTCGGCCTGGCGGCGGTCCGCGGCCATAACCACGCCCGCGGTCACGCCTCCGACGATGAGCGCCTGCGCGCAGGCCTGCAGGATCGCGGCGGAAACGAGCAGCAGCGCCGCCGCAACCCAGGCCTTCAACCTCATTCGGGCCCTCTCATTCGGCCCCAAGCAGCATGCAGTCGATGCCGTCGCAAAGGCAGTGGAGAGTGAGCAGATGCACTTCTTGGATGCGGGCCGTCTGCGAGTGGGGAACGCAGATATGGACGTCGTCGGGCGCGAGCAGCTTGCCTGTTTCGCCGCCTCCGCGCCCCGTGAGGGCGACTACGCGCATCTCGCGTTCGTGTGCGGCGGCGATGGCGCGCGTGACATTCTTGGAATTGCCGCTCGTGGAAATCGCAAATAGCACGTCCCCGGGCTGGCCCAGGGCGCTGACCTGCTTGGAGAAGACCTGCTCGTACTCGTAGTCGTTCGCAATCGACGTGAGGGTGGAGGTGTCGGTTGTCAGCGAGATAGCAGCGAGTCCGGGCCGCTCGCGCTCGAAGCGGTTCAGCAACTCCGCCGAGAAATGCTGCGCGTCGGCCGCGGAACCGCCATTACCACACGCGAGGATCTTTCCATTCGACAGGAGCGCCTTCACCATGATCTCGATCGCGTGAGCGATCGGCTCGGCGAGCACCTCGTGCGCCTTCTGCTTCAGCTGGGCGCTGTCGGTAAACTGGCGCCGGATGCGCCAGAGCAAATCCACGCTGTCGTCGGCGGCGCGGGACGGTGTGGGCTTCATGGGAGAATCATTCTACCGCAAGCGTCGGGCGGCTCTCAGGCGGAGAAGGCGTCGCGTATCCATTCGATCCGCGGAGGCTCGATGCGCTCGAGCAGGACCACGTCGAACCTGCAGGGCGATTCCCGCGTGCCTGCAAGATAGTGGCGCGCCGTCGCGATGATCCGCGCCTGCTTGCGCCTGTCGACGCTGTAGGAAGCTCCTCCGAAATCCTTCGATTGGCGCAGCCTGACCTCGGCGAAGACGACCGTGTCGCGGTCCCGGAGGATCAGGTCGATCTCGCCCCAGCGGCAGCGGTAGCGGCTCTCGATCACGGCCAGGCCCTTGCTTTGCAGGTAGGCGGCGGCGATGCGCTCGGCGCGATCGCCGGAGCTCATTTCGCGCCTTCGAACGAAACACCCACGCCGTCGCGGAACACCGCCTGCACCGGCTCGCGCTGAAGCGAGCTGCCTCCGCGGTAGGAGATCCTTCCGGTTACTCCGTCCAGGTTGATGGTCTGCTGTCCGGATAGCAACTGCCCCGCGATGCGGCAGGCGTCGATTCCGAGCGCGTAGAAGCGCTGCAGATCGGTGGACAGCCCCTCGGGCCGCGGATAAACCATGACCGCCGCGTGGTCGGGCTGCACCAGCCAGGGCATGTCCACGAAGCGAATGCCGTTGAGATCGCCGTTGGCGAGCGGATCGTTCTTGCCGTCGTTGATCTGCGATGTCGCATAGACCTGAATCTGGTTGTTGAGGTAGGGGCGCACCGTGCGGGCCTGGTCCGCTTCCGCCGCGAGAAAGATGAGCTGCGCCTGCGAGTCGGCAAGTCCGCGCCTCATGTCGACAAGATCGCCGCGCGGCCCGAATTCCCTGACATCGCTGATTTTCCCGCCGAGGGTTAGCCATTCGTCCGCGAAGGCTCGGGCGACGCGCTTGGCGAAGATCGTCGACGCCTCCACCACGATGCCCTCGCGCAGGCCCCCCCGGCCGAACGCGGCCCGCGCCACTGCGCGCGCCTCCGACTCGGCGGAAAGGCCGAAGGTGTAGAGACGGGGGGGGAGGGGCGAGTCGCCGTCGGCGACGTTGAGCGCCAGCGTGACGACGGTGATATGTCCGGCGGCGGCGAGGGCCGTGACGCCGGAGCGCGTGAGCGGACCGACCATCACGGCGGCGCCGCGCTGCACAGCGGCCTCGTATTCGGAAATGATGCTCGAAGCCTGCGCGTCGGTGCGTACCACCTGCATCGTCTGACGATTCTCCATGTGGTTGAGCGCCGCCTGGCAGCCCAGTTGGACGGCCTCGGCGGCTCGCGAAAATTCCGGCGCGTTGAGCGGGAGCAGCAGCCCGATGAAGGGCGGCTCGACGGGCGGCCGGCTTGCCGGATCGTCGACGGCCGCGCACAATGCCGGACTCAACAACGCCAACAGAGCGAAACAGATTTGGGCGCAGTGACCGGCAGCCATGGCGGGAGCCCGAACGGGGCGGGTCAATTATATGTGGTGGCGACGCCCATTGGGAACCTCGAGGACATCAGCCTGCGCGCGCTCGACTCGCTCGCCCGCGCCGATGCGATCGCCGCCGAAGATACGCGGGTGACGGCGCGGCTGCTCGAGCACCACCATCTGCGCGCCAGGCTCATCGCCGTGCACGAGCACAACGAGCGGCAATCCGCCGAGAAGATCGTGAGGGAGCTCGCGCAGGGCAGGAACGTCGCGCTCGTGACCGACGCCGGGACGCCGGGCGTGGCCGATCCGGGAGCCTTCGTGGTCGCGAAAGCGCGCGCCGCCGGATTCCGGGTAGTCCCCATCCCCGGGCCCAACGCCGCCGTGACGGCGCTGTCGGCGGCGGGATTGCCGGACGGGCCGTTTCTCTTCGCCGGGTTCCTGCCGCCCAGGCCCGCGGCGCGCCGCAAGGCGCTCGAGCCCCTGCGCGCGCTGCCGTATGCCCTGGTGTTCTACGAGGTGCCGCACCGGATCGTCGAGTCGGTCGAAGACCTCGCCGCGGTGCTCGGTGCGGAGCGCCAGATTGTTCTGGCGCGGGAGCTCACCAAGATGTTCGAGGAGATCCACCGCTGCCGCCTGGGCGACGCGGCAGCATGGCTGAAGGAGAACCCGGACCGCCGGCGCGGGGAGTTCGTGCTCGTTCTCGGGGCCGCTCCGGCAAGCCGGTCCGATGACCACTGGGAGCCGCTGCTGACGGCGCTCCTCTCGGAGCTGCCGCTCGCGCGGGCGGTGAAGCTCACCTGCGCGATCGCGGGCGCGAGGAAGAAAGCGGTCTACAAGCGCGCTCTGAGCCTCGCGGGCGCCGGGCGCGGCTGAGCGGCGATGCGGACGCTTACGATCGGCCGGCCCGACGACTGGCACCTCCATCTTCGCGACGGCGCCGAGATGGGGTCGGTGCTCGCGCATACCGCGCGGATCTTCGCCCGCGCCATCGTCATGCCGAACCTGAAGCCCCCGGTCACCACCACCGCGATGGCCGCCGCCTACCGCGACCGCATCAGAGCGGCCCTGCCGAAGGGCTCTTCGTTCGAGCCGCTCATGACGCTCTATCTCACCGACAACACGAGCGCCGAGGAAATCGCGCGCGCGAAGCGCTCGGGCCTGGTCTTCGGCGTGAAGTACTATCCCGCCGGCGCGACCACGAACGCGGATTCGGGCGTGACGCGTATCGAGCGCGCCCGCCCGGCGCTCGAGGCGATGCAGGAGCACGACCTGCCCCTGCTGGTCCACGGCGAGGTGACGACGCCGGGAGTGGACGTCTTCGACCGCGAGCGCGTGTTCCTCGAGACGGTCCTGTCCGGCATCGTGCGAACCTGCCCGCAGCTCCGCGTCGTCGTCGAGCACGCGAGCACCCGCGAGGCCGTCGAGTTCGTATCCGCGGGCGGTCCGCGAATCGCGGCGACGATCACCGCGCATCATCTGCTGTACAACCGAGGTGCGCTCTTCGCCGGCGGCTTCCGTCCTCACTACTATTGCCTGCCGGTTCTCAAGCGCGAGGAGCATCGCGCGGCGCTGATTCAAGCCGCAACGGGTGGCAGCCCCCGGTTCTTTCTCGGCACCGACAGCGCTCCGCACGCGCGCGCTGACAAGGAGGCGCCTTGCGGGCACGCCGGCATCTTCTCCGCGCACGCCGCGCTCGAGCTCTACGCGGAAGCCTTCGAGCAGGCGGGCGCGCTCGACAGGCTCGAGGGGTTCGCGAGCGTTCACGGCCCCGCCTTCTACCGCCTGCCGCGGAACAAGGGTTCGATCACGCTGCGCAAGGAGGCCTGGACGGTCCCGGCGGAGCTCGGGTTCGGCCCCGCCGCCGTCGTGCCGCTGCGGGCGGGCGAGTCGATCGGGTGGCGGGTCGCGGGGGATGAGTAGCGGCCCCTGGAGCGAGGCGCTCGCCGCTCCGATCTTCGAATCCCTGCGGCCGTCGCTCGCGCGCCTGGCGCCGGGCGCGTTTCCGCGGCTGGAGCAGCTCAACGCGCTTGCCGGTCCCTCGGCGCTGAGCGGAGGGGGCGCGCCGATCCGCTTCGTGCATCCCGCCACGGGCCGAGAAGCCGCGGGCTCTTACGAGATGCGCATTTTCGAATCCGGCGAAGTACAGACGCGTCCGGACAGCTGGCATGACCTGTTCAACGCGCTCGTGTGGCTTGCGTTCCCGAGAACCAAGGCGGTGCTGAACCGTCACCATCGCGCCGAGATCATCGCGCGCCGCGGCGAGCCGCAGCGGGGCACGGCCCGCGACGTGCTCACGTTGTTCGACGAGGGCGGGGTGCTGGTCGGCTCCACCGACGCCGGGCTCTCGGAGCTGCTGCTTCGATCCAGGTGGAAGGAGCTTTTCTGGGCGCGCCGCGAAGACGTGCGGCGGTCGATGCGCTTCCATGTCTTCGGGCACGCCATCTACGAGAAAGCCCTCGCCCCCTACAAGGGCGTGACCGCGAAGGCGCTGATCGTCGACCTTCCGCCCGGTATGCTCGGCGCGCCCGTCGACGCGCAGCTCGCCGAGCTCGACGCGCGAGCCGCGCTGCACTTCTCACGCGCGGATGCGCTCGCCTCGACGCGCAGCCTGCCGCCGCTCCCCATCCTGGGCATACCCGGATGGGAGCCCGCGAACGAGCGCGAGGAGTACTACGACGACGCCTCGCAGTTCAGGCCGGGACGGGCAGGCCCCTAGGGGAACGCGGGGAGCGTCGGCTCGATGCCGTGGTCAGTAGCCTCCGGATGGCGGCGGTGGACCAGCTCCTGGATCTCGTCGATGCGCGAGGGCGGAACATCCACCATGAGCAGTATCTTGCCCGACTCGATTTCGCCGTGGAACGGCTTCAGGCGCGAATTCGGTACCGACATCGCCACGAGGCTGGCAGCCCACGCTCCGAACACCGCCCCGATGACCGTGCCGATCAGCACCGTGACGAGCTGCAGCGATACGCCGTCGGGAGGAGTGAGGTAGATATAGATGCCGATCAGGAATCCGCCCAGGCCTCCGAGCACGAAGCCGACCTCGGCTCCGTGGACGGCGTCGGATTTCTGAAGGTAGCTCGCCTCATGCAGCTTTCCGAGGGACATGCCGCGGCGCGCGAGGAAATGCATGGCGGCGTCCTCAACGCGCGCGAGCAGCAGATCGTTGGCCGTCTGAATCGCGCTGCCCAGATCGGGAAGCAGGAAGTACAGTCTGCGTCTCATCGCGACCTCCTTTGAGCAAGACTGTCTGATCCTTCATACGCCGCCCGGTTCCCGAAATCAAGCCCGATCGGTCCGGATGCGCTAAAATTGGGTGCGAAGTTGGCCAGACAGTCGCTGGTATGCGGCACCGCCAGAGGAAAGTCCGGGCTCCGCAGAGCAGGGTGCTGGGTAACACCCAGGCGTCGCGAGACGACGATTAGGGCCACAGAGACGAGCCGGTTCAGTCCGGAGTGAAACGCGGCAACCTCCACCCGGAGCAACATCAAATAGGCGGACAACGACGTGGCTCGCCGAGTCCGCGGGTAGATGGCTCGAGCCTCGGGGCAACCCGGGGCCTAGAGGAATGACTGTCCACGACAGAACCCGGCTTACCGGCCAACTTCACACTTTCTTCGCGCTGGCCGCTGCCG